>OFGB01001734.1_pt1 | contig 12762 bp, 6 predicted proteins | sample 1521491 | NCBI WGS metagenome assembly OFGB01 (sample SAMEA3504095, study PRJEB24116) | mouse gut metagenome | biome: mouse gut; feature: mouse-associated habitat; material: faeces | place: Denmark | collected 2011
CATCGCCGGCTGTCAGTGAAGATATTCTATGGACGCTATTCTTATGAGGAACTGGGACTGGCGTCTGTGGAAGGGATTCTGATACGTGTGGTCTGCTATGGGATCTCGTTTATGCTGATTTATCTATTCATGCTGGTACTTCCCACGGAGAAGAAGTCTTATTCATATCTGGGGGAGCGGACGATGGCAGTCTATATTTTTCACGGGCTGATCTACAGCTGTCTGAAATATGGATCGTCGGTTCTGGGATCGGTAGAGAGCAATGTGGAGAGTGTGATGTTGATCCTGTTCTGTATTGTGGTGGTGTGGATCGTGTCGCGCAAACCCTTTGTGCAGGTTACGGATAAGATTGCGCATCTGGTATAAGCTGTTTTTTAGACGTCAACACCAAGAATAAGTAAATAATTAGTATTCCCAAAGTCAAAAAATATTGATATAATACCCATAATAGACTGGAGTTTTAGATTATGGAGTTATAGGCTATGGGGATGATCTTAGAGTATATTGATTATCATTTACTGCCGCTGTCTCTTCTGCTAGCGGCAATTATTTTTGCTGTCTGCTGTCTGGGGCTTTATCTGGGGGAGAGAAGGCGGGCAAGGCGGATAGAATCAGAGGCCGCAGGAGAGCGGAGGTTCTTTGGAGCATTTTCCGTCAACAGGCAGGAGTTTTTCCTGCTGGTTCGAAAAAGAGACCTGCGGATTGTGTACATCAGTCCGAATTTTGAGGAGATGACCGGGATTAATGCGGAACTGGTGTGTGCTGATATCGAAGTGTTAAAGAGGCTGGTCAGCGCAAATACGGCCAGGAATATTGTTGAACAGCTTAAGGACTGGGACGGGGAGCAGGAACTGAAGCTGGAGTTTGATTATAGGATGCCGGGAGCGGACGCAGAAGTAACGGACTGTTTAGAAGATCCGAAAGCAGACTGCGAAGACGCCGGGAAGAATAGACAGAGACATGGGCTTGTATCTCTTCAATCAGATGAGGACAGTGCATGTTATCTTGTCGTGTTCTGTGATAATACAGAGGATTACAAGATCCGCACCACGATGAAGGCGGAGCTGGAACAGGCGTATCAGGAGAGTCAGGCCAAGACGGATTTCCTGTCTAAGATGTCCCATGAGATCCGCACGCCGATGAACGGGATCCTGGGCATGTTAAGTCTTGCAAGATCCCATGTGAAGGATCCCAGGCAGACGGATTACTATCTGAACCGGGCGGAGAGCCTTTCGCAGTTTCTTCTCACGCTGATCAATGATATCCTGGATATGTCAAGGATTGAGAGCGGAAAGATGGAACTGGAGGCGGTGCCGTTTGACTTGTTCAAGGTGGCGGAGAAGCTGGACTCTATGTTCCGTAACACAACGGAGGCGAAGAACATCCGCTGGGAGATCGCGATGCAGGACTTCGATGTAAGCCGGGTGGTGGGCGACGAACTGCGTCTGACACAGGTTATCATCAATTTTATCTCCAATGCCGTGAAGTTTACGCCGGCAGGGGGAGCCGTCACTGTGACTTTCAGGCAGATGCATAAGATAGACGGGAATATGCACCTGATGATCCGGGTAAGAGATACCGGTAAGGGCATTAAGGCGGACTTTATAAGCAGGATCTTCCGCCCGTTTGAGCAGGAAGATGCGTCTACGGCTCATCATTATGGCGGCAGTGGTCTTGGAATGGCGATTGCCGATAACATCGTCAAGCTGATGGACGGCCAGATCATCGTGGAGAGCGAGGAAGGAAAAGGAACGGAGTTCGTTGTATATATCAGCCTCCCGATCGCGGGCGGAGAACAGATCGTGCCGGAGTCATGGTATGACGCCCGGCCGGAGGAGGATACGGAGGATCTAAAGAAAGCGATCGAAGAATTTACCCTGGAGGGTGTGCGTCTTCTTCTGGCAGAGGATAATGATGTCAACGCGGAGATTGCGATTGAGATCATGGAGATGGAAGGCGCCGTGCTTGAGCGAGCCTGCGACGGCCTGGAAGCGGTGCGCATGTTTGAAGAAAGCCCGGAGCATGGATACGACGCGATCCTCATGGATATCCAGATGCCGAACATGAACGGCTGGGAAGCGGCGGCGCAGATACGGAAGTCTTCAAGACCGGATGCGGATATCCCGATTTTCGCCATGTCGGCGAATGCGTTTGTGGAGGATAAGCGTCACTCTATAGAGATAGGCATGAACGGACATATCTCAAAACCGGTGGATTATGATGAAGTCCGCGAACTGGTGGGAGAGGCATTATTGAGCCATGGCCGCAGGGATGTGTAAGGATCCGAAGGCGCATTCATAAAGGTGGAGGTTTGATCAGAATATGAAGAAATGGAAGAATATAAAGAAGAGCCATCTTGCGGCGCTTGCCACAGGCGTCCTTGTGATCGGGGCGGGGATCATAGTCCTAATCAGCGCTTCCGGGCTGGATTCCATATTTGAACCAAAGGATTATGAGCGTTTCAACAATCAGTATGAGGACGGAGAGGATTTTGATTCCGTGGCGGGCGACGGGGAAGAGTCCGATCTTGCCGATGAGAATGAAGACGGTGACGACAATACAGACGACGCGCAGAAGGCGCTTCAGGTTGCCGAGGCGAATCCGGAAGAGCCGGATACCACAGGTCTTGCCGACGACCGGAACCACAGCGGGGATGCCGGGCAGGAGAAGAATCCGGATGCATTTGAGATATCAGACGACCGTAAGCCGGGCGGAATTGACGTAAGGCCGGACGGTTCGGGCGACGGGGATAATAAGGATGAAGCCGGAGAGAGGCCGGGGGATACAGGGAAGAGAAGCCGGAGCAGCCGGGAACCCCGGATACGCCGGGGAAACCGGATGTGCCGGATAAACCCGTTAACCCGGATGTCCCGGATAAGCCGGACAGTCCTTCCTGGGAGGATGAGCAGTTAAAGCCGAGGGATCCCGTCCAGACGGAGAACGGCGTTCTGGCCAGGCTTACGGCGGTGATCCACAGGGAATACTGCCAGGGGGATATCTTCCGGGGCGAGGATGCAACGGTGACGGCAGTCTTCCGCCAGCCGGACGGCAGGGAGAAGGTGCTGACCATCCCGTATGGCGGAGAGAACGGTTACAGCGTGCAGATGTCCACCAGACTTACCGGAAAGCATACGGCGACATTTACCTATCTGGGCGTATCGGCGAGGGCGGTCTATGAGGTGATCTCAAGCGGAGTGGAAATCTATTATTATGGAGTAAATAACGGAAGTATATATGTGATCGCGCTTCCCGGTCCGCTTGGAGCCGATCAGGAGACAACGGATGAACTGACCGGGCTCAGGTATTTTCCATCCAGCGGGGGTAATGCGGATCTGACAGATATCCACAGCCGTCTGATCGCATATCTGGGCAATCAGAAGATTCGCACCAGGTTCCTTAAGGATACGAGATACAGCAGTGTTGTATTTCTTGAGGAGAAGGACGGGTATCTGACGACCATGCTGTCGGGCTTCCGGTATTATCTGAACGGGAATCTCACGCCGGACGGACCGTATGTGTATTATCCGGTCTATAATTGGGGTTCTGGAAATATAAGAAATATTGTAGATGAAGTGTCTGCGGTCCCGGAAGGCTATAAGATCCGGCGTACCGTTCAGGATGAAGAAGACCTTGGAAGATGCAGGGGCGGCCAGGTGCTTGAGCAGTATACCGGGGATGATACAATCCTTAATGTACCGATGGGCGTGACGGATATTGAGCTTAAGGGCGTACAGGGGAATGGGATTTCAGAGATTCGGACCATGATTCTTCCGGAGAGCGTGGACAGCATTGATCTTGCAGGTATTGCAGGCTGTCTGCCCAAGCTTACGGCTTATGAGACGACGGGCGGCGGGAGATATCAGGCGGTTGACGGTGTATTATACAGCAGGGACAAAGAGACTCTGATCAGTGTTCCGGCAGGAAAGACAGATATCACGATCCCGGAGACGGTGACGACGATTGCCGGGGGTGCGTTCAGGGGAAGCAGTATCAGTAAGCTTGTGATCCCAGAGACTGTGACACATCTTGAGGCTGGATGCTTCGAGGATTTTCACGGGGAAGTGATCTGCATGGAAGGAGAAGGGGATATTGATGTTTCGGCAGATACGGGATATAAGGGTAAGGTTCTGTTTGTAGATTCCCTTCATGACGTTGTGCTTAAAAGAGGCATTTTCGCATTCAAAGGCCAGGATATCACGTTTGGGGCAATGGATGGGAAGGGAGCGGAGATTCCGGAGAAGACGGGGCTCTACCATTATGATACGAAGAGGGAGATTCTGACACTTACAAAGGAACCGGATACGCTGGCAGGCATCCGCGTTGAGGTATCAGGTTATTATGGGGTTCCGGACGGGATCACTGCGGTGAGTGAGGGCGCGTTCGCGGGAGCGCAGAAGCTTCGGGAGATCAGTCTGCCGGATTCTGTGAAGGAACTTCGCAAAGGAAGCCTGATTGTTTCGGATTCTGTGAGGGAGGTCTTCCTGTCTGCGGATATGACGCAGGTTTCCCCGCAGGTGTTCGGAGATTCGGCGAAGGGAGAAGGTATTCCGGATATTGCGGTCTGTGTGCCCGAGGAGTTTTATGATTCTTATCTCTCGGTCTGGACGCCGATCCTGGATCCGGTCTATGGCGCCGGGACGGCCGGGCGTCTGCTTCAGATCAAGGATGACACGGTTTTCTATGAAAATGATGCGAAATATCAGAAGCTTACGGAAGGCGGCGCAGAGACGCATCGTCTGCTTGAGGTATATGGGCAGGAGAGGACGGCTTTTCGGGTAAAAGAAGGAACGGCAGAGATTGCGGCAGGAGCATTTTCACAAAGCGTAAGGCTTGAGATCCTGTATCTGCCAAGATCGCTTGCAATTGTGGAAAATGGCGCGTTTGCGGGCTGTGAGAGCCTTGAAACGGTGACTGTGATGAAGGCGGGACTTCTTGTGCCGGAAGCGTTCGGCCAGGTATCGGATGGTGTCACGATCTATGAGAAGGGGGCACGGCAGGAAGGTCTGGCGTATGGTGATTTCGTCTATGACGATTTTATCTACGACGACGGGATGATCTACGGAAAGTCTGCGGACGGAGGTTTCATGCTGATCGATGTGCCGACGGATTACAGCGGGGCTGTTGAGATTCGTAAGAATACGGTCTGCCTGAATCGGGAGGCTTTCAGAGGATGTACGCGCGTAGGGAAGATAGAGCTTATGGAGCCGGGCTCTCTGCGGGAGATAGGAAGCCGTTGTTTCGAGGATTGCACGTCTGTCGCTGTCCTTAAGTTTGACGGGGCGAAGCGTCTGGAGAAGATTGGCGAAGAGGCGTTTCGTTCCTGTACGGCTCTTGAGACACTCTATCTTCCGGACGGCCTGAAAGAGATGAGCAAGGGGCTGTGCTATGACTGTACATCCCTCAGAAATGTGAGCGCCGGGGGAGTCTCGAATGTGTCTGCGGAAGCATTTTTTAACTGCCAAAGTCTGCTTGCGGGCGGGCTTACGCTTGACTGGGAACAGCTTACTAAGATTGGCGGCAGGGCGTTTGCCTACTGTAGTCTTCTTGCCTCTCTCCCGGATATGCCGAAGCTTGAAAGTCTGGGAGAGCGTGCATTCTTTAGCTGTCAGAGGCTTAAATCGGTGGTTCTGCCTGAGATGCTGGCCAGTATGGGCGAGGAATGCTTTGGTGAGTGCGGGGCCCTGACCCGGGTGGAGCTTAACGGGAAGCTGACCGGGATTGGCCGGTACTGCTTCTATGGATGCCGTGAGCTTGTGGAAATTGTATTCAGTGAACAGCAGAGGAATGCTCTTCAGGTGATAGGCGTGCAGGCGTTCGGTCAGTGCACTTCTCTGGAAGCGCTGGATCTGAGCGGTTTTCCGCTGTTACAGCAAATGGGAGAGCGTACCTTTGAGGGGTGTGATTTCCTGACTACCGTCAAGCTTCCAGAGAATCTTAAGAAGGTTCCGGATTACTGCTTTGAGAACTGCAAAAACCTGTCGATCCTGACGCTCATTTCCGAGGAAGTGACAGAGCTTGGGGAAGCTGTTTTCGGGGATACGCTGTCTCCTTTTATCCATATATGGGTGAAGGAAGGGAAGCTTGCGGACTATTTGGATGCATATAAGGATATATTAGATCGGTTGTACGGTGACGGAACCGTGGCAAAGCTTCTGGGAAAGATTGACGATAAAGTAGAGATCATCCGCGGGATCACTTTCGAGATCACGGATGAGGGAAGAGTATTAAAGGAAGTATCTGAGGCATTCGAAGGGGCGTATACGATCCCGCATACAACGGTCCGGATCGAGGCGGATGCATTTGCAGGATGTGCGAAGCTTACGGCCGTTACCTTCCCGGAGAACAGCGCCGTCAGTCTGGGCGACCGCTGTTTCAAGGAGTGTACCGCGCTGGAAAGCGTGGAGTTTGGCGGTGATATCCCGCAGTGGGGGGAGGAAACCTTCATGGGTTGTACATCTCTTAGACGGGTTGCTGTCGGCACAGGAAAACGGGAGGAGATACCCAGGGTGGGTACAAGGGCATTTAAGGGATGTACCGGGCTTGTAGGACGGGATGCCGTCTCTTTCATGGCGCGGATGCCGGTTCTGGGCGAGGAATGCTTTGCGGACTGTGTGAATCTGGAGGCAATTCCGATGTCGGAGTATGCCCGCAGTAATCTGGAAGTGATTGAAGACCGTGCATTTGCGGGATGTAAGAATATGACGCTGTTTCTGACCAGTTCATTTACCGGGATGAAGTCCATAGGCGCCTATGCGTTTGCGGATTGCGATTCGTTAAAGAATCCTTCGATTCCGGCCGGGGTGACGTCCATCGGGCAGGGATGCTTCTCGGACTGCGAGAATCTGACGACGGTAAGCTTCTATTGCGTGCTTGAGGAATATCCGGCGGATTGTTTCAAAAACTGTCCGAAGCTTTCGAGGACGGGCGGAGTTCCAGGTGCGCTGGCCGGACTGAGGCGGATTGGAGACGGTGCGTATGAGGGATGTGTGTCTCTTACCACCAATGCGTCCTGGAATCTGGGCAGATATGCCGGACTTGAGGAGATCGGCGCGAATGCGTTCAGAGGCTGTACGAGTATGACGGAGATCAGTCTGTCGTCCACCGTTCGAAGAGTTGGAGCGGGTGCGTTCGACGGCTGTGTCAATGTGGGACAGCTGACGTTCCAGTCGGAGGATGTACCGGAAGTCGGGGAGATGCGGCTTTTGACCATGGGAAATGGCTTCTGCATCCGTGTGCCGGACAGCCAGGCCGGGGGCGACCGTGTATATAAAGCGTATCTGGCGTTTTTTGCGGAAATGTTCGGAAATGACAAGGCATATGAGATCCTGGATTCCATATCGGACGGAGCGAAAGGCCGGAATCCGATCGTGACGGAGCTGGAAGACGGGCAGGCAAAAGAGAATGCCGAGGAGGAACCGGCGCCGGGTAAAGATGTGGAAGGGCAGGAGCCGGGAGAGAGTGAGCCGGGAATGGAAGGAAATGTGGAAGGCCAAGAGACGGAAGAGAGAGTGAGTGGAACGGATAAAGATTTAGAAGGCCGGGAACTGGGAGAGAAGGCGCTTGGAATGGAAGGAAATGCGGAAGGCCGAAAGCCGGGAGAGTGCGCGCCGGGAACGGAAGGAGATTTGGAAGGCCAGGAATATGCAGATATGAATGACAAAACAGAGTAAGAGGAATGGTAGAAGGAGATAGTAACATGATTATACAACAGTCAGAGCAGGTAATGCAGGAAGTGAGGAAGGTATTCATCGGTAAGGATGAGATCATAGAGAAGGTCCTGATGAGTATTTATGCCGGCGGGCACATCCTGCTTGAGGATGCCCCGGGAGTTGGGAAGACGACGCTGGCCCTTGGATTTTCAAGGGCATTGGGGCTGTCTTATAAGCGTGTGCAGTTTACGCCGGATACGATGCCTTCTGATATTACCGGATTCAGCATTTACAATAAGAATACGGGAGAATTCGAGTATAAGCCCGGGGCGGCGGACTGTCACCTGCTTCTTGGCGATGAGATCAACCGTACTTCGCCGAAGACGCAGGCGGCGCTTCTTGAGGTCATGGAAGAGGGCAGTGTGACGGTGGATGGAATCACGCACATCCTGCCAAAACCATTTATCTGTATTGCCACGCAGAATCAGTATGGTTCGGCCGGGACACAGGCGCTGCCGGATTCACAGCTTGACCGGTTCATGGTCCGGCTCAGTATCGGCTATCCGGGGCGGGACAGCCAGGTTGCCATATTGAAGAGCCGCCGGGGCGTCAGTGACATTGACCATGTGAGGCCGATGATGACAAGGGATGATGTGAAGGAGATCCAGGATTACCTGTTTTCTATTAAGATCACGGAGGATATCCTATATTATATTACGGATCTGTGTACTGCGACGAGGCAGGCGTCCATGGTAGAGTTAGGCGTCAGCCCGCGCGGTGTGAACGCACTGGCGCATCTGGTACGCGCAAGGGCAATCTTAAGAGAGAGGGATTATGTGATCCCGGAGGATGTGCAGGCAGTATTTATCGACGTCTGTGCTCACCGTCTGGTCATGCGCCCGCAGGCGAAGATCGAGGGAGTGACCGCGGTGGACGTACTGAAAGACATTTTGCTGAGAATAAAGGCGCCTTCTCTGGGAAGAAAGTGATGAGATTATGTGGAAGCATCGGATAGGGTATTTGGCGGTAGTCGTGACTGCCTTGATTACATATATTGTTGCGGACAGAAGGGAACCGCTTGTGCTGGTCTGCATTCTGGTCCTGATGCCGTTTTTGAGCATGATCCTCCAGTGGACGGCGATGCGGGGAATCGCGGTGGAATGCCGTATGCATGGGAGCTGTCGGATGGGGCAGCAGATTGCTGTGGTCCTTAAAGTAACGAGGAAGAGCCGTCTTCCGCTTGGAGCCGTCCGGATCCTTCTTGTCTTCGATAATATTCTGTACGGAGATAAGAAGGAGGCCAGAGTGTGGCTCCAGCCGGGAGAACACAGGGAGATGACATTCACTTACCTCTACGAAGCGTCGGACTGTGGAAATGTAAAAACCAGCGCCAAAACGGCCGAATATCAGGATCTGATGGGACTTGCGGTATTTCGGCGTCCCGTGGAGATTTCCCGGGAGACGCTCGTCTATCCTCCGGAGATCCGGCTGAATATGGAACTGCTTAAACGGCCGGAGACCAAGAGCTTCGGAGAGATGTATAACCAGAAGAAAGGGCAGGATATCAGTGAGGTATCGGGACTTCGGGAGTATGTGCCGGGAGATTCCATGAACAGTATCCACTGGAAGCTGTCGGGGAAGCTTGACGAATTGATCGTGCGTGAATTCGGTCAGCCGTCCAATTATAATACGTTGATCTTATATGAGATGATGAAGAAGAATGGGGAGAAGGAGATCCCTAATTCCTGCAATAATGCGGTGCTTGCCCTTACGGTGTCGCTGAGTATGAGTATGCTTGAGTTAAACCTTGAGCACAATGTGGGAAGGGTTCTGAACAAGGACATCCAGATTGTCCCCGTCAATTCGATGGATACCTATGAACAGATGCAGATGAATCTTTTGTGTAAGCCGATCGTAGACGAAGTAAGCGGAGCAGATACGGTCTACAGCTTCCTTCGGGGAAATCTGAGAAATGAGTATACGAAGATCATCTATATTACTCCCTGCTATGAAGAACATACAGCCCGTCAGCTGTCCAGAGAGGTGGACCTTACCGTGCTCCAGATCGTGCAGGGAAGGAAGATGGATTATACGGCGTCGGCGGGATATGCGGTAATCTCTATTGACGTGGACACCTATCAGGAGACGATGAACAGTGTTACGATCTAAGATATTTGAAGAGGAGGCGGCAGGATAATGAGGGAGAGAAACCAGGATATTTGTCTGCTTACGGCCGAGGGAAGAAAAGAAAGAAGAGGAAATGTATTTGTGCCAGAAGTGATTTTGGCACTTTTTCTGCTGTCCGGGCTCCTCATTGCCTGCAAAGATATGATGTACAGTCCGGCCTGTCTTAAAGGGGCGGTTCTTACGGGGGTTCTGGTGATCCTTATTTTGCAGGCGTCAGAGCTGTCTGACAAGACGGCAAGAGGCGCAAGGCTTGGGATCTACATGGCCAGTATTCTGTGTTTTGTGGTCTTTATCCTGTATATCGCACAGGGATTCCTTGATACGGTGAACCGGTTCAGAGCCCTGTGGAATCTGCGGTTCCAGACAGAGCTTGAACAATTTTCTGTGAACAGCCGGGCAGTGACGGGGGCGGTCGTGTTCTGGTGCCTGATCGCTGTCTCCCTCGCCGCTCTTCTGCTGATGCTGGTGAAGAGAAGGAGCACAGGACTGCTTTCTCTGATGGTTGTTCTGGCGCTGCTTATGGGATTTGTTCTTGGACGTTCACAGATGTGGGGCTGTGTGCTGTGCCTGATTGGCGGGAGCTTCGGAACGCTCGTATTTACATCGGCGCCCGGACGTCAGTATGGCATATGGGGGTTGATGTGTATAACGCTGACAGGAATCCTGTTTCTGTCCTTCTTCGCAGGGACCAACGGCTATGAGGGACTGGATCAGATTGCCAGGTGGAGGGCAGACGCCGTATCCTGGTTTGAAAGATTCCGGTATGGCGAGGATACGCTTCCCAAGGGAAATCTCGCGAAGGCGCAGGGGCTTCTGGACGGAGAGGATGAGACGCTGAGACTTGAGATGGAGACGGTGCAGGAATGCTATCTGAAGGGCTTCGTGGGTGCGGACTATGACGGGATCATGTGGAAGAATCTGCCGATGGAGGCATATCAGGGAGAATATGAGGGACTTTTAAAATGGCTTGAGACGAAGGATTTCTCTGTTCTTAGGCAGTTTGCGCAATACAATGAACTCACAGAGACCGCACAGGGCACGGACACAGGAAGTGTGAAGATAGATGTAGAAAATACGGGCGCCTACCGGAAGTTCGTCTATCTGCCCGCCACGGCCGAGAACTGGGAAGGCGGCGGTTCAAAGGAGAGAAAGGACTGGCAGGTGCGTTCAAACCGCTTCTTCGGGACCAAGAATTATTCGTTTCAGGCGGTAAGCGGCGTGGTGTCGGCGGACGGCGTATCGACTGCGCCATGGATGCAGAACCCGTCCGGGAAGGCGGAAAAGGATTATCTGGACGCGGAATCAGTCTATCATTCATTTGCAAAGGAATACTATATGGACGTGGATGACGACAGGAAGGCCGAGCTTGAAGAGCTGTTTTTCCCGGAAGAGAAGGAGCGGGATTTTAACGAGGTGACGGCACAGATCCGCAGGGTTCTGCGTCAGGAGACACGGTATGTAGAGACGCCTCCGGCCGTACCTTCGGGGAAGGATTTTGTAGATTGGTTTCTGAATGAATCCCATAGAGGAAATGCAATACACTATGCTTCGGCGGCGGTGCTTGCGTATCGGACGGCCGGATATCCGGCGAGGTATGTGGAAGGGTATCATTACGCGGATGAGGAGACTTCAGTCGTGCTTACGAACCAGAATGCACATGCCTGGGTGGAGGTATATGTACCGGGAGTGGGATGGATGCCGGTGGAGGTAGTGCCGGGGATGTACACGGAGATGTACACGAACCAGATTGTCGAGGGTGAGCCGGCCTTCCAGGTGAACGCAGATTCCACAGAGGACGGCCTGGAGATTGAGGGCGGCCAGTCTGATGATGACGGCCGGGAAGAAACGCCAGAGGATGCCCTGCCGATTCACAGGATCCTTTCGATGGTCATGCTCAGCCTGTATCTCTGTCTGATCCTGTATCTGGCGCTGGAGGCGCAGAGGATCATACGGCGTATGTACAGGAAGCGTGCGATGCGTAAGGAAGAAGATTCGCTGTTTGTGGACTGGTACGCAAAAGAGATGAGCCGTATGCTTGTGACCGGAAATGTCAGGGGAAATTATAATCATCCGCTGGAATTGTCCGGTCAGGTAGAAGAAAAGATTGACGGCATCAGCGCGGATGAATATATAAGAGCGGTCGGCCTCTTGCAGAAGGTACGGTTCGGCGGGAAGAAGCTTAAGCCCCATGAACTGCATACGCTGGAGTGCTTCTTAAAGAGGCTTGCCGGGAGCCTGTCCCGGCAGGCCGGAGTATGGGGGCGTTTCAAGGTAAGGTATTGGTATGTGTTCTAAAAATTCCGGTATCTGAAATATCCCAGACACAATCCCCCAGCCGCGACTGTCAGTGCAATGCCAAGGTGCAGGATTATCTGCTCTAAGGGGATTGCGAAGCCTGTGCTCATCGGAAGATATACTGGCATGGAGGTCATAAAATGAGAGATCTTTTTGGCATATGCTCCGAAAATCCACATAGGTGCAAGCACCTTAACCCAGACGACGGGAAAAAAGTATATCGAAACAGAGAGGATCAGCGCAAGGAACGGGCTTTTACACAGAGCCGAGATTCCCATGGCAATGCCGGTCAGGAGAAGGGCGCCTATAAAGCCTAAAAACGTAATATACAGGAGGAAGCCCAGGACACTTTCGGGACAAAAGCCAAAAGGTGTGACAAAGCTCAGAAGAATTGCAGAGGCGTTTAGTCCCTGTACGCCGTATATAACAAGGTAGATGCTCCACATATAAGCGCAGACCCCCAAGGTCAGGACGACGGCAAAGCATAATGCCGCGAGAATTTTCATCCAGATGCCGCTTCCTTTTCCACGCCGCGTCGTTAAAAGAATGTCTGCCGTCTTAAGCTGGTATTCCTCGGCAAAGACCGGCGATAATCCCAGAAGCAGTATGACAAACAAGGCCAGTATGGCGG
>OFGB01001736.1_pt1 | contig 12748 bp, 10 predicted proteins | sample 1521491 | NCBI WGS metagenome assembly OFGB01 (sample SAMEA3504095, study PRJEB24116) | mouse gut metagenome | biome: mouse gut; feature: mouse-associated habitat; material: faeces | place: Denmark | collected 2011
GCGTCTGGCTACGGACCAGAAGGTCGGGGGTTCGAATCCTCTCGCCCACGTTAAAGTCCTTGCAGATTATCTGCAAGGGCTTTTTGAAAATATACCGATATATCGGACAATAAGTTTTTATCTAAAGGACTGGTAGCTTATTATTTGACATACCGGTGTTCAGGCGGCTTCTATGCTGTTGTAATATGTGAAAAATGTCTGACGGAGGAATCTTAGGATGGAGAAACGAGTGATTATGTGCGAAGTTTGCCGTAATAATTGCCGGATGGAAGCAGAGATTGAAGACGGAGAGGTGACTGATGTTACCGGAAACGGCTGCATGAAGGGGTATGTATTTGCTCAGAATGTAGTGAGAGATGATATGCAAGAGGAATGCGGACAGTAAGACGCCGGTCTTTCAGGGACGGCAGGACGTCGTTTGACGGCGCACGGTAAAATGAGAAGGAACATAATAATGTAGAAATAACTGTGTAAATGGCGATGCAGATGTTTTTTTTGTAGACATTTGCAATAAAGTATACTAAGATAATATCGTTAGCAAATTTTAAGAAAGAAGGGTATTTGGATTATGAAGAAAAATGTAATTGTGGGACAGTCAGGAGGACCTACAGCAGCGATTAATTCCAGTCTTGCCGGAGTTTATCGTACTGCTAAGGATCGTGGGGCACAGAAAGTATACGGAATGCTTCATGGCGTACAGGGATTGTTAGAAGAGAATTATATTGATTTGGCGGATCATATTAAGACAGAATTGGATGTGGAGTTGTTGAAGAGAACGCCGGCTGCATTCTTAGGATCATGCCGTTATAAACTTCCGGAGATTCATGAGAATCGGGAAGTTTATGATAAGATTTTTGAAATCCTGGAGAAGCTTGATATCGAGGCGTTTATCTATATTGGTGGTAATGATTCTATGGATACGATCAAGAAGTTATCAGATTATGCGATTATCACCGGATTTTCAACAAGATTTATCGGATGTCCGAAGACGATTGATAATGACCTGGCGTTGACAGACCATACGCCTGGATATGGGAGCGCGGCGAAATATATCGGTACTTCTATGAAAGAGATTATCCGCGACAGCTTCTGTCTTGAGAATGAGAACGGAATCGTTACTATCGTGGAGATTATGGGACGTAACGCGGGATGGCTGACAGGTTCGGCCGCGTTGTCTATGGGAGAGGACTGTGAAGGTCCGGATTTGATTTATCTGCCGGAGATTACTTTTGATGTCAGGGCGTTCGGAGAGAGAGTGAAGGAATTACTTGAGAAGAAGACTTCTATCGTTGTTGCGGTATCGGAAGGAATCCGTACGGCAGACGGTACTTATGTATGTGAGCTTGGCAATAGTATTGATTTTGTCGATGCGTTCGGACATAAGCAGTTATCAGGAACAGCTTCTTATCTTGCAAGTTATATTGCAGGCGAGCTTGGCTGTAAGACTCGTGCTATTGAGCTTAGTACGCTGCAGCGTTCTGCATCTCATGCAGCGTCGCGTGTAGATATTCTGGAAGCTTATCAGGTTGGCGGTGCGGCTGTGAAAGCGGCGGACGAAGGAGATTCCGGAAAGATGGTAGTTTTACAGAGATTGTCTGACGATCCGTATCAGTGCGGAACAGAGGTAAAGGACGTCCACAAGATTGCGAATGATGAAAAACTTGTTCCGAGAGAGTGGGTGAATGAAGAGGGTACGTATGTAACAAATGATTTTATTTCTTACGTAAGACCTCTGATTCAGGGAGACGTTTCACCGGTTATGGTCGACGGTATCCCGAGACATCTGTATACGCCGAGGGAGTTAAGTTACAGGCAGAATAAGTGTAATTCATAAGGATTGCAGGAGAGAATATATTCTGTTTCTGATTTATGACATAAAAAATATCATGGCGGTCGTATCCGCTGTAAAAAAGATATTTAAAAAGACAGTATTTACTGTCTTTTTTTTATGGAGTATGCTATTATGTGAACATAATATATTAAATAGTAGAAAGCGAGGTGTGAAGTTATGTTTTATTTCCAATGTGTTTTTGATTCAGCATAGCAAAGAAGGATAAGGACGGCAGAGTGCGGAGAGCTTTTTGGGGGCGGTCTGGCGTGAAAGAAAAATTGTATATTTATGGAGGATGAAGAATACCATATGAAATCAGAAAAAAAGCTGATCAGTATGATATTAGCCGCTGCGCTGATCTTTTCTGACACGGTAATACCGGTTTATGCCGCAGAATCGGAGTCTGCTGCATTTGAGACGCAGATAATAGGTGAGGAAGAGACAGACGACGGCGAAGCTATGTTCATGGAAGGAGAGACGGAAGAACAGGGAGATATAAGCGCAGATATAATTGACGATTTTACACAGGAAGACGGCGCTATGGACACAGAGCTGGAGAACGGGGAGACCGGCAGTAATACGGCAAAGCCGGAGGACACGACAGACAGTGACGCGTCAGAGTCGGAAGACATAACCGGAGGTACGGCGGAGTCGGAGGATACGACAGACAGTGACGCGGCAGAGTTGGAAGACATAACCGGAAGTACAACGGAGTCAGAGGACACGACAGACAGTGACGCGGCAGAGTCGGAAGACATGACCGGAAGTACAACGGAGTCGGAAAGGACGGTTTTACAGGAAGACGGGAGTCAGGATCAGGAAGAGCTAAGTGAGAGTTTTGGGGAACGTCTGCAGTCCGCGCCTTTGAAGATTGATGATGTAAAGTGCCCTAATACTATAATTTGCGGAAGCCCTACAACATTTACCATAAATGCGTCCGGAGGATCAGGAAAGTATCAGTATCGTCTGGCCGGGGTGACGACTACGTTTGACGGAGCTATGGTACTTGATACAAGTACTAAAGAAAATCTTGTATTTCAGGATAGCGAAGAGATTAAATTTACATTCTTTACATCGGATGAATATAAAATGCTTTTTCAGGTACGGGATGTCGAGACCAAGGGATATGTATTAAAGGAGATTAAATTTACCATTCGAGATGAGAAATATCCGTCTATAGAACAAAGGGTGAGCGGCATTGCTGAAGAATGTCTGAAGACATGTTCGACGGATTTCGATAAGGCGGTCTGGCTCCATGACTGGATTATAGACAATGCGGAGTATGATTATGATTACAATTATTGTTCGCCGGAAGGCGTTCTTGCCAGAGGAGTAGGAACCTGTGAATCTTATCACCGGGCATATGAGTTGCTGTTGAATAAGGTAGGGATCCCAACAGGGAGAATAACGGGGAACGGTCATGTCTGGACGGCGGTGAAGATGGACGGCGCGTGGTATCAGGTAGATACGACTTGGGACGATATGGGCGCTAATAATACGGTAGACTATTATGAACACGCGTATTTTGGGTTGACGGATGAGATCATGGGGATGGTTCACTCGGATCATAAAACCGCGGTACCAGGATACGAATCGGTCTCTTTGAAGAATAATTATTTTATTAAGACGGGAGAAATACATAGGTGGTCTGATCCGTTCGTGGATCCGATTAAGAAAAATATTGCGGAGGGAAAGACGGAATTCACACTTCCGGTGACGGCGTCTGGAGGCTATAGTAGTGTTTTTTACAGTCTCGCGGCCTATCAGTTATCTACCCAGGCATGGGACGGTGTAAGAGTTTCGGCATCTTACCATGAGCAGGATAATGTGATAAAGGTAAAGACGGAGAAAATCTTAGGGGAGCTGCAGTCTCTTCGGATTACGCCGCCGACAAAGACGAAGTATAAAAAAGGAGAAGCAGTCAGTACGGCAGGGCTTAAGGTTACGGCAGTTTATGCAGGCGGAGAGAAAGCGCTGAACAGTAAGGATTATCAGGTGCAGGGCTTTCATACAAGGACGGCCGGAAGCCGGAGGGCTGTGGTAACTTATGGCGGAAAGAGCGCAGGTTTCGATTATACGGTGCAGGAAACACAATCTTCCGGAAGCGGCTCAGGCGGGAGCACCGGAGGAAATAACGGAACGACGGGAGGAAACGGCGGAAGTACAGGCGGAACAACCGGAGGAAATAACGGAACGACGGGAGGAAACGGCGGAAGTACAGGCGGAACAACCGGAGGAGCTACGCGGCCGGAGGAATCGAAACTTCCCAGCGTTTCTTACCGTACTCATATTCAAAACCAAGGCTGGCAGGAATTTGCCGAGAACGGAGCCATGAGCGGAACCAGCGGAAAGGCAAGGCGTCTGGAGGGAATTGAGATCAAGCTGGATATGGGAGCAAAGCTTGGAATTCAATATACGGTTCACTGCCAGACATACGGATGGCTCCCCTGGTCTTCAGACGGTCAGATGAATGGGACGACAGGGGAAGCAAAACGTCTGGAAGCAGTGAAGATCCAGCTGACCGGAGAAGAAAAAGGAAAGTACGACGTGTATTATCGTGTTCATGCTCAGACTTATGGCTGGATGAACTGGGCGAAAAACGGAGAGGCGGCCGGCAGCGCCGGATATGGGAAGCGTCTGGAAGGAATCCAGATTGTAGTCGTGCAAAAGGGAAAAGGATTTGACCGAAATATGCAGGGAATTGCCTCCGGAAGAAGTGAGTGTTTTATCGCGAAAACCGGCGGAGATCCTGTGATCGACGGCGCAGACAGTCCTAATGTTTCTTATCGAAGCCATGTCCAGACATACGGCTGGCAGGGATGGAAGTATAACGGGCAGATGAGCGGAACCAGCGGTAAGTCGAAACGTCTGGAAGGAATTGAACTTCGGCTGACGAATATGCCGTATAGCGGCGGTATTACTTACCGAACGCATGTGCAGACTCGCGGCTGGCTGGGCTGGGAAGCAGACGGCGCTATGAGCGGAACCAGCGGACAGTCAAAGCGTCTGGAAGCGATAGAAATCAATCTGACTGGAACGATGGCCCAGAAATATGACATTTATTACCGCGTCCATGCGCAGGGAATAGGCTGGATGGGTTGGGCGAAGAACGGAGAGTCGGCGGGTACGACCGGCTATGCCCTTCGTTTGGAAGGAATCGAGATCCGTTTAGTACCGAAAGGATCCAAAGCGCCTGGGAGTACGACAAATGTATTTCAGAGCAGATAGTGTATTATGAACAGAAGCGATACAAGTACTTTTTGGTATTTTACGAAAAGTACTTGTATTTTTTTCGGAATACGAGTAATATATAAGTCACTCTAATATTCATAAAATCTTAGGTTACATTCTTACAATATCTCAGGAATCTGTTTTTCTTAGTTATTCCGGTTATTCCAGGACATTTTATTTTAGAACAAGCGTATTGAAAGAGAGGCGGTGCGTGTGGCAGGAAAAGAAGGATATGACGTGCTTCGTCTGATTGAACACGGGCAGATGTGTTACATAAGTTCGGAGTATGTCGGCGGAAAAGTATTGGCCGTCTGGCTGAAGGCTCATCCTAATATTACGAAAGAACGGTTGTTTTCATTGATTCGGAACATTACGAATCAACTATGTATGATTCATAGGTGCAGGATAAAACCTTATTATCAATATGTCAATCCATACAGCGTTGTGGTCACGGAAGAAGGGGAGCTATATTTTCTTGATTTGGAAGCAGGATCGAATGAAGAACAATTAAGGCTTATGCAGAGGCGTGCTGTAAGAGAGGCTTTTCTTCCCCCGGGAGAAGCCTATTATCAAAAAGCAACTTTAGAATTAGATATCTACGGTCTGGGGAAGACGATACAATATCTCCTGGCTGTGACAAAGCCGATTCCCGCATTGTGTAAAAGGGAAGAAAGAAAATTTCTAAGAATCATATCAAGGTGTCTGAATGATAATTCCAGACTGTCATATAAAAATATATCAGAGATTCGCAGAAGCATCCCAAAGTATATTCAGAAAACAAAACCGCCTATTTGCGGTAGGAAGCAGGTTTGGCTTGCCTGTGCGGCAATATCTGTATTGACCGCTGTATGGAAGCTGCAGGGGACAGAAAGGGGTTCTTTAATGGATTCGGAAGAATCTGGACAAATGGAGACGAGAAATGAGGATCGGGAGGATGAGGAAAGGGAAGCCGACGGAATTATGATGTCAGACGAGAGGGAATTGCGTATAGAACTTGCGATATTATATATACTGAATGTGGAGGATTATGCGAAGGGATTAAATTGTCTGAGAGGAATCGGAAGTGAATATATATCAGTCAGGAATCTAAGGGCGGCTGCCAGGGCGCTTCTAGGCGACAAGAGGGAGCTTAGACAATTGGCGGAGGAGTCGGAGATGGGTCTGCGCGAGTTGGAGGAGAGTATATCGGAGGAACAGATCTTGGGATATTATCAATGTTTGATTAAAGGATATGCTGTCCTTGATACGGAGCAGGCGTCAAGGATAATTCTTTCTCTGGGAGAATATTGTATGGAGCGTCTGGAATACGACGGAGGAGAAGACAACGCAGAAGAAGTGGAGATAAGGCGGTATATGGCGGAAGCCTTGGAGAAGATCGGCGAGTTTGAAGAGGCGGCGCGCATCTGCGAGGAATTGTTGAAGCTTGAGGAGGATGATAGTAAGAGAGACGATTTGTATTGTAAAACGGTTATGTTGTACGAGGAATGCGGACAGAAGAATAAAGCCATTAATGCCTGCGTGAGGGGAATAGAAGAGCTGAGCGATTCGGAAGAGCTTAGGATTATGCATATCCGGATGTTGTATGAGGACGTTTCCGTGGACAGAGCATTCTGCGCGCAGATAAAAGAGGAATATGTTCGGCAGATGCCTGGACTCCAAGAGAATGAAGAGTTCCAGAAGCTGCAGGAAGAATGCAGTTTGTAAAAAATATGTTTATAAAAAATAGCGTAAAATAGTTGTGGGATTTGCTGTGATATGGTATAGTTATCATAAATCTGAAGATGCGATGAGACGGGAGAGCGAATGATCACAGCAGAAATGTTGTTTTATTTTGCTCTCTTCTTTTCTGATATGCGGTTGTTATGGAGGAAAGAAGGACTAAAGAAGATGGACAGTAGATATTATAATGCGATAGAAGGAAATCCGGTAATCGCCGCGGTAAAGGATCAGGAGGGATTGGAAAAGTGCTGTGGGCTGGAGGATATCCAGGTGGTTTTTATCCTGTTCGGCGATATTTGTTCTATTGGAGAGATTGTCAGCCGGGTGAGGGAAAGCGGCAAGTTTGCTATGGTACATTTGGATCTGGTTGCGGGCTTAAGTTCGAAGGAGATTGCGGTGGATTATATCAAGGATAATACCGGCGCCGACGGTATTATAACTACGAAGCCGCAGTTGATTAAGCGGGGAAGAGAATTGTCGATGTGTACGATATTGAGGTATTTTTTGATTGATTCTATGGCGGTGGAGAATATCCGATATCAGCAGCGTACGGTCAAGCCAGATTTTATAGAGGTGCTTCCGGGGCTTATGCCGCAGATTATAGATAAAATAAGCAGGTTATCCAGAACGCCCATTATCGCGGGCGGACTGATCACGGATAAGGAAGCTGTTCTGGGAGCCCTCTCGGCAGGGGCGATTGCCGTTTCTACGACGAATCAGGACGTGTGGAGGATGTAGCAATGTTCATATCCGCGGGCAGCGGGCCAAGCGGGCGCGCCTGCGTGAATACCGGTATAAGAAAAATTGCAATGATAGACCAGAGTACAAAGTATAAGGAGGAGTGGGTGAAGATGGCAAAGTATGTAATGGCCTTGGATGCAGGGACGACGAGCAACAGATGTATTCTGTTTGACAAGAAAGGGAAGATGTGCAGTGTCGCGCAGCGGGAATTTCGTCAGTATTTCCCGAAACCCGGCTGGGTAGAGCATGATGCGGATGAGATCTGGGCAAGCCAGATGGGAGTCGCGGTGGAAGCGATGAACATGATCGGAGCGACGGCGGACGATATCGCTGCGATTGGAATTACGAACCAGAGAGAGACGGCGATAGTATGGGATAAGGATACGGGGGAACCGATCTACCATGCTATTGTATGGCAGTGCAGAAGGACTTCTGAGTATTGCGATTCTCTGAAAGCGAAAGGTCTGACGGAGAAGTATCGGGAGAAGACGGGACTCGTGATCGACGCATATTTTGCAGGGACGAAGGTGAAATGGATTCTGGATCACGTGCCGGGGGCGAGGGAACGCGCCGAACGGGGAGAACTTTTATTCGGAACGGTGGAAACATGGCTGATTTGGAAACTTACGAAAGGCGCCGTTCATGTGACGGACTACTCCAACGCGTCCCGGACGATGCTTTTTAACATCAATACTTTGGAATGGGACGATGAGATCTTAGAGGAACTGGATATTCCGAAGTGCATGCTTCCGGAACCGAAGCCTTCAAGCTGTATCTATGGCAAGGCGGATTCTTCTTACCTGGGGGGCGAGATTCCTATCGCGGGAGCGGCAGGGGATCAGCAGGCGGCATTATTCGGACAGACATGTTTTAAGGCGGGAGATGCGAAAAATACATATGGAACAGGCTGCTTCCTGCTGATGAATACGGGGAAAAAGCCGGTATTTTCTAAGAACGGCCTGGTTACGACGATTGCATGGGGGCTTGACGGAGAGGTTAATTACGCGCTGGAGGGTTCCATATTTGTAGCGGGAGCCGCCGTTCAGTGGCTGCGGGACGAGATGCGCCTGATAGACTCGGCTATGGATTCCGAATATATGGCGAAGAAGGAGAAGGATACCAACGGATGTTATGTGGTGCCTGCATTTACGGGGCTTGGAGCGCCGCATTGGGATCAATATGCAAGGGGAACGATCGTGGGGATCACGAGAGGCGTGAATAAGTATCACATCATCCGAGCGACTCTGGAATCTCTTGCTTATCAGGTCAACGACGTGCTGACGGCGATGAAAGCAGATTCCGGAATCTCCATGGAGGCGTTAAAAGTGGACGGCGGCGCCAGCGCCAATGATTTCCTGATGCAGACCCAGGCGGATATTATCAATGCTCCGGTGCAGCGTCCCCGGTGCGTGGAGACGACCGCTATGGGAGCCGCGTATCTGGCAGGGCTGGCTGTGGGATACTGGAAGAACAAAGAGGATGTGCTTAAGAATTGGGCGATTGACAGAACTTTTGAGCCGGAGATCCCGGAGGAAGAACGGAACAATAAGATTAAGGGATGGAATAAGGCGGTAAAATACGCCTATGGATGGGCGAAGGAAGAACAGGAATAGAATAGAGAATTGCGCGAGAGAAGAGCCAGGCAATGACCGCATTGAAAAAGATGCGTCTGTTTGCCGGGCTCTTTTTTGCTCGTATAGGAAATATTGGGTTATTCAGCGTAGGTTTGCCGACGCGTGGATATCGTTAGTATAAAGTAAATTCCGGAAGGAAGAAGGAGATAAGAAGATATGTATGATTATGATGTGGTGATTATAGGCGGAGGAGTATCGGGGTGCGCTGCGGCGAGGGAGCTTTCCCGTTATCAGGTGAATGTGTGTGTATTTGAAAAGGAAGAGGATGTATGCTGCGGGACTTCCAAGGCGAACAGCGGAATCGTTCATGCCGGATATGACGCGCCGGAAGGTTCCCTAAAGGCTGAGATGAACCTGCAGGGCAACGAGATGATGGGGACATTGGCGGAAGAGCTTGATATTCCGTTTAAGCGCAACGGTTCTCTGGTTCTGTGTCTGAATCCGCAGGATATGCCGAGGCTTGAGGAACTGTACAGCCGGGGAATTGCAAACGGAGTGAAGGGACTTCAGATTCTGAGCCGGGAAGAGGTATTGGAAAAGGAGCCGAACATCGCGGACGGAGTCTTTGCGGCTCTGTATGCGCCGACGGCAGGGATTGTATGTCCCTTTGAGTTAAATATTGCGTTGGCTGAGAATGCGAATGTGAACGGTGTAGAGTTTCGCTTCCAGACCGAAGTACAGGAGATCCGAAAGCTGGAAGAAGGATATGAACTTATCACGAATCAGGGCGGATTTAGAACCAGGTATGTAGTGAATGCGGCGGGAGTGTATGCAGACCGGTTCCATAACATGGTCAGTGCAGATAAGATCCACATTACCGCGAGAAGAGGAGACTATTGTCTGCTGGATAAAAGCGCCGGGAACCACGTGAAGAGCACGATATTCACATTACCGGGAGAGTTTGGAAAAGGAGTTCTTGTAGCGCCGACATCACACGGCAATCTGATTCTGGGTCCAACAGCGATAGATATCGAAGATAAGGAAGGAACGAATACCACCAGAGAAGGACTCGACCAGGTATTGGGAAAGGTGGGTATGAGTGTAAAGAATATTCCGGTGAGGCAGGTGATCACGTCGTTCGCGGGACTGCGTGCACATGAAGACGGAGATAGATTTATTATAGAGGAAGTAAGAGACGCCAAAGGATTTATCGACTGCGCGGGCATCGAATCCCCGGGGCTTACCAGCTGTCCGGCCATAGGAGCGCGGATCGCAGATATGTTAAAGGAACGTATGGGATTGGAAGAGAAGAAAGATTTTGTGGCGGTGAGGAAAGGGATCCTGAAACCGGAAACTCTCGGAAAAGAGGAACGTGTCGCGTTGATACGGGAGAATCCGGCATATGGGAACATCATCTGCCGTTGTGAGATGATTACGGAGGGTGAGATTATAGACGCCATTCACAGACCTCTCGGAGCAAAATCCCTGGACGGAGTAAAACGGAGGACAAGAGCTGGAATGGGGCGCTGTCAGTCTGGTTTCTGTTCGCCGAGGACGATGGAGATTCTGGCAAGGGAGCGGCACATGGATATCCGTGAGGTCACAAAATCAGGCGGGAATTCTCGGATCGTCGTCGGAACAAATAAGGATGCATTATAGAGTTCAGGGATATAAAAATATCTAAGATAAATATACAGGATATCAGATAAATATATAGGATATCAGAGACAGGAAAGATTTTAATCGGCAGGAAAAACAGACAGCCGGTAAATAAATAGTATTGAACAGAGGATGGAGACGGCATTATGGAGAATTATGATATTGTAATTATAGGAGGAGGCCCGGCGGGCCTTGCAGCGGCGGTTTCGGCGAGAGAGCAGGGAATTGACCGGATATTGATACTGGAGCGGGACAAAGAACTTGGAGGAATTTTGAATCAGTGTATACACAATGGGTTCGGACTGCACACATTTAAGGAGGAATTGACCGGTCCCGAATATGCCGGCAGGTTCATCGCTCAGGTTGAAGGGCATAATATCGAGTATAAGTTAAATACGATGGTTATGGATATCAGTCGGGATAAAGTGGTGACCGCCATGAACCGGGAGGAAGGATTGTTCGAGATTCAGGCAAAGACGGTGATTCTTGCCATGGGATGCAGGGAACGGGCGAGAGGGGCGCTGAATATACCGGGATATCGTCCGGCAGGAATTTTCTCGGCGGGAACCGCTCAGAGACTGGTGAATATGGAAGGATATATGCCGGGAAGAGAGGTAGTGATCCTGGGCTCCGGCGATATCGGGCTGATCATGGCCAGGCGAATGACGCTGGAGGGAGCACGAGTGAAGGTCGTGGCGGAACTTATGCCGTATTCCGGAGGTCTTAAACGTAATATCGTCCAATGTCTGGATGATTATGGAATCCCGCTGAAACTCAGCCATACAGTAGTTGATATCAAGGGAAAGGAACGGCTTGAAGGGGTTACCCTCGCCGAGGTTGACAGTAGGGGAAAACCGATTTCCGGTACGGAAGAATTTTATTCCTGCGATACACTGCTGTTATCTGTGGGACTGATTCCTGAGAACGAGCTGTCGGGAGGTATGGGAGTAGAGCTGAATCCGATAACTTCGGGACCGAGAGTAAACGAGAGTCTTGAGACGAATATAGAAGGCGTATTCGCATGCGGAAATGTACTTCATGTTCACGACCTTGTGGATTTTGTATCAGAAGAGGCGAAAGCCGCGGGGAGGAATGCGGCGGTATATGTCCAGAACAGTTGTCCGCAGCATACGGATGGAGCAAAGAGTGTTTCCCTAAAGGCAGAATCCGGAGTGCGCTATACTGTTCCGGAAAAGATCTGTCCGGAGCGTATGGATGATCAATTAAAAGTACGTTTCCGCGTAGGAAACGTATACAAGAACTGCTATATCAGCGTGTACTTTGACGATAAGAGGATCATCCATAAGAAAAAGGCGGTTGTTGCGCCGGGAGAGATGGAAGAGGTTGTACTTACGAAAAAGCAGCTTCTGGAAGACTTGGCGCTTCAGACGGTTATTGTAAAGCTAGAGGAGGCATAGAGAGAATGGAAGAGAAGAAGTTAATATGTATTAATTGTCCCTTAGGATGCGCGCTTACGGTCGCCATGCGGGGGAATGAGATCGAATCCGTGGAAGGGAATACCTGCAGGCGGGGAGAGATATATGCCAGAAAGGAACTGACGAATCCGACCCGGATCGTGACGTCTACGGTACGGGTGTGCAAAGGATGCGACCATATGGTCTCGGTGAAGACGAAGGAGGATGTTCCTAAGGAAAAGGTATTGGATTGTGTAAGGGTTCTGAAGGAAGTTACCGTCGAAGCGCCGGTTCGTATCGGGGATGTTATAGTAGAAGACGTGGCGGGGACGGGAGTAAGTATCGTAGCGACAAAAGATGTGAGAAGGGCGTAAAAGACGCCTTAAAAGGAAGGATGCCGGGTCACCGCTTTCGCGGCGCCCGGCATGTATTATAAAAAAGTTTATTCAGGGAACATTGGTTTAGAAGGGCATAAAACAGCGCGTTTCAGGCGCTTTCGGAGATTTTGAGTTTATTTAGACAACTTTTGAGGTTTGATGAATAATTGCATCCAAAATTATAGTGTGATTTTATGAAAA
>OFGB01001740.1_pt1 | contig 12729 bp, 9 predicted proteins | sample 1521491 | NCBI WGS metagenome assembly OFGB01 (sample SAMEA3504095, study PRJEB24116) | mouse gut metagenome | biome: mouse gut; feature: mouse-associated habitat; material: faeces | place: Denmark | collected 2011
CGCATAATCATATGCGATCCCGTCGCTCGTATCTACATCCGGGAACCAGATTGTCTGCGCATGCATTGCCTCTGTCAGCTTTGCATATAAAATGACAGAAGGCAGCACTAATATGTCTTTTTCATTTGACAGATTAAGCGTTTCGGATATTTCCTCCACGCTTTTTTTATCCAGATGATTCAAAAATGTGATAAACTTCTGAGCTTCTACGACATTCATCTCTTCTGTATTTTTGTTGATCTTGCGCATGATCTCCGTAATATAATCGCCCATCAGAATGACGTTTTTTATTTCTTCTCCCGGGTGCATATACTGTGCCAGAAATACTGCCAGCTCCTTTTCCTTCATGGGCACATAAACCGGATCCCGCACCAGGTCACATATGATTTTTTTCCTTGCTTCCACGGATTTTTTCTTCTCTTTATTTTCCATATCTCTCCTATTTCCTTTATCCCTGCTTTTCATGTGCGTCCAACAGTGTCGTTCCTCCGGGAAAGTGCTCATTCCCATATGACAAAAAGACACTCCTGCCATCTCACAAGGGTGTCTCCATAATACGATGTTTTCGGGACTTCTTTCCGGAATCAGAAAATATTCAGATTCAGGATAACCGCCAGTACCATAAAGAGCAATGCCAGTATCTTGGTAATCTTTACCAGCTGTCCCTCCATGGAACGTCCCTTATTTTTCCCCCAGTAGGTCTCTGCCGCCCCGCTGATCGCTCCCAGGCCCGCAGACTTTCCCTCCTGCATCAGTACCAACACCACAAGCGCTATGCACACAAATATAAAAACAACCGTAAGCACAATTTTTAATGCCGCCATTTTTACACCTCCTAAGTAAACCAGCCATTCGGCCTCTTTATGCCATGAACATGGACCTGGTTTATTATGATTGTTCATCAATCATGATACGGATGGCCATTCAGCCCATTCATGCCACAAATATAGATTTATTTTATCACAAATACGGACAAAAAGCAATAGGGAAATCCTACTTTCCTATATTAAAAAGGAAAACTGCCGAACAGTTCATTGCCCTGTCTGAACTATGAAAAGCTGCCGCCTGCAGACAAAAATCCGGCAGGCTGAAAAATCAGAGCATGGTAAACAGCCAGTATATCAGTCCCGACAGCAACAGCAGGATCACTACCACCGGCAGAAAAATAGTCAGAAAGGATGCCAGCAGCATTGCAGGCATATCACTTTTTTCCATCTCCTGCCGTATCTGTTCTTCCTTTTCCGTATCCACTTCTTTCGGAATCTTACGCCACGCTTTTCTCATAGACTCTCCTGTTTATTTTTAAACCCCCATGCGGCCAGCCGCACCATCATCCATAAAAGCAGGGGGGTTTTGATGATGCACACAAACCGCAAGAGCATGCGGTTTGGCGCACTGCTGCCGGACACTTTTCCTGCCTCTGTTATTCTTTACGCTGATTCGTTGCAACTTTTACGTCAAAGAGATAATTTCCTTCTGCATCCACTTTCTGCTGTTCCGCAAAGTGGCAGGCCACAAAATGCCCCGGTTTAACTTCCGTCAGCGTCGGCGGTACCACCTTACACTTATCGCAGGCCATAAAGCATCGGGTATGGAATTTACATCCGGAGGGCGGTTTAATAGGGCTGGGGATGTTTCCCTCCAGAATAATGCGCTCCTTGGTAAGGCTGTCCGGATCCGTGGTGGGAATGGACGAAAGAAGCGCTATGGTGTATGGATGACGGGGATCACTGAAAATTTCGTCCGTCTCTGCCACTTCCACCATATTGCCCAGGTACATTACGCCGATACGGTCCGAAATGTAACGAACCACCGACAAGTTATGGGAAATAAACAAATATGTCAGCCCTTCCTTCTCCTTCAAATCCTGGAGAAGGTTGATGATCTGCGACTGAATGGAAACATCCAGCGCGGATACACACTCGTCACAGACCACAAATTTCGGCCTCACCGCCAGGGAACGGGCAATACAGATTCTCTGTCTCTGTCCACCCGAAAACTGATGGGGATATCGGTTATACATATAATTCTGGAGACCGCAGGAATTCATTACCTTAAAAACATACTCCTGCATTTTTTTGGAACCTGCCTTAAAAAATTTATGGGTCACAAGTCCCTCTTCAATGATGCGGCCAACCGTCATACGGGGATTCAGGGAGGAATAAGGATCCTGGAAGATAATCTGCAGATCCTTCCTCAGATGACGCATTTCATTATACCTCAGCCGTTTCAAATCCACACCATTGTCCAGCATGGCCTCATATTTCATGAATTCCGGGTCTTTGGCAAAGGGTGCTTTCAGCATCGCAATCTTATTGTCTATTTCTGCCGCGGATGTCATCAGCTTTTCCCGCTGTGCCGTCAGTTCCTTCTGTTTCTGGTCCAGCTTCTGGATTTTGTCCTTTACCGCCTGTTTTTTCTCCGGGGCATCCTCCAGCAGGCCCTCCCGGGCCTCTATTTCCACCGCAATTTCTTCTATCCTGGAAGTAATTTCCGCCGCCTGGAAAGTCAGTTTATACTTTTCGGACAAAAGCGACGCACCCTGACGGGTTTCCTTCACCATAAAACCGCCCAGAATCTTGGCGCAGTAATCCAGGGCCGTCTTTGCATCGCAGGCCGCCAGATTTTTATTCTGCAAATCAAAGAATGTGGCGGAATCGCCCAGTTCGTCACACTTTTTCGCCATTTCCTCCGCATGTGCCGTGGCCTTGTGGTACCGGTCAATATATTTTTCCGCGTTGGAAAGGGTATCCAGCACATACCGGGGCGCCACCTCTTCCAGGGTACGCCCATAATACATGGTACTGCCCGCGGTCTGCTCATAAAGCTGGAGCAGCACACGTCCCAGAGTGGACTTGCCGCAGCCGGACTCTCCCACCAGTCCGAAGGTTTCTCCCTTGTAAATATCAATGGAAATGTCTTCATTGGCCCGGACATACATTTGTTTCGCAAAAAGAGAGGATTTGGCTACGGGAAAATACTTCTTCAGGTTCGTTATGGACAGCAGAGTCTCCTTCACCTGTCCCGAAGACCGTACATTATCCATTGACTGTGATTTTTCCATGTGCTTCACTCCTCCTTTCTGCCTTCTCCGGATAGAAGCAGCGGATCAGCTGTCCCTCTGCCACCTGCGTCAGGACAGGCTCCTCCTCCATACATTTCTTTGTACAATATTTACAGCGGGGCGCAAACTTACATCCCTTGGGCAAATCCAGGGGATGGGGCACCACACCCGGAATCGGATCCAGCTTTGCGCGGTCATCATTCAGTCTGGGTATGGAGAACATCAGACCTTCCGTGTAAGGATGAGACTGCTTACAGTCCGTAAAAATCAGCGATGCGGGAGCCTGCTCCACCACTTGTCCGCAGTACATTACCACCACATCATCCGCCATCTCGTTGATTACCCCCAGGTCATGGGTAATGAACATGATGGCCGTGCCGTTCTCCTTCTGCAGCTCATTCATCAGCCTTAAAATCTGTGCCTGAATGGTCACATCCAGGGCCGTGGTAGGCTCGTCTGCAATCAGGATATCCGGTTTACAGGCCAGGGCCATGGCAATCATCACACGCTGCCGCATACCGCCGGACAGCTGATGGGGATACTGTCTTGCCACGGCTTCCGGATTGGGAATCTGCACCGCCCGGAGCATCTCAATGCTCTTTTCCGCCGCTTCCTTTCTGCTCAGATTCTGATGAACCATAAAAGGCTCGGACAGCTGTCTTTTTATGGAAAACACCGGGTTTAAGCTTGTCATGGGTTCCTGGAAGATCACGGAAATCCTGTTTCCCCTGATATGATACATCTCCTGGGTGGACACTTTTGCCAGATCCTGGCCGGCAAAAGTGACTGTGCCCCCGGCAATATAGCCATTGGCATCCAGAAGCCTCAGAACGCTCATGGCAGTGACGCTTTTCCCGGAGCCGGACTCTCCCACAATGCCAAGGGTACGGCCGGGATATATGGAATATGAAACATCATTTACGGCTTTCACGGTGCCGTTTCTCGTTTTAAAAAAAGTACGAAGGTTCTTCACTTCAAGTAAGGGTTCAGCCATTATTTTTCCACCTCCGATTTCGGGTCAAGCACATCCCGCAGGGTATCGCCGATAATATTGATACAGATAACCACAATGGAAAGGAACAATGCCGGGAACACCCATCTCCACCAGAAAGACTGGATGACCAGGGCATTACGGGAACCGTCCAGCATATTACCCCATGTAGGACGGGGAAGCTGCACACCAAAACCCAGATAGGACAGCGAGGACTCCGTCAGCATACAGCCGGCAAAATCCAGTGTCACCGTCACCAGAATGACAGAGATAATATTGGGCAGGATATGCCGGAACGCGATTCGTTTTTCTTTCACACCCATGGAACGGGCGGCAGTGACAAATTCTTTTTCGCGCTCTGCCAGAATCTGGCCTCTCACCAGCCTGGCCAGGCCCGTCCAAGAAAGCACACCCAGTATCAGCATGATCATCGCAATACGGGTATCTTCATGAATATCGGATCCCTGGAAAATAGCCGACAGACACAGTGCAAAGGGCAGGAAGGGAATGGCTCCCACAATCTCTGTCACACGCATCAGGAACATATCCACCGGGCCGCCGAAATATCCGGAAATACATCCTATGATAATACCAATTATGGTGGATACGATAACTGCCACGGCACCCACCGTCATGGTCATCTTACCGCCGTTCATAATACGGTTAAACACATCACGTCCCATATCGTCCGTGCCCATGAGATAGCCCTTCAGGCCCCAGCAGTCAACAAATTTTCCATCTTTGAACGCATAATTCTGGAAACCGCTGGCAAATACCTTATCCACAGCGCCCTCTTCCTGAAGGGCTACGGGAATCTTACACTGATTGCGGTAACTCTGGCCCCATGCATAAACCCTGCCCTGGTCCGTGGTCAGCGTAAAATGTCTGGTTCCCCCGGATACCGTCACTGCGTTTTCCCCTTCCAAAAGCTCCGGCAGGGGTTCCTTCATACCGGAGACCACAATCTCGCCATCGTCCAGCACCAGCGCCAGGGCGTTGCCGGAAGCGGCGATATCAACCACCTTCCGCTCTCCGATATATTCAAACAAGTCAGTGCTCACACTGCGGCCGTTCTCGTCCAGTACGCTGATGATATTATACTTTGTACTTTTGCCGCAGACGAAAGTACCGTTTTCATCGATTCCGTAAATACCATCGTTTGTAAAGGTCAGTTTGACAATCTTACTCTCCTTCTTGCCGTGCTTGATCACGGAAGAAAGATTTGTGGCGCTTAAGCCATCATTTCCCCATGCGTAGATGGTGCCGTCTTCCATAAGAATGGCCGTCACCTGGTTGCCGCAGATCAGCTGGCGCACCTGGGATGCGTCAATGGTACCGCCGTTCATCAGCTCGTCCGGCTGTTTCCTGGCCGCCGCAATCATGGATCCATCGTGGCCATACTGTCCGTTGTCAAACTCACCCCACGCATAGACATGACCGTCCTCGGAAATGGCCACACAGTGGTCAGAACCCGCCGCCACATGCACGATCCTGCTGTTTTGTACCTCTGCGGGGATATTCATCACGTTCCTGGCTTCGTCTCCGGAGATATTGACATACTGTCCCCACATGGAGACCTTGCCATCGGTATCCACTCCTATGGTAAAAGTACCCCGGGAAGAAATATCCACCGCGCCGTCTTTCATACCCTCCGGCAGCTTCATCAGGCTCTGGGTGGGTGCCATATTGGTATGCAGCATTTCGCTGCCCGTCTCTGTCAGATCTGCCGGGGCAATCGCCGAGCCGATGAACACAAAGAGGAACATACCCGCCAGCACAATCACAGCGCCGGTGGCAAGCGGCTTGCGGAAAAAGCGCTTGACTGCCAGTTTGGTGGGACTGTCATAACGTTCGTCCGCTATGGTCAGTTCCCTGGATGCTCCGAAAAACATCCTGCGCAGCCAGCGAAAAGGTGCGAATTCTTTCCGGGAGGAATTCTTATCGTTTTTCATTTTCTTATGTTCCTCCTTTACTTATTCACACGGACTCTGGGGTCTGCCAGTCCGTATGCAATATCCACCACAAGATTGCCTAAAAGTCCCATGATAACATAGAACATCTGAAGCAGAAGCACCACTTCAAAGTCCTTACTGTTCAGACTGAGTATATAAATGCGGCCGACTCCGTTCAGGCCGAAAATATTCTCAATTACAATAGATCCCGAAAAGATGCCGATAAACCATCCGATCACCAGAGTAATAATTGGAATCAGGGCATTTCGGAACGCGTGACTGTAAATAACCGTCTTCTCCACCAGCCCCTTTGCCCTGGCCGTACGGATACAGTCCAGAGAAAGCGCCTCCGACATGGATGCCCGGACATAGCGGGTCATACCGCCCAGAGAGGAAAAAGTCATGACAATCAGCGGCAGCGCCATATAGTACAGCCGGTCTTTCAGTTCCGCAAAGCCGGTATAATTGGATCCCGGTGTCTTCATTCCCGAGACAGGGAACCATTTCAGCATAATGGCAAAAATCCAGATAAATACAATGGCAATGATAAATCCGGGGATACTGTAACCCACAATGGTTCCTACCTGAACGGCAGTATCCCTCTTACTGCCTCTGTGCACCGCACAGAAAATACCCAGGGGTATCGTAATCCCCAGGCCCAAAACTGTCGCGAAAATATTGATGAAGACAGTATTCTTCATCGGGTCTGCCAGCACCTCCTGCGCCGGCCTGTCATACTCATAACTGTAACCTAAGTTACCCTGAAGAATCCCTTTGTACTTTCCATTGATAGGCCCCAGACCCATCCAGCCCAGATAACGTACCACCACATTCTGGTCCGTTCCCAGTTCCCGGCGCAGCTCCTCTATCCTGGCCTGATAAAGTTCGGTTGCATTTTCCGAGGTCTTCAGTCCCTTTCTATAAGGCTCTGCCTCTGCCACTGCCCGGTCATAGGGAATGAGAGAATACACAAAGAACATGAGAAAGGAAAGAATCAGCAGGACTACCACCATATAGCCCAGTCTTTTCAGTATATACTTGCCCATATCATACCCCGTTTCTGATATTATAAGAAAGAATCACGGAACACACTTTCCTATATGAGAATAAATGGGGCAGTCGTCTTGACGGCCGCCCCATCCTTCACTGTCACATAAATTGATGAAACCTATCCTTAATAGCCTTTTACATTCGCATACAGAAGCGCTGCAGCCGGGCCACGGAACGGACTGGTCTGGAAATTCTCAATCTTGGCATTGTAAACATCATAATAGTAATTGGAGTACAGCGGGATGTCGGGCATCAGTTCGTTCCATCTCTCCACATATCCCATATACCACTGGTTAAACTCATCCTCTGTGGTGGCATTGTAAACCATTGCCATGGACAGATAATCCATACCCAGCTTGTCGCCGGATGCCTCCACTGCCTGCTCATAGGTCAGCTTCTCTGCTTCCAGTTCATAGGGGAAGTCAATGTCATAGGCATCATACAGCTTGTTGTCGGAATAAGTAAACCATGCCGGATCATGTGACCAGCAGTAAGCACGGTCAAGGTTCGTCAATGCGCTGAATCCCGTAGCCAGGTTAAACATACCATAGGTAGGAATTCCGTTATAGCCATAGCTGGGCTCACGGTAAATCTCACCGAGCAGTTTGTTAAAGTCGCCGGTAGTGGCACGGATCACCATGCCTGCCGCGGACAAGTCGGTGCTGTTTGCCAGAGTGGTGGAAATCAGATCCGTCACTTCGTTGGGAGTGGAACCAAACCAGTTGATTGCCAGAGGCATGTAATACTCGCCGTTAATCTCCACGGTCTGATAAGTCACACCGTCGGTATTGGAAACGGAAGCATAGGTCTTGTTTGCTCCATCCAGTGCATTTGCTTCATCTGCAGTCAGTTTCTTATAGCGCACCGCGTCAACGCCTTCGGCGCCTTCCACATACTCCTCACCCTTGGAGTTGTAAATCCAGCCGCCCTGCTCCAGAACGCTCTTTGCGGTCTCGGGAGAGAAAGCGTAGTCAATCAGCTCAATCTCATCCTGCACTGCCTTCCAGGGTCCAAGGTCGGGGCTGTAAGGGCCGTCTACCACCACACCGTAACCGCCGGTAAAAGTCTGGCAGAACTCGGTACGGTTCAGCAGATAGGCAACTGCCTGACGCACTTCCTGGAACATGGTGGGACCAAAGTCACAGTCGAACTGTATCTTGCCGTAGCCGGCTCTCTGATAATGCACCTCTGCGAAATTCTCGCCATCCACTACTGCCAGGGCTGCAGTGGTATCCTTGCCGCCGGTAACACCGCCCAGGATATCGGTACCGCCGCTGGTAAGCATCTCCAGCTGGGTCTCCTGCGTCAGCTTGACATATACAATGGTCTCAATGGAAGGAACCTGTCCCTCAAAATTACCCTTGAAGTTAGGATTCAGGGTCATGGTAGCCTGCTTTGTGGAAGCATCCCAGTCGGAAACCACATAAGCGCCGGAGAAAGGATACTTTGTCAGATCATAACGGTTCTCCGAAATCTCGGCAGCCTTCACATAGCTGTCACCGTTCTTCTCATAGAAGCTGTCGCTCAGGTAAACACCGTTGCCGTCATCCATGATATCCACGCCCTCACCCAGAACCAGGCCCAGGGGAACGGGATCCGCAGCCGCATAGGTATATGCGAAATAGTACGGATAATAATCAGAAGATACTGTCAGGGAAAAGCTGTAATCGCTCAGAAGGCGGATTCCGGAAAATTCCTTGGATGTACCCTCTGCTGCCTCTCCTGTATAGTCATGATATGCCTGATAGCCCACCAGAGTGTTGCCGCTGGTGCCGGGACGTCCTGCCTCCATACTTACAAGGGATGCAAAGGACAATGTACTTGCCAGATAGTTCTTGGCCGTGATGGGGGAACCATCGCTGAAGGTCAGGCCTTCGTTGATCTCCACCGTATAGGTTGCCGTGCCATCCTCATTCTCTGTCTTGGTGTGGCTCTTCACGGCAGTATCATTCCACACAAGATTTCCATCCTCTGCCACTTCCATGGTGCCGTAGCCGATGGTCAGACGTCCGATATCCTGGTCGGAAGCGCCCACAGAACTGGCTCCCCAGCCGGGAAAACGGAAATCACCTGTCAGGTCAGTGACGTTACCCATGATAACCTTGTTCTCAAATGTGCCTTCTGACCCCCCCTGCGCGGAGCTTTCCCCGGAATCTTCCGCAGGACTCTCTTCAGAGCCTTCTTCAGAACTTCCTTCCGCAGAAGAATCGCCCGCTTCTGAATTCGACGGTGCGCTGCTGTCTGCAGGCGTGTCATTGCCGCATGCCGCCAGTCCAAACACCATTGCGGAAGCCATCAGAATCGCAAGTAACTTTCTTCTTTTCATAATGCTTTCTCTCCTCCTTTAAAAATTTGCCCTGCATACATAATGCCTGATTGCCTCTATTCCCCAAGATTGACAAAAGAGAGCTGAATACCAATGATTCACTCTCTCATGAATACTTGTATACAATTAGTACCGTATGCAATTAACGTAGTTTAGTATAAAGTACATTTATTAAATTGTCAAGATTTTTTTAACCGCCGTATGTCCCCAAAACTGTGGACGAATCAGAAAACGACACATTTTGCCAATATTCGGCGCATTGTTTTACAATAGGCCAACAACATTATACTCATTTTTCGCCAAGTTGCACAATCCCATTGCACTGCCGCTTTGAAACCGGCTCAAAATGACGGCCTGCGGGAATATAGAATGTCGAAATCATGCATTATGACAGTCTTGTCGCTGTTCCTCCATTCTTTCCCAGATTCCGGCGCCGGATACCTTGAGGCGGTTGCGCACTGTATGTATAGAACAAAACCTTGTGGGAAAACGGATATTGGGAAAATAGAAACGGTAAATGGAAACGACATTTTGAAAGGATTTGTCATCCGGACCAGACTTTCCGGTATGACAAATCCTGAATCCTGTAAAAACAGTGTCAAACGGCATATAGAAAACAGCGCAGCTCAGGCAGACCGGCACAGAAATGGTTTACTGCACATGAAATGCCAGAAGGCCGGGATATTCTGCCGCCCTCCCCAGCTCTTCCTCTATCCTGAGCAGTCTGTTATACTTTGCCACTCTGTCGCTGCGGCAGGGCGCGCCTGTTTTAATCTGGCCTGTGTTCCAGGCCACTGCCAGATCGGCTATGGTAGTATCCTCTGTCTCGCCGGAGCGATGGGACATGACTGCCGTATAATTATTTTTATGGGCAAGCTCCACCGCCTCAAAGGCTTCCGTCAGTGTGCCGATCTGGTTCACCTTTACCAGAATGGAGTTCGCCGTCCCCAGCTTAATACCCGCGGCAAGCCTTTTTTTGTTGGTCACAAACAGATCATCCCCCACCAGCTGCACCTTTCCCGCCAGCCGCCCGGTCAGCTTCTGCCAGCCGTCCCAGTCGTCTTCCGCAAGGGCATCTTCTATGGAGATAATGGGGAATTCCTGGGTGAGCTTTTCAAAATAGGCGATCATTTCGTCCGTGCTGCGGATAATTTCCTCACCTTTCTGGCTGCTCTCCCCGGGAAAATGGTACATGTTTGTTTTTTCGTTATACAATTCACTGGAGGCCGCATCCATGGCTATCCACACATCTTCCCCGGGAGTATAGCCGGATGCCCTGATGGCCTCCACCAGAAACGTCAGCACGCTCTCCGCGTCCGGCAGATCCGGGGCAAAGCCTCCCTCATCCCCCACTCCCGTGGAAAGTCCTTTCTCCTGGAGCAGCTTTTTTAAATTATGGTAAACTTCCGCACAGATCCGCAGGGCGTCCGAGAAGCTGTCCCCACGGATGGGCATAATCATAAATTCCTGAAAATCCACCGTATTGGCGGCATGCTTCCCGCCGTTTAAGATATTCATCATGGGCACAGGAAGAAGATGCGCCCCGGCCCCTCCCACATAGCGGTACAGCGGCATGGCCAGGGCCTTGGCGCTGGCTTTGGCGCAGGCCAGGGACACGGAAAGCGTAGCGTTGGCCCCCAGATTTTCTTTATTTTCCGTGCCGTCCAGTTCCACAAGCAGTCTGTCGATTTCCATCTGGTTCAGGGCGTTTTTCCCCAAAAGCGACGGGGCAATCTTTTCATTCACATTTTTGACGGCATGCTGTACGCCCAGGCCAAAGTAGCGGGGCTCCCCGTCACGGAGTTCCACTGCCTCAAAGCGTCCGGTACTGGCTCCCGACGGCACCGCCGCACTCCCGATATAGTACTGGCCGTTTTCACGGTTCAGGACAGCCATGTCCGTCTCCACAGTGGGATTTCCGCGGGAATCCAGGATTTCACGGGCATGTATGGATTTGATTTCCAGATAAGTGGTCATAAAAAACTTCCTCCTTCGGATTACTTCGTTTGCACTAGTATGTCCGCAAAAGAGGAAGTTATACTGTTTGGACTTTCGTTCCGGCTGGCCGGAACCGGTCTTAATACGGTTTCCCGTTTAGAATTTCCACATAGTCCTTATAATTCTTTTCCAAAAGCGCCGGTGTGTCCAGTCCGTAAGGACATTTCGCCTTGCAGCTGCCGCAATGGAGGCAGTTTTCTATTTTTTTCATCATCTCCTGTGCCTGCTCTGTTAACTGGGCGCTCGATGGAGAACGCCGAATCAGAAGCGACATTCTCGCACAGGTATTGATCTCGATGCCTGCCGGACAAGGCATGCAGTATCCGCAGCCTCTGCAGAACTCCCCGCTTAATTCCTCTCTGTCATGAGCAATCAGCTGCTCCAGCTCCTGTGTCATTACCGGAGGATGTTCCATATAAGATATAAATTCATCTAATTCAGACTCTCTTTGTACTCCCCAGATCGGCAGTACATGATCATATTGCGCCAAAAATGCATATGCTGCCGCTGAATTTGTAATCAGTCCGCCTGACAACGCTTTCATTGCCACAAAACCAATCTTTGCCTGTGCACATTTTTCTACCAGTTCCAGCTCCTGCCGACCGCTTAAATAGCTGAAAGGAAACTGCAGCGTTTCATACAGACCGGATTCGATCGCTTCCTGTGCAACTGCCAGTCTGTGATTGGTAATCCCGATATGTCGAATTTTCCCCTGCGTTTTTGCCTCCAGCATCGCTTCATACAAACCGCTGCCGTCCTCCGGCTTTGGGCAAAACGACGGGTTATGAAACTGATAAACATCGATAACATCCGTGCGCAGATTGTGCAAAGACGTCTCCAGATCTTTCCAAAAAGTTTCTGCATCTGCCGCGCCTGTTTTCGTCGCAATCCATACGTGTTCCCTGATTCCCTCAAACGCCTCGCCCAGCTTTTCTTCGCTGTCCGTATACCATCTGGCCGTATCAAAATATGTAATGCCTGCATCATATGCCTTTCGCACCAGACGAACTGCATCCGCTTTCGGAATACGCTGTATCGGCAGCGCGCCAAAACCATTTTTGTTGACGGTAATCCCTGTTTTACCCAGAGTAACTTCGTGCATCCGTTTTTCCTCCCTCATCTTCTTTTTTCGCTTTGACTATTATAACGTCTTTTTCATCAGGATGTAAAGCTGAAATTCCAGGAATCATGAAAAACCTGCCGGCAATTTTCCCAAAAAAGATTACAACCATTCTACAACGAATACTCATAAAATACAAGAACCGCAGAAAATATCCGGTAACGCCACCTGGATTTCTTTCTGGTTTTATTTCGTGTTCTTACGGACTTTGCAGCGAGTGCAAAGTCC
>OFGB01001741.1_pt1 | contig 12720 bp, 14 predicted proteins | sample 1521491 | NCBI WGS metagenome assembly OFGB01 (sample SAMEA3504095, study PRJEB24116) | mouse gut metagenome | biome: mouse gut; feature: mouse-associated habitat; material: faeces | place: Denmark | collected 2011
CTCCAGGGGGGGCTCCACATAGCCCTCGGGCCGCTTGCCCTTGCCGCTGCGGACCACGCACAGCTCACAGTTGTGATAGGTCTTGGGGCTCTCCGGGTCGGACTCCAGCCGGACCTGGGCGGTCTGGCGCAGGAGGTTGATCCCCGTCACCGTCCCCGCCCCGTCGGGGGTCTCCACAAAGGACTCCTGCTTGGGGGCGTGCTTCACCAGGTCCTCATAGGCCTCCTGCTCAAATTTCAAGCAGCACATCAGCCGCCCGCAGGTACCGGAAATCTTGGTGGGGTTGAGGGACAGGTTCTGTGTCTTAGCCATTTTGATGGAAACGGGCTGGAACTCCTCCAGGAACTGGGAGCAGCAGAAGGGCTTTCCACAGATGCCCAGCCCCCCCAGCAGCTTGGCTTCGTCCCGGACGCCGATCTGCCGCAGCTCGATGCGGGTATGCAGGGCGCTGGCCAGGTCCTTCACCAGGGCCCGGAAGTCCACCCGGCCGTCGGAGGTGAAGAAAAAGAGAATCTTGCTGCCGTCAAAGCTGTACTCGGCGCTGACCAGCTTCATGTCCAGGCCGTGCTCGGCGATTTTCTGCTGGCAGATGGCAAAGGCCCGCTTCTCCCGCTCCTTGTTCTTCTCCAGGGTCCTGGCGTCCTCCTGGGTGGCCGCGCGCACCACCGGGCGCAGGGGGGCGGTGAGCTCGATCTCGTCGATCATGGTGTTGCCCCGGACGCACTGGGCGTACTCCGTCCCCCGGGCCGTCTCCACGATCACCCCGTCCCCCACCTGGAACTGGACCCCGTTGGGGTTGAAATAGTACTCTTTCCCGCCATTTTTAAAGCGGATGCTGATAATTTCTACCATAGGTATATTCTCCTCAATCAATTACAGATTGCTCTGGAACATTCCGGCGCACAGCCAGCCCGCCAGCTGGCCCCCGTTGACGTTAAGCCTGGCGGCGGCGTTCAGCTCCCTCACCAGCCCGGACGCCCGCAGCAGGCGGCGGCGCCCGCCCCCCTGGACCGCACGGCGGGCCAGCTCCGCCTCCACCAGATCCAGCAAGGAAACCAGCTCCTCCCGGGGGATCTTGCCGTCCAAGGCCATCGCCGCTTCCAGCAGCTCCAGCTCCCCGCCCCGCTCCAGGGCGGCGGCCAGCTTTCGGGCCAGGGCCTGGCGCTCCCGGCCACCCTCATCCCCCGCCGGCTCCGAAGGCGGGGTCAGGGCCAGCTCCCCACACCGGGAGCGCACCGTCTGGAGCAGCCCCCCGGGGTTGCCGGCGATCAGCAGGAAAACGGCGTAGGGGGGTCCCTCCTCCAGCAGCTTGAGCATGGCGTTCTGGGCGGAGGGGTTCATCTGGTCCGCGTCCTCCAGAAGGTAGACCTTCCGCTCCCCCTCGTTGGGCCGGACGTAGGCGTCGGAGCGCAGGGCCCGGACCTGGTCCACCGTGATGGGCTTTCCCCGCTCCGGCCCGGACACCACCGAAACGTCGGGGTGGATTCCTTTCAGCGCCTTCTGGCAGGGGCCGCACTGTCCGCAGGGCTTCTCCCCGCCGGAGCACAGGACCGCCGCCGCCAGAAGCCCGGCCAGGGTGTGCCGCCCGGAGCCGGCGGGGCCGGAGATAATGTAGGCGTGGGAGAGCCCCCGCCCCCCCTCCTGTTGGGACAGCTGCTCTTTGACCCGCTGGTTTCCCGCTAAGGCGGATAGGTTCATAAAATCCCTCCCACTTTGGATAACGCTTTCCGTAGGGGGCGGCGACCCCGACGCCCCGTCCTGAATAGGCGGCGGGCCCAGTGGTCACGCCCTACAAGCCGATTTTTCCCGCAGGCGGATGGTATCCGCCCCTACGATAACACCGTCCGAATCTCTGACAGCATATTATACCCTATTTTCCGCAAATAGGCCAGTTCTTTTTTTGAAATCCGCTCCCCGGGGGCCACCACCGGGACGCCCGGGGGGTAGGGGGCGATCTGGCAGGCGGAAACCTCCCCCTCGCAGTCCTCCAAAGGCCAAACCCGGCTGGGGGCGAAGAGGGCCTGCCGGGGGGAGAGCACCCGCTCCGGGATGGGCGGGGCGGGGATAGGGGGGCAGTCCCCCATTTCATCCCGCAGCTCCTCCAGCCGGTTGCCCAAATAGGGGATGGCCTTCCCCGTATCCTGACAGGTGCAGATGAAGACCACATGGCCCCCGTCCTCCATCTCGGGCACATAGCCTTGCTTTTCCAGGGCCTGGACAAAGGCGGGGCCGTCCTTCACCTTCAGCACAAAGCGGGTGGGGTCCAGGGAAAAGCCCCGGCAGGGCTTGTCGGTCAGGCTGGGGAATCTCTGCCGCAGCTCGGCCACCTGGACGGCGGCCCGCTGGTACTTCTCCGCCCCCCACCGCACCATCCAGTCCCGGACCACGTCCAGGGAAGCCATCATGGGGTAGGAGGGGCTGGAGGTGCCAAAAATGGAAGCGGTCCGCCGCACCAGGTCGGGGTCCATCCCATTGACGAACAGCAGGGCGGACTGCCCCATGGCGGGAAGGGTCTTGTGGGCGCTCACCGCCACCGCGTCCGCCCCCCAGAAGGGGGCCAGCCCCAAAAAGGGCAGGTGGGCCCCGTGGGCGCCGTCCACAAAGAGCTTTCCGCCCCGGGCGTGGACGATCTGGGCAATGGCCCCGATATTCGACAACACTCCGGCATATGTGGGGGAGGTAATACACACCGTTTTGACCTCCGGGTGTTCCTCCAGGGCCTTCTCCACATCCCCCGGGGAGGCGGGGCCGATCAAGTTCTCATCCCTCAGCCAGGGCCGCTCCAGATAGACGGGTTCCAAGTCCAGCAGAGCCAGGGCGTTGAAGGCGGAGCGGTGGCAGTTCCGGTCCATGAGCACCTTGCCCCCCAGGGGGGCGCACAGGGCCAGCCCGGTGTGGACCCCCATGGTGGACCCCCCGGTGAGGAACTGGCACTGGTCAAAGCCGAACAGCTCCGCCCACAGGGCCTGGGCGGAGTCGAAGGGCTCGCCGGGCTCGTAGAGATTGCCCGTCCCGGGCAGCTCGGTGACGTCGATGGGGGCCATCCACCGCAGGTCTGAGGGCTGGTAGATGATCCCCTTGTGCCCCGGCATGTGGAAGCGGAGGGGTTCCCGGCCGGCGTACTGTCTCAGGGCGTCGTAGAGGGGGGTGGGCATGGTCCATGCTCCTTTCTCTTGTAGGGGCGGCTATCAGCCGCCCGCGCCCATACAGGATATCTTTTTAAACCGCAGGCGGATGATATCCGCCCCTACAGCAGCCGTCCACAACAAAAGGCGGAAGGGACAGCCCTTCCGCCTGTAGATTTATCTCTGATGGGGGGCGTAGGCCACCACGGTGCGGCGGTTGGGCTCCACGCCGGTGGAGTAGGTAGAGACGCCCTTGTAGTCCTGGAGGGCGGTGTGGATCACATGGCGCTCGTAGGCGTTCATGGGCTCCAGGGCCATGTTCTTCCGGTACTTGACCACCTTGCCCGCCACCTTGACAGCCAGCCGCTGGAGGGACTCCTCCCGCTTGGCCCGGTAGCCCTCGGCGTCCACATGGATGCGCACCCGCTTGGACTGGCCCCGGTTGACGGTGTAGCTGGTCAGCTGCTGGATGGCGTCCAAAGTCTCGCCCCGGCGGCCGATGATGGCCCCCAGGTCCTGGCCCTGGAGGATGACCTTATAGTTGCCCTCGCTGGTGATGAAAACCTCCGGCACGGCCTGGACCTTCATATGCTCCATCAGGCCGGTGAGGAACGCCCGGATGCGGCCGGCCTTCTCGTCGCCGGGGCTGGCGGGCTCCACGGAAACCGGCTCCCGGGGGGTGGGGGCGGAGCCGATGAGCCCCTCGTCCCCCGCCTGGAGTCGGCCTTCCTGCCGAGGGCGCTCCCTGCGCTCGGGGCGGGGGGGGCGGCTGTGCTTGGGGGCGGCCATGCCGGGCTTGGCGGCCAGGATAGTCTCCTCAGCCACAGGGGCGGCGGGGGGCTCCTCCTTCTTCACGGGCTGGGGGATCTCCTTCATCACCGGCTTGGCTTCCGGGGCCGGCTTCTCCTCCGCCACGGGGGCCGGGGCGGGCGCTTCCTCCAGCTGGAATCCGTCGTGGATGGGGCGGGCCTTGCCGTCCACCTCCTCATAACTCACCCGGACCTTGGCCGGGTTGCTGCCAAAGCCCAGAAATCCGGACTTGGCCCGCTCGATCACTTCCACAGATACGTCGTCCCGGTCCAGCCCCAGCTGGAACAGGGCGGCGGCAATGGCGTCCTCCTCGGAACGCCCGGTGGTTTCAATCCATTTTAGCATTCCTTAGCCCTCCTTATCTTCCTCGTCTACCTCGATCTCAATCTCTTCCACCTCGACCTCGATTTCCTCAGCCTCAACGGCGGCCTCCTCCTGGATCACGACAGTTTCGCCCTCCGGCTCCTGAGATTCCTGGGGCTTCTGGAACTGGGGGGCCTCCTTTTCCTCCTGGGGCTCCTCAGCCTTGCCGGCCTTCTTTTTGCCCTTTTTGCCGGCCTCAGCCGCCCGCATGGCCTGGAAAAGCTGGTTGGGGTCGGTGTAGGGGGTCACGCCGCCGTACCGGCCGGGGATATAGGACCGGCCCCGGGCATAGGCCCGCAGGCCCTCCCGGCTGTCCGCCTTGTTGACCCCCTCGTGGTCCGGCTCGTCCTCCTTTTTCTTGGGCTTCTTTTTGCCCCGGTTCTTCTTCTCCTCCTCGATCCGGCGCTGGCGCTCCAGGCGGGCCTCCTCCTTGCGGCGCTTCTCCTCCGCCTTCTCCTCGGCGTCCCGCTTGGCGGCGGCTTCCCGGGCGGCTTCATAGTCCTTTTTCAGCATCTTGCCGCAGATGACCTCCTGGATCATCTGCATGAAATACTGAGAAATCCAGTAGACGGACAGGCCGGCGGGGACGGTGAAGCCGATCCACAGGGACATCAGCGGCATCATCCACATCATCATCTTGTTGGTCTGGTCCATCTGCTTGTTTTCCGTGCCGCTGTTCATCTGGTTGGTGGCCATGGACACCTTCATGGACAGGTAGGACACCGCCGTGGAGGCGATGGGCAGGACAAACAGGCCCAGGGAGCTGGGGGACACGCCCCCCGCCCAGAATTTCCAGGTGGGTATTTTGGACAGGTCCAGGCCCAGGAACTGGAAGTTCATCACGAAAAGGTTGTCCCCGGCCCCGGCGAACTGGCCGTTCAGGAAGGACTGGAGGGAGGCCAGGTTTTCGCTGTTGATCATGGATACCAGATACATCTGGTTATAGCCGGCATTGTGCTGGAACAGGCTGGTGATCTTGCCGTCGGCCAGCTGCTCCCGCAGCTTGTCCATGGCGGACTGGGACAGCCAGCCGTTGGCCACCGACACCGTCTCCCAGTCCAGCTGGGCGGCCAGGGCCTGGATCTGCTCCACGGACAGGTGCATGAAATAGGTCAGGGGCTCCCGGATGATGCCGAACAGGGCGATCAGGACGACCATGGGGATCAGGGACCAGAGGCAGCCCCCCATGGGGTTGACCTTCTCCCGCTGATAGAGCTTCTGGACCTCCAGGTTATAGCGCTCCTTGTCCTTGCCGTACTGCTTTTGCAGCTGCTGCATTTTGCTGGACAGCATCGTGGTCTGGATCATGCTCTTCTTGCTCTTTAAGGTGACGGGGAAGAGGACCAGCTTGATGACGACGCCGAACAGGATCAGCGCCAGGCCGTAGCTGTTGAACAGGTTATAGAAGAACAGCAGCAGCCAGGCAAAGGGTTGTAAAAAAATACCCACTCAAAAATACCTCCGCATATCAAGTTACGGCCTTGGCTCCCCCAGGGGGAGGCGGCCCAAAGGGCCGGAGAGGGCCCTCTTAGAAGCTGTATTCATAAGTGAAGAATACAGCTTCATTCGTCAGCCCGCGGCTGACAGCCCCCCAGGGGGGCAGGTTAAGGTACTGGGTCGTACTCGATGGACTCCTGCCGGTGGAAGGGGTGGCACCGCCCGATCCGGCGCAGGGCCAGCCAGCCCCCTTTGAGGGCGCCGTACCGCTCCACCGCTTCCAGGGCGTACTCCGAGCAGGTGGGGATAAAGCGGCAGCAGGGGGGGCGCAGGGGGGAGACGGCGCGCCGGTAGAACCGGATCAGGGACAGCAGCAGAGCCTTCACAGCGGCCTGTCCTCCTTCCGGGGGATCAGGCCCAGCTTTTTCATCTGCTGGTCAAAGCAGCGCACCAGCTCCCCATACCGGCCGTAGATTACCCGGGTCCGGGCCACGATCACGATGTCATAGCCCGGGAGGAGCTTCTCCTCGCGGGTGCGGTACAGCTCCCGAATGCGGCGGCGGGCCCGGTTGCGCTTCACGGCGTTGCCCAGCTTCACGCCGGTGGTGATGCCCAGGCGGCTGGCCGGCCGGCTGGTTTTCCGGCAGTAGACCACGAAATAGGGGGACACCGCGCTCTTTCCCTTGCTGTACAGCCGGCGGAACTCATGATTTTGTTTCAGCGGTATGGTGTGTTTCATGTTTTCCTCCATATGCACAGAGAGGGCGGGGGAAATTCTCCCACGCCCCTATGTGTACACAATATCGACTGTCTGTCCCGTCTCATGCGAGATCCGGCCCCGTTCCACCGATGAAAAAGCGGCTCAGGCCGCCGGCCCTCCCTCAGTGGGTCAGACGGGCGCGGCCCTTGGCGCGGCGGCGGGCCAGCACCTTGCGGCCGTTGCGGGTAGCCATGCGCTTGCGGAAGCCGTGCTCCTTAGAGCGCTGGCGCTTTTTGGGCTGATAGGTACGAAGCATGGGGGACACCTCCTCATTTGATCTCAAGCCGGCTTTCCCGGCCCAACAACAGCCCTGCCACAGGCTGCGGTCTGCGTTTTTTCTTTTAAGGGACGGGGCCCAAGCCCTCCGCCTTAAAAGATACGCCCACTATTATAGCGGATAAATAAGGCCGCTGTCAACCATCTTTTTGCCTGAAAGGGAGATTTTTCGCCGTTTCCCCTCCGCTGTCAATATCTTGTAGCCCGCAAAGCCGGAACCCACAAGCCCTGCCGGCCATTTTTGATAGATTATAAATAAAAAATGTGGAAAAACCTTGCTGTCAATCTATTTTTTTGGTATAATGTATGGTACGGGAAAATTTTTGTTTTCAGCCGCCTTCTCTGCCGGTACAGAGGGGGCGCTTTAAAAGTCCGCGCCGGCCGCGGATCTCAAGAAGGAGGCGTCTCATGAATCCAGCTGCTGAAGTATGGGAAAAGGTCAAGGCCCTGATGGGGTCGGAGATGACCGCCACCACCCTGAACACCTGGTTTGACGATACCACGGCTGTCTCCCTGGAGGAGGACCGCTTCATCCTCTACAGCCCCACCAAATTCAAGCGGGACATCATCGCCGCCCGCTACGCCGCCCCCATCCAGAACGCCCTGCACGAGCTGTTCTCCGCCAATTTCCAGGTGACGGTGCTCACCGAGGGGGAGCTGGACAGCCTCCAGGAGGAGTCGAAGCGCCCCTCCTTCCTCCCCGGCACCGAGGAGTACACCTTCGACCGGTTCGTGGTGGGGGCCTCCAACAAATTCGCCCACGCCGCCGCCCGGAAGGTGGCCGACAACCCCGGGGAAAATTACAACCCCCTTTTCATCTTCGGCAACTCCGGCCTGGGCAAGACCCACCTCCTTTACTCCATCGCCCACACCATCCACGCCAACCACCCGGAGTATAAGATCATCTACGTCAAGGGGGACTCCTTCACCAACGAGCTGATCTCCGCCATCCGCGAGGGCCGGAACCAGGAGTTCCGGGACAAATACCGGGGGGCGGACGTGTTCCTCATGGACGATGTGCAGTTCATCGCCGGCCGCGACTCCACCCAGGAGGAGATGTTCCACACCTTCAACACCCTCTACGAGCTGAAAAAACAGATTGTCTTCACCTCCGACCGGCCGCCCAAGGAGATGCTCCGGCTGGAGGACCGTCTGAAAACCCGCTTCGAGTGGGGGCTGCTGGCCGACATCGTCCCCCCCGACTACGAGACGCGCATGGCAATCATCAAAAACAAGTCCATCCGCATGGGGATGGACCTGCCCGACTACATCATCCAGCTGATCGCGGAGAATATCACCGCCAACGTGCGCCAGATCGAGGGCACGGTAAATAAGATCATGGCCTACCAGGACCTGAACGGGGACACGGTGGACAAAAACACCGTCATCCGGGCGGTGAAGGACATTTTTAAGGAAAAATCCGACATCCTGCCCACCGCCGACGTCATCATCGAGGAGGTCTGCAAGTTCTACAACCTGGAGCCCTCCATCCTCCGGGGCCAGGGCCGCTCCAAGGACATCTCCCTGGCCCGGCAGATCGCCATGTATCAGATCCGCCGCATGACCAACCTGTCCCTGAAGGAGATCGGCCGGGAGTTCAGCCGTGACCACACCACCGTGCTCAGCGCCCTGAACCGCATCGAGGACCTGGTGAAAAACGACCCCCTGAAAGCGGAGATCGTCAAGGATATCACGACCAATATCAACGCCAGGTACGAGTAAAAGCCCCCGCCGGGGCAGGCGTTCTTTTTCTCGAGGGAAAAAGAACCAAAAAGAGCTTCCCCGCCGCCTCTGCCTAAAAACCACCCCTATTTGACACCTGAATTTTCCACACTTTTTTGTGGAATGTTGGTGGAGGAATGTGGACAAAAGGGGGCCTTGTGGAAAAACCATCTTTTTCCCCCACACCCCCTGTTGAACCGCTTTCCTTACGGCCCCAAGGCTTTGCGCCGTCTTTCCACATTTTTTTCGCCTAACGGCTACTGTTACTGAAATAAATCCTCTCCTCCTATCGCGGGGGAGGGAAAGAGATTGGAGGAACCGCTTCATGAAATTCTCCTGTGAAAAGGCCCTGCTGTCCGCCGCCGTATCCGTGGCCTCCCGGGCTGTAGCCGCCAAAAGCTCCATTCCGGCCATGGAGGGCATTTTGATCGACGCCGGAGAGTCCCTGCGCCTTACCGGCTACAACCTGGAGACGGGCATTCAGGTTACCGTCCCCGCCGAGGTCACCGAAAAGGGGTGCCTGGTCCTGTCCGCCCGGCTCTTTGGCGAGATCGTCCGGAAGATGCCCGACGACGTGGTGGTCTTTACCTCTCAGAACTACACGGTCAACATCAAATGCGGCCTGTCCCAGTTCAACATCCTGGCCACCGACCCGGAGGAGTTCCCCGAGCTGCCCAGCGTGGACCAGCAGAACGCCCTGGCCATCGGCCAGCCGCTGCTGCGGTCCATGATCGGCCAGACCCGTTTCGCCGTCAGCGACAACGAGAGCCGCCCCGTCCACACTGGCTCCCTCTTCGAGGTGGACGATACGGGCCTGACCATCGTCTCAGTGGACGGCTACCGGCTGGCCCTGCGCCACGAGGGGGTGGAGGAGAAAAAGGGGGCCGATTCCTTCTCCTTTGTAGTCCCCGGCTCCGCCCTGGGGGAGGTGGAGAAGATCTGCTCCGGCGAGGAGTCCGTCACCATCACCCAGGGGGCGCGGCACATCATGTTCCGCACCGGCGACACGGTGCTGGTCTGCCGCCGGCTGGAGGGCGACTTCCTGGCCTACCGCAGCGCCATCCCCCGGAACAACTCTATTAAAGTAGAGGTGGATGCCCGGGCCCTGCTGTCCTCCATTGAGCGGGTGTCCCTCATCATCAGCGAGAAGCTGAAATCCCCCCTGCGCTGCGTCTTTGGCGACGGCATGGTGTCCATCACCACCAAGACCGCCATCGGCGACGCCGCCGACCAGTGCGCCGTCACCGGCGACGGCGGGGGCCTGGAGATCGGCTTTAACAACAAGTACCTGATGGACGCCCTCAAGGCCGCCCCCGCCGAGAAGCTGCGCATGGAGTTTACCTCCGGCGTGGCCCCCTGCGTCATCCTGCCCGCCGAGGGGGAGGAGAGTTTCACCTATATGGTGCTGCCCGTGCGGCTGAAAGCCAACTGATGGAGGTTTCACGTGGAACAGGAAAAGACCCCAAATTGGATGAAATATCCCCCTTTGCTCCAATTTTACCGGCAGGTCCAGGAGGCGGGAGTGGAGCTGGAGCCCGACCCGGACTTTTTGAAAGACCCGAAACTGGGGCGGTATGGGGAATACCAGCTGAAGCATTTGGAGATTCCCCAGAATATCAAGGATTTCTTGATGCAGGTGGGCCTGCCGGACCAATTTTTAGACTTTCGTTCCCCTGATGAGGAAAAGGATTACAAAAAAGATGTTTATCCAGGCGTTATATTTTGGGTCAGCTGTCTAAGGATTGAAACGATCAAACGAAAAAAATATCTGGTCATCGGGGAATATCGTTCCCTGGATCGGACTTGTATTATATCAAACGCAAATACGCCGGATGAAACCAAGAAATGGGACAAAAATGAAGGGTCCAGTCCGGTCGTGGTTGAGCTGAAAACCGGAACTGTCTGGAAATGGATTCACTATTCCAGTGAAGATGAGTTTACCTTCATCAACGGCAGCTTGGAACAGTATCTGCTTTCCATGGCCTATTGGCAGGCTTTTTACCCGGGATTTTCAAAACATGTGTTGGATTATTTAAATAAACATCCAGAAAAGAGTGAATTGGACTATATTTTCAGGAATGACAAACGGCTTTACAATTCATTCCGCAGCTGTCTCAGAGTATTGGACCCGGACGTGCTGAGAAAGCGAATGACCTATTGGAAATTTATGTGCGATCTTTCCTTGTATTAAGAGAGGTAAATTTTGCTGTATGGAATCACATGAGATCAAAATACACACGGAATTCATCAAGCTCCAGGACCTTCTCAAGTTCGCCGGGGCGGTGGAGACGGGCGGGGACGCCAAGCTCATCATCCAGGAGGGCCGGGTGTCGGTCAACGGCGGGCCCTGCCCCATGCGGGGCAAGAAGCTGCGCCCCGGGGACCGGGCAGTCATCGACGGCGAGACGGAGCTTGTTGTCACGTGACCGTCAAGAGCTTAGAGCTGGGCTTCTTCCGCAACTACCCCCACTTGAAGGCGGAATTTGACCCCCGGGTCAACCTGGTCTACGGGGACAACGCCCAGGGCAAGACCAATCTTCTGGAGGCGGTGGCCTATCTCTCCGCCGCCCGGTCCCACCGGGCCAGATACGACCGGGAGATGATTATGCTGGACGCCGGCTCCGCCTTTGTCAAGGGGGAGGTGTCCAGCCGGAGCCGGGATTTTACCCTGGAAGCCAAGCTCTTCCGGGGGCGGGGCCGCCAGCTGTGGTCCAACGGGGTGCGGCTGAAAACCGCCGGGGAGCTGGCGGGCATCTTGAATACCGTGCTGTTCTGCCCCGAGGACCTGTCCCTCATCCGGGCGGGGGCGGCGGAGCGGCGGAGGTTCCTGGACGGGGCCATCTGCCAGCTGCGCCCCCGGTACGCCCAGGCCCTGGCGGAGTACGGCCGGCTCTACGACCACAAGACCCGCATTCTGCGGGACTGGCCGGAGAACCCCTCCTTGCTGGACACCCTGGACGACTTCAACCTCCGCATGGCCCAGACTGGGGCCATTGTAATCCACTACCGGGCCCACTTCATCAAGCGCCTGCGGGAGCGGGCCCCCGCCATCCACGGGGACTTCTCCGGGGGGCGGGAGGGGCTGGAGCTGCGCTATGAGACGGTGTCCACGGTGGACGACCCCCAGGCCCAGCCCCGGGAGCTGCTCCCCCTGCTGCTGGAGCACCAGGAGAAGCACCGCAAAGCGGAGATCGACGCCCGCCAGTGCCTGTCCGGGCCCCACAAGGACGATCTGATCGTGGGCATCGGCGGGCAGAACGCCAAGATCTACGCCTCCCAGGGCCAAACCCGGACGGCCGCCCTGTCCCTCAAGCTGGCCCAGCGGGAGATCTTCCAGGAGGAGACAGGGGAGTGGCCCGTCCTCCTGCTGGACGACGTCCTCTCCGAGCTGGACCCCCGGCGGCAGGCCTTCGTCCTCAACCGCATCCAGGGCGGGCAGGTGTTCATCACCTGCTGCGAGGAGGAGAAGCTGGAGGGCCTGGAGGGGGGCCGGGCGTTCCACATTCAAAACGGGAGGATGATATAGATGGCCAACTGGCACGATATAAAGTTTGTCCTGGAGTGTACCGCTGAAAATCTTTTTATCATGCTTCCAGTCCTTCTGCTGTCCGGCGCGGCCGCGTTTTTTGCCGGGTCGGCTGTCAAAAGGAGGGTAAAAAGCGCCGTGGTGCGCTTGCTTCCTCTGGTTCTTGCCGAGTGCGCCCTGTTTTTGATTATGCTCCCTTATCTGGTCCGGTGGGTTGGCATTCAGTCCTTCACCTGGGGCTTTTGGTATGAGGGGGGATTGGATTTTTACCTGCCGTTCTCCGCCATGGTTGGGGTTTTGGCCGGGTATCCGCTGGCGTTTCGCGTCCAAGGCGGAAAGCTGCCATAGGAGGCTGTATGGAAATTCTCTTTCCCTTTGTTTTCATAACCTTCTGCGTCCAGTTCTTTACGCTGGGCTGTGTCAAAAACCGCTTTCTGCGGTGGAGCCCAGTTGTTTTAGTGGAGGTTTTGCTTCTGGCCGGAATGATCCATCATTGGATGGACCCGCCCTCCTTTGATATTCTGGGCTGGGAAATCTATCTTTGGATGATGGGCTGCGTGTTTCTGGGCGGCGCGCTGGCCTGGGGCGCTTTTGCCCTGTATAAAAGAAGGAACAGGTAACACTTATGTATCTGCATTTAGGACAATCGGTGGTCGTCCCAGACCGGGACATTCTGGCCATCTGCGACCTGGACAACGCCA
>OFGB01001743.1_pt1 | contig 12706 bp, 14 predicted proteins | sample 1521491 | NCBI WGS metagenome assembly OFGB01 (sample SAMEA3504095, study PRJEB24116) | mouse gut metagenome | biome: mouse gut; feature: mouse-associated habitat; material: faeces | place: Denmark | collected 2011
ACTGTGTCAATATATATATCAAAATTTTATATATTAAAATTATATCTATATTTTAGAGTATACATATAAAATCTTCGTACATCGGCGAGGGTATGTAAAATAAAGAATAAAATTTGTAATAATTTGATAATCAAAATACTTGACAAACAAAATATATTGATATATACTTTGGCTGTCAAATTAATTTAAATTCAAAATAAATCAGGGGAATTCATATGACAGCGACAATATGCGGGACGGGTTCATACATACCGTCGTATACCATGGACAATAATGATATAGCCCGTCTGGTAGAAACCAGCGACGAATGGATCCGGGAACGGACAGGAGTTATAAGGCGGCATATCATCAGGGACGAGACGACAGTTTCCATGGCAGCGGAGGCAGCGAAGAGGGCGCTTGAAGATGCAGGGGTATTACCGGAGGAATTAGATCTGATTCTGGTATCGACCATATCTTCGAACGTGATCCTTCCTTGTGCGGCCTGCGAGGTTCAGGAGAGGCTGGGAGCGCCGCGGGCGACCTGTTTTGATCTTAGTGCGGCATGCACGGGGTTTATTCTTGCCTATAATACGGCTTTGGCCTATCTTAACAGCGGGTTCTGTAAAACGGCATTGATCATCGGAAGCGAGAGCCTGTCGAATCTGACGAATTGGAGGGACAGGAGGACGTGTATCTTGTTCGGGGACGGCGCGGGCGCCGCGGTACTTCGGGCGGATGACGCAGGGACGGTTTATCTACCGGTTACACATTCTGACGGAAGAAAGGGAGCGGCGCTTACATGTAAGAGCAGGCACGATTATAACGGAATGTTTGACGAGCGCTGCCGTGAGCGTCCGGAAGATATGCCGGATGAGGAGTATTATATGCAGATGGATGGTCAGGCTGTGTTTAAATTTGCCGTAAAGAGCGTGCCGGAGGTCATCAATGAAGCGCTTGAACTTAATCATGTAAGCTCCGGCGAGATCAGTTATTATATCCTTCATCAGGCGAACAGGAGGATCATAGAGGCAGTGGCAAAACGCCTGGGCGAACCTATGGAGAAGTTTCCCGTGAACCTGCAGGAATACGGGAATACCTCATCTGCAAGTATACCGATCCTTCTGGATGAGATGAACCGGGAAGGAAGGCTCAGAGAGGGACAGAAACTGGTACTGGCCGGTTTCGGTGCAGGACTGACCTGGGGGGCTTCGATCATTGAATGGCACAGGTGCGGCACAAATAAAACTAAATAATAAAGAAAAGGAGAAAGAATGATGTTAGAGAGAATTAAAGAAATCGTATCAGAGAATTTAGGAGTTGACGCAGCGCAGATTACGGAGGGATCTTCCTTCAAGGATGATTTGGGGGCAGATTCTCTGGATATATTTGAGATGGTTATGGCGCTGGAGGATGAATATGAGATTGAGATTCCGACAGAAGAACTGGAGAAGATCATGACGATCGGCGATGTAATTAATTATATTAATGAGCATAAAGAGTAGATTAAGTTAGAAAAAAATAAGAAGTGGGGTTTTTATAATGCAGACAGAAGTAACCAGATTACTGGGAATCGAATATCCGATCATCCAGGGAGGTATGGCATGGGTTGCGGAGTATCATCTGGCGGCCGCCGTATCCAACGCGGGTGGTTTGGGGTTGATCGGAGCCGCGAGCGCTCCTTCGGAATGGGTTCGTGAACAGGTCAGGGAAGCGAAGAAGCTGACCGATCGCCCGTTTGGAGTTAATATTATGCTGATGAGCCCGTATGCCGACGATGTGGCGAAGGTTATTGTCGAGGAAGGCGTCAGGGTAGTGACGACGGGCGCGGGCAATCCTGAGAAGTATATGAAGATGTGGAAGGAAGCAGGCGTGAAGGTAATTCCTGTGGTTGCTTCTGTTGCCCTTGCGAAGCGTATGGAGCGATGCGGCGCCGATGCGGTGGTTGCTGAAGGATGTGAAGCAGGAGGACATATCGGAGAGAATACGACGATGGTTCTGGTGCCTCAGATCGTTGATGCAGTGACGATACCTGTGATCGCTGCCGGCGGCATTGCAGACGGAAGAGGGATTGCGGCAGCATTTATGCTTGGCGCCAGAGGAATACAGATGGGTACTCATTTCGTCGTGACGAAGGAATCTCAGGTTCACGAGAATTATAAAGACAGGATTATAGCCGCAAAGGATATCGATTCGAGAGTAACAGGGAGAAGCACAGGACATCCGGTTCGGGCTCTTCGCAACGATATGACGAAGAGATATATGGAACTGGAGAATAAAGGCGCAGGCTTTGAAGAATTGGAGCAGCTTACGCTGGGCGGACTTCGCAGAGCTGTTGTAGACGGAGATGTGAAGAACGGAAGCGTGATGGCAGGGCAGATTGCCGGAATGGTTAAGGAAAAATTGTCCTGTAAGGACCTGATTGATAAGTTGGTAAGAGAAACAGACGCATTGATAGAAGGGACTGGATTATATGTCTAAGATTGCATTTATCTATCCGGGACAGGGCGCTCAGAAAGCGGGCATGGGATCGGATTTCTATGAGAATAGCGAGACGGCAAGGTCGCTTTTTGATCAGGCGGGCGAGACGCTTGGATTAGACATGAAGACGCTTTGCTTTGAGGAGAACGAGAAGCTTGATCTTACGGAATACACACAGGCGGCTATGGTTACGACGTGCCTTGCCATGACCAGAGTTATCGAAGAGAGAGGGATAAAACCGGATATCACGGCAGGTCTAAGCCTGGGCGAATACAGCGCTATCGCCGCCGCGGGCGGTATGGAGGATCTGGACGCCATACGTCTGGTTCGTAAGAGAGGGATACTGATGCAGAATACAGTACCGGCAGGCAAAGGCGGAATGTGTGCAGTGATGGGTCTGGATGCGGCGAAGATAGAAGAGGCGCTTGAGTCGCTGACGGATGAAGACGGGCAGCAGGACGATACGGCAGTGCCGGTTGTAAAGAGGATGGATATTAAGAGAGGGGACGTGACCGTCGCGAATTATAACTGTCCGGGGCAGATCGTGATTACCGGGAAACTTGCGGCAGTGGAAGCTGCGTCTGTCAAGCTTAAGGAAGCAGGGGCAAAGCGGGTAATTATGCTGAATGTCAGCGGACCTTTCCATTCTCCTATGCTTGTACCGGCGGGAGAAGAGCTTGCGAAGGAGCTTGATACGGTAATCCTTCATCCTCTGCAGATACCTTATGTGTCGAATGTGACGGCAGAGATGGTAGAGAATATTTCCGGGACAAAAGAGCTGCTTAAGCAGCAGGTGAGTTCTCCGGTTCGGTGGATGCAGAGTATGGAATATATGATCGCGTCAGGCATAGACAGGTTTGTCGAGATCGGTCCGGGGAAAACCCTTGCCGGATTCATGAAGAAGATCAACCGGGATGTGAATGTCTATAATGTCGCGTCCTGGGAGGATATGGAGAAAGTAACAGAAAGTTTAGTATAAAAAAGGTAAAAGGATATGTTAGAAGGTAAAATAGCAGTTGTAACAGGCGCGTCAAGAGGAATCGGCAGGGCGATAGCCGAGAAACTGGCTTCTATGGGGGCGTTTGTGGTTATTAATTATAACGGTTCCAAAGACAGAGCCGAAGAAGTGAGACAGGAGATCGAGGCAGCAGGCGGGGCGGCGGCAATTTACCAGTGTGATGTTTCTGATTATGAGAAATGCGGGACATTCATCCAGGATGTGATCAATGAGCACGGACGTATCGACATCCTGGTAAATAATGCGGGCGTTACTCGCGACGGGCTTTTGATGAAGATGACAGAGGAAGCGTTTGACCAGGTAATCAATACGAATCTGAAAGGCGCGTTTAATACGATGCGGTTTGTAAGCCGGCAGATGCTGAAGCAAAGAAGCGGACGTATCGTTAATATGTCTTCTGTCGTGGGTGTGACAGGCAATGCCGGCCAGGCGAATTACGCGGCGTCTAAGGCGGGTATTATTGGGCTCACGAAGTCGGCGGCAAGAGAGCTTGCGCCAAAAGGGATTACGGTCAATGCGATTGCGCCGGGATTTATCGAGACAGATATGACTGGCGTATTGCCGGAGAAGGTGAAGGAAGCGACTGTAGCTCAGATTCCCCTCGGCAGATTTGGAAAACCGGAACAGATAGCGGCGGCCGCGGCGTTCCTTTCATCGGAGGATGCGGGCTATATCACCGGACAGGTACTGCATGTAGACGGCGGTATGGTGATGTGAGATGGAATTTAGAAGGAGATTAGCAGGGGTATGAAGAGAAGAGTTGTAGTGACCGGGCTTGGAGCCGTAACGCCCATTGGAAATACGGCGGAGGAGTTTTGGAACAACGCGAAAGAGGGAAAGGTAGGGATCGGCGAGATCACCAGATTCGATACTTCGGATTATAAGGTGAAACTTGCGGCGGAAGTGAAAGGGTTCGATGCAAGGGAGCATATGGACTTCAAAACTGCAAAGCGTATGGAACTATTTTCCCAGTATGCAGTGGCGGCGGCAATGGAAGCATATAAGGATTCCGGTCTTGTATTAGAGAAGGAGGACGCATTCCGCGCAGGCGTGATCGTCGGTTCGGGAATCGGAAGCCTCCAGGTAGTAGAACGTGAATATGAGAAGATTCTGACGAAGGGACCCGGCAGGGTGAATCCGCTGATGGTGCCGTTGATGATCTCTAATATGGCGGCGGGAAACATTTCGATCCAGTTAGGACTGAAAGGAAAATGTACGAATGTCGTGACGGCATGCGCGTCCGGAACGCACTGTATCGGAGACGCATTCCGTGCGATCCAGTATGACGACGCGGATATCATGTTTGCCGGCGGGACAGAGAGCTGTATCTGTCCTACGGGAGTCGCGGGATTCACCAGCCTGACGGCGCTGTCTACATCTAAGGATCCAGAACGCGCTTCCATTCCTTTTGATAAGGACAGGGACGGATTCGTATTAGGGGAAGGAGCAGGCGTGGTCGTCTTAGAGGAGCTGGAGCACGCGAAGGCAAGAGGCGCGAGGATCTATGCGGAAGTCGCAGGTTACGGGGCTATCGGCGACGCTTATCATATTACCTCCCCCGCGGAGGACGGCAAAGGCGCCGCTATGGCGATGACACTGGCTATGAAAGAGGGCGGTATTGAACCGTCTCAGGTGGATTATATCAATGCGCATGGAACCGGCACGCACCACAACGATCTGTTCGAAACAAGAGCGATCAAGCTTGCGCTCGGCGACGCGGCGAAGGACGTGGTTATCAACTCCACCAAATCAATGATAGGGCATCTGCTTGGCGCCGCCGGCGGAGCAGAATTTATTATCTGTGTGAAGAGTATTCAGGACGGGTTCATTCATCAGACTGTCGGAACGAAGGAAGTGGATCCGGAGTGTGATTTAAACTATGCGGTTGGAGCCCCGGTAGAAAAGGACGTCAACTATGTTCTTACGAATTCTCTGGGATTCGGCGGACATAACGCCACGCTGCTGCTGAAGAAGTATTAAAGGACGTTCTATTAAAAGGAGGTTTGTATAGCATGGAAGTAGAGAATCTTATCCGATTGATCGGGGCCGTGTCGGAGTCCAATCTGACCGGATTAAAATACGAAGAAGACGGAGTGAAGATTCATCTGACGAAGAAGAAAGATCAGGTTCAGGTGATGGCAGCTCCGGTCGGGAATATAGGCGCCGGTATGGCGGAGACTGTTATGGCGGCGCCGTTTATATCGGCATCCGGTTCGGGAGCAGAAGACGGCGCCGTATCGGCAGGAAACGCCGGAGATACAGTGACTGTCAATACGGATGGAAAACTGATAGAATCTCCGTTAGTAGGAACCTTTTATGCTGCGCCTTCCGAGGACGCGGCTCCGTTCGTAGCCGTGGGCGATACCGTAAAGAAGGGGCAGCCGCTGGCAATCATTGAAGCTATGAAGCTAATGAATGAAATAGAAAGTGAATATGACGGAACTGTTGTAGAGATATTGGTTGAGAATGGGCAGCCGGTAGAGTATGGGCAGCCTTTATTCCGTATCAGATAGTGAATAGAGAGGAGATCAGGATGCGTTTAGACATTAATCAGATTAAGGAAATTATTCCACATCGTCATCCGTTTCTGCTTCTTGATTATATTGAAGATTATGAGCCGGGAAAGTATGCGGTAGGCTATAAATGTGTCACGTACCGGGAGGAATTCTTCGCCGGACATTTTCCTCAGGAGCCGGTGATGCCGGGAGTTCTGACAGTGGAAGCGCTGGCGCAGGCCGGCGCGGTCGCAATCTTGAGTGTAGAAGAGAACAAGGGTAAGACCGCTTACTTTGGAGGCATTGACAAATGCAGATTCAAAGGGAAGATTGTACCCGGTGACAAGGTACGTCTGGAGACGCGCATTATCAGGCAGAAAGGACCGGTAGGGGTCGGCGAAGCGGTAGCCAGCGTGGACGGAAAGACGGTTGTCACTGCAGAGCTTACTTTTATGATTGGATAGGTGGAATATATGATCAAGAAAGTATTAATTGCCAATCGAGGCGAGATTGCGGTTCGGGTTATCCGCGCCTGCAGGGAGATGGGAATCGAGACGGTGGCGGTATATTCAGAAGCCGACCGGGAGGCGCTTCATACGAAGCTTGCGGACGAGGCGGTTTGTATCGGTCCGGCTCCGTCTTCAGAGAGCTACCTGAGTATGGACCGCATCGTCAGCGCTACGATCATCACAGGGGCGGACGCGATACATCCAGGGTTTGGTTTCCTGTCGGAGAACAGCAGGTTCGCAGAGCTGTGCGAGCAGTGCAATATCACATTTATCGGACCGGATTCCAAAGTCATCGCGAAACTTGGAAATAAACAGGAGGCAAGGAATACCATGGCTGCGGCCGATGTTCCTGTTATACCCGGAAGTACCGAGCCGATCTTCGATGCTTTAGAGGGCGCGAAGATTGCGGAAGAGATCGGTTATCCGGTCATCGTCAAGGCAGCTCTCGGCGGCGGCGGAAAGGGAATGCGTGTCGCCCATACGGCGGAAGAATTTGAGCACAGTTTTCAGACGGCGCAGAAGGAAGCACAGATGGCGTTTGGCGACCAGACTATGTATATTGAGCACTTCGTACAGCGTCCGAGACACATCGAGTTCCAGATTCTCGCCGATCAGTATGGCAATGTGGTCCACTTAGGAGAGCGAGACTGTTCGATCCAGCGCAACCATCAGAAAATGATTGAAGAATCCCCGTCTGTTGCCCTGACTGAGGAACTGCGCGGGAAGATGGGCGAAGCGGCGGTTAGGGCGGCGAAAGCGGCCGGATATCAGAATGCCGGAACCATTGAATTTCTCCTGGAGAAGAACGGTAATTTTTACTTTATGGAAATGAATACTCGAATTCAGGTTGAACATCCGGTTACGGAATGGGTGACGGGGATTGATCTGATCAAAGAGCAGATCAGGATTGCCTCCGGCAGAAGACTTTCATTTACACAGGAGGATATTCATCTGAACGGTCATGCTATCGAATGCCGGATTAATGCGGAGAATCCGGCGAAGGGATTCCGTCCCGCCCCCGGAACCATTACAGACATGTATCTGCCGGGAGGCAAGGGAATTCGGATTGACTCGGCAATTTATAGCGGATATACAATACCGCCGTATTATGATTCTATGGTGGCGAAGCTTATCGTATGGGCGAAGAACCGCAGCGAGGCGGTGCGGAAGATGCAGAGCGCGCTGGGAGAAGTAATCATCGAGGGAATCGATACGAATGTGGATTATCAATATGAGATTCTGAACCGTCCGGATTACCTTTCCGGCGATATCGACATTGAATTTATTGCGGAAAATGAAAAGGCGCTCAAAGCGGCTCTGCAGGGATAAGGGGCCGCCATGCAATAACTTTCAATTTAAGCAGAGGAATGAGAGGATAACATATGAAGCTTGATAATGTATTTAAGAAGACCAGGCGCCCGTCCGGGAGAAAAGGATATATATCGCTAAATTCCTCAAAACCGGAGGTGCCGGAAGGGCTTCTGCGTAAATGTAATAAATGCGGCAGCGGGATCATGGCGGAGGATGTGAAAAAGGACTATTATATCTGTCCGAAATGCGGAGGTTATTTCCGTGTACATGCGTACCGCCGTATCGAGATGGTGACGGACGAGGGAACTTTTGAGGAATGGGATCGAGACCTCATGAGCCCGAATCCTTTGGAATACAAAGGTTATGAGGAGAAGCTTCGCTCGCTTCAGGAGAAAACGGGTCTTAATGAGGCGATTGTAACCGGAAAAGCAAGTATCGGCGGAATAGAGACTGTTATAGGCGTCTGCGACGGACGGTTTCTGATGGCTAGTATGGGCGAAGCTGTGGGTGAGAAAATTGCAAGAGCCGTGGAACGTGCGACGAAATTACGTCTTCCGGTTATCCTGTTCGCCTGTTCCGGCGGGGCCAGGATGCAGGAAGGAATCGTATCTCTGATGCAGATGTCAAAGACGTCGGCGGCTTTAAAACGGCATAGCGACGCAGGGCTGCTCTACATCAGCGTGCTTACAGATCCCACTACCGGCGGTGTGACGGCAAGTTTTGCCATGTTGGGAGATGTGATTCTGGCGGAGCCGAAGGCTCTGATCGGATTTGCCGGGCCGAGGGTAATTGAACAGACGATTGGAGAGAAACTTCCAAAGGGATTCCAACAGTCGGAATTCCTTCTGGAGCACGGGTTTATCGACGGAATCGTGGAACGCCCCCAGATGAAGGAGACGTTGGCTCAGATACTTATGCTGCATGAAGACGGAAAAGATGTAATCTGTAAAGAAGCTGTAGAAGGCGCGGCGGGTTCAGAGGATAGGAAAGATACGGTAATGCCTGAAGGGGCGGATATATCAGAAATACGGCGGATGAGGGACCGGGCGGGATTGTCAGGGGAATTATCCGTCAGTCATAGATCGGCGGGAGCATGGGATCGGGTTTTGCGGTCGCGGATGAACGACCGTCCGGTCGGCATCGATTATTTTCGCGCATTGTTTACGGATTTTATCGAATTTCACGGCGATCGGTATTTTGCAGATGATAAGGCTATTATCGGAGGTATAGCCAGATTCCGCGGAAGGCCGGTGACGGTGATCGCGCAGGCGAAGGGAAGAAATACAAAGGAGAATATCGAGCGCAACTTCGGCATGCCCTCTCCGGACGGTTACCGTAAGGCGCTGCGTCTGATGAAGCAAGCGGAGAAATTCCGTCGTCCGGTTATCTGTTTTGTAGATACGCCGGGGGCCTTTTGCGGGTTGGAAGCGGAAGAACGGGGGCAGGGAGAGGCGATCGCCCGGAATATCTATGAGATGTCCGGTTTAAAGGTTCCGGTTCTTTCTGTTATCATCGGAGAAGGCGGAAGCGGCGGCGCTCTTGCCATGGCTGTGGCGGACGAGGTGTGGATGCTTGAGAATGCAATCTATTCTATTCTGTCTCCGGAAGGTTTCGCAAGTATTCTGTGGAAGGACAGTTCGAAGGCAAAGGAAGCGGCGGAGGTCATGCGGCTTACGGCAGAGGATCTGTACCGTATGGGAATCGTAGAGCAGGTGCTGGCAGAACCGTCTCCTTATACTATAGAGAATCTGAAAAACGTAACGTCTGTTCTTGAGAGTAAGATCGAACAGTTCTTAAACCGATATGGGGTAATGTCAGAGGAAGAGCTTGTACAGCGCCGTTACGACAGGTTCCGCAGGATGTATTAATATTCCATATCATAAAACAGGAGACTGACCATGAATATATATCCATTAAAAATCAAGAATATAGAAGCAAAGATTCCGGTAATCCAGGGCGGCATGGGAGTAGGCATAAGTCTTGGCGGATTAGCCGGAACGGTTGCAAAAGAGGGCGGCATAGGAGTGATCTCTGCCGCTCAGATTGGTTTTCGGGAGCCGGATTTTGATCAGGATACGAAGGGAGCCAACATAAGAGCTATCAGGAAGGAATATGAGAAAGCGAGGGCAATTGCGCCGGAGGGGATCGTAGGGTTTAATCTCATGGTGGCGATGCGCCATTATGAGGAATATGTCAGGGCGGCGATTGACGCCGGGGCGGACATAATTATCTCAGGAGCCGGACTTCCGATGGAACTGCCGAAGCTTGCAGAAGGATCGGACGTGAAGTTGGCGCCCATCGTATCTACGGAGAAATCAGCGAAGGTAATCCTGAAATACTGGGGCAAGAAATATAAGCGCATGCCGGATCTTCTGGTGATCGAAGGACCGAAGGCGGGGGGACATCTTGGATTTACAGAAGGGCAGTTGGAGGAATATAATTCGGTTTGTAATGATGATTTGACCTATAATAATGTGAACTGCGATAATAATGGACTTTATGATGAAGAAGTAAACAGGATACTTAATCTGGTGAAACAGTATGAAGAGGAATTCGGATGCAGGATTCCGACGGCTCTGGGCGGAGGCATCGAGAATCACAGACAGGCTGCGCATGCTTTTTCCCTGGGTGTAGATGCCATACAGGTCGCGACGAGATTCGTGACGACTGAAGAATGTGACGCGGATATCCGCTACAAGGAAGCATATATTCACGCGGACAGAGAAGATATCACGATCGTAAAAAGTCCGGTGGGAATGCCGGGGCGCGCGATTGTGAATCCGTTTATGAAAAGGGTCATGTCGGGAGAACAGATTCCCCATAGTCCCTGTCACGGATGCCTTCATAAGTGTGATCCGGCAAAGATCCCTTATTGTATCACGGATGCGCTGATTCATGCGGCCAAGGGAGAGGTGGACGATGCGCTGCTGTTTTGCGGAGCGTATGCATATAAAGCCAAACGTTTGGAAACAGTAAAAGAAGTTATTGATTCTTTGCTTACAGAAAGAGTATAATAGTGCCAGTACATTGTTGCTTAACGCAGTGATGTACTAGTACAGCGAATATTAGGTAATTGGCAGTTCGGCTTGCCTGTTTTCATTCAAAACTTAATTTTCGTTGTACGAGTGAGTGAAAGAGGTGAAGGGGAATGGAAGATGTGTACAGGACGATCAATAATGTCCTGGTGAGCCTGATCAACGAGATCTGGGAGTTAGAAGAGAAAGCGATTATCACGGATGAATTCAGGGATCTTACGAATAACGACATGCATGTAATTGAAGCGATCGGTACGGGAGACGGCGGGAATATGTCTTCTATTGCCAGAAAGCTGAATATTACGGTGGGTTCGCTTACGACAGCCATGAACGGTCTTGTGAATAAGAAGTATGTGGAACGTCACAGAAGCGAGGAAGACCGCAGGGTGGTGTACGTGAAACTGACGCAGAAGGGGATCAGGGCATATAAGCATCATGAAGATTATCACAGGCAGATGACTCAGGCTGTGATGGATAAGTTAGATGAGAAAGAGATGCCGGTTCTGTTAAAGACGCTTGACGCTTTGTCTGAATTCTTTACCGGGTACAGCAGACAAAAGGAGTCATGAAGTATAGCAGAAGTATAGCAGAAAGGCGCATGCATTAGTCTTTACCGTGATCACAAGCGGAAGGAGTCGTTATTATGGTAAGAGGAGTTATATTCGATATGGACGGGTTGATGTTCGATACAGAACGTCTGTCGTCCTTTTTTTGGAAACAGGCGGGAGATGAGTTTGGAACGGAGATACCGGCGGAATTTATAGACAGTTTCCGCGGAAGGAATCCTGCGGCGATCCGTGAATTATTTCTGGAACGGTATGGGGCGGATATATTATCCATATACCGGATCTTATCGTGGCGCCGGAAGAAGTGAAGGAAGGAATTACGGCGCAGTTCGACAGTCTGGACGAGGTGACGGAGTGGATAGAAAATAATTAACAGCTCATGTCGGATAATAGAATAAATAAGTAGAAAGAAGGGAAAAACATGTATGAGGAAGAAGTAAAGAAGCTGCAGGAGATTATCGATGACAGCGCCAATATCGTGTTCTTTGGCGGAGCCGGAGTGTCTACAGAGAGCAGCATACCGGATTTCCGAAGTGCGGACGGGCTGTATCAACAGAAGTATAAGTATTCGCCGGAACAGATCGTAAGCCATAGTTTCTTCATGCGGAATACGGAAGGGTTCTATGAGTTCTATAAAGAGAAGATGATGTTCCTGGATGCAAAGCCGAATCCGGCGCATCTGAAGCTGGCAGAACTTGAAGAGGCAGGGAAACTCTCGGCAGTGATCACTCAGAATATCGACGGACTTCATCAGGCGGCGGGAAGCAGGAATGTGCTGGAGCTGCACGGAAGCATCCACCGCAATTACTGTCAGAAATGCGGAGAGTTCTATGACGCCGATTATGTGAAGCATTCTGAAGGAATCCCTGAATGCAGATGCGGCGGCAGAATTAAGCCGGATGTAGTATTGTATGAAGAAGGACTTGATTCCCATGTGATAGAGGAGAGTATCCGGGCGATCAGCCGGGCAGATACGCTGATCATCGGAGGGACGTCGTTGATCGTCTATCCGGCGGCAGGGTTTATTGATTATTTCCGCGGGAAACATCTGGTGGTGATCAATAAGAGCGCGACGGCGAGAGAGGTCGGAGCGGAACTTACGGTCGCGGCGCCCATCGGAGAAGTACTGGGACAGATTCAGGTGAGATAAACTTATTCAAAAGAATATCGGATCCTATAGAATTTTTATGATAATTGGTATATAATAAGAAAGTTGATGAAAGAATATAGAAAGGATCAGGTGATTTAAAATGAAGAAATATGTATGTGAACCATGCGGATATGAATATGATCCGGCAGTTGGCGATCCGGA
>OFGB01001746.1_pt1 | contig 12701 bp, 10 predicted proteins | sample 1521491 | NCBI WGS metagenome assembly OFGB01 (sample SAMEA3504095, study PRJEB24116) | mouse gut metagenome | biome: mouse gut; feature: mouse-associated habitat; material: faeces | place: Denmark | collected 2011
CGCCGCCGTGGGGCGGCGGTTCCAGCCGGTGAAGGTGGCGGAGCCCACCCCGGAGCAGGCCAAGGCCATCCTCCGGGGCCTGCGCCGCCGGTATGAGGAGCACCACGGCCTGGCCATCTCCGACGGGGCCATCGACGCGGCGGTGGAGCTGTCCCGGCGGTATCTGCCCGACCGCTACCTGCCGGACAAGGCCATCGACCTCATCGACGAGGGGGCGGCCCGCCTGCGGATGGAGGAGGAGGTGCCCGTGTCCCTCCGGGCCCTGTCCGACCGGGCGGAGCGGGCGGCCCGGGAGAAGGCCCAGGCCATCGCCATGCAGGACTTTGAGCGGGCCGCCATGCTCCGGGACGCGGAGGCCGACTTCCGCCGGGAGCTGGACCGGAAGCAGACCCGGCAGAAGGGGACCTCCGCCCGGGAGCTCAGCCGGGAGGACGTGGCGGCGGTGCTGGCCCAGTGGACGGGCATCCCCCTGGAGTCCATCACCAAGGGGGAGGCCAAACGCCTGCTGGAGCTGGAGGGAGAGCTCCACCGCCGGGTGGTGGGGCAGGAGAAGGCGGTGTCCGCCGTAGCCGCCGCCATCCGCCGCAGCCGGGTGGGGCTGAAGGAGCCCAACCGCCCCATCGGGGTGTTCCTGTTTTTGGGCCCCACGGGGGTGGGCAAGACAGAGCTGTGCCGCGCCCTGGCCGCCGCCCTGTTCGGCAGCGAGGACGCCCTGATCCGCTTCGATATGTCGGAGTATATGGAGAAGCACGCCGCCTCCCGGCTGGTGGGCTCGCCCCCCGGCTACGTGGGCCACGAGGAGGGGGGCCAGCTCACCGAGCAGGTCCGCCGCCGCCCCTGGTCGGTGGTGCTGTTCGACGAGCTGGAGAAGGCCCACGACGATATGCAGAACATTCTCCTCCAGGTGATGGAGGACGGGCAGCTCACCGACGGCCAGGGCCGGAAGGCGGACTTCCGGAACACGGTGGTGGTGATGACCTCCAACGTGGGGGCGCGGAAGATCGTGAGCAAGTCCCCGCCCCTGGGCTTCGCCGGGGGCAGCTCCAGCGACCGCCGCCGGGAGGAGGTCATGGCGGAGCTGAAGGGCCGCTTCAAGCCGGAGTTCCTCAACCGTCTGGACGAGGTGATCCTGTTCGACCGTCTGGAACGGCGGGACCTGGAACGCATCGCCCTGCGTATGCTGGGGGGCGTGCGGGAGCGGCTGTCCGGCCTGGGGGTGGATTTGGACGCCCGGTGGGAGGCGGTCACCCTGCTGGCGGACCCGGGGGCGGAGACGGAGCAGGGGGCCCGGCCCATCCGCCGGGCGGTGCGCCGGAGGGTGGAGGAGCCCGCCGCCGACCTGCTCCTGTCCGAGCAGCTCACGGCGGGGGATACCCTGTGCCTTGCCGTGGAGCGGGAGGACCTTGTGCTGCGGACGGAGAAGCGGCAGGTGTGAGAAACACTGAGAGAGCGAGGGACATTCGTCCCTCGCTCTCTGTTATGTTCTGTCAATCCAGGGGTGGCTCAGGCCTCCGGGGCGGGCTTCAGCAGCTTGTCGATGGACACCAGCTTGACGCACAGGGTGAAGATCTTCATGGCGGTGTGCAGGTCCTCCGGCGAGGGGTAGGTGGGGGCGATGCGGATGTTGCTGTCGTGGGGGTCCAGGCCGTAGGGGTAGGTGGCCCCCGCCCCGGTCATCACCACCCCGGCCTTCTTCGCCTTGGCCACGATCTGCTTGGCGCAGCCGTCCAGGGAGTCGAAGGAGATGAAGTAGCCCCCCTTGGGGCTGGTCCAGGTGCCGATGCCCAGGCCGCCCAGCTCGCTCTCCAGGGTGTTGATCACCATCTCGAACTTGGGGCGGAGTATGTCGGCGTGAAGGCGCATATGCTCGATCATGCCGTGGATGTTGCCGAAGAACCGCACGTGGCGCAGCTGGTTCACCTTGTCGTGGCCGATGGTCTGGATGGCCAGCTGGGCCTTGATGTCCTCCATGTTGTTGGGGGAGGTGGCGATGGCGGCCAGGCCGGAGCCGGGGAAGCTGATCTTGGAGGTGGACGCGAACTTATACACCAGATCCGGATTGCCCGCCCGCTTGCACTCCGCCAGGATCTCAATGAGGTGGTCCTGATCGTGGTCGTACAGGTGGTGGACGCCGTAGGCGTTGTCCCAGTAGATGCGGAAGTCCTTGGCGGCGGGCTTCAGGCGGGCGAACCGGCGCACCGTCTCGTCGGAGTAGGAGATCCCCTGGGGGTTGGAGTATTTGGGCACGCACCAGATGCCCTTGACGGCCTCGTCGGAGGCGGCCAGCTGTTCCACCAGGTCCATGTCCGGCCCGGTGGGGGTCATGGGCACGTTGATCATCTCAATGCCGAAATACTGGGTGATGGCGAAGTGGCGGTCATAGCCGGGGACAGGGCACAGGAACTTCACCTTGTCCAGCCTGCACCAGGGGGTGGAGCCCATGACGCCGTGGGTCATGGAGCGGGAGATGGTGTCGTACATCACGTTGAGGCTGGAGTTTCCGTAGATGATGATGCTGTCGATGGGGTTCTCCATCATGTCGCCGATGAGCTCCTTGGCCTCCTTGATGCCGTCCAGCACGCCGTAGTTCCGGCAGTCGGTGCCGTCCTCGCAGGTCAGGTCCTCGCCGCCGCCCAGCACGTCCATCATCCCCATGGACAGGTCCAGCTGCTCGGTGCAGGGCTTGCCCCGGGCCATGTTCAGGCTCAGGCCCTTGGCCTGGTACTCCTTATATTCAGCCTTGAGCTGGGCCTTCAGGCTTTCCAGCTCCTCTTTGGTCAGTTCCGCGTATGGCTTCATTGCGTTCTCCTTTCCGTTTTTGGGCGGGCTTGGAATCTGTATTCGCAGCTTTGGACGCTGTTTGGGTGGGGGGTTCGCTCAACGGATTCCGCGTCGGCCGCCCACAGCTCCCACTGTGCTTCCTTTTGCCGCATTCTGTACTGTAATCGTACAAATCATCGTTCAATCAGGAATTTTTTGGTTTTGAACAGCTGATAGGACAGCTTTTTTCGCCTTTTGAGAGAACTAAGGCGAGAACTGCGCGGTAAAATTCACGGGTAAAAAACGCGTGGAAATGAACCGCGCCAAGTCGAGAGAGAACTTTTTCATTCTACATTACGCATACTGTATTGTCAACTAAAAATGCGCGGCAGGCCCTGCCGTGCAAGCATTAGAATTAGGTTACACAAGGTCAAACGACCTGTGTAGCCTAATTTTTTTGCAAAGAAATAAGAGATAAACAGAACCGGGGGTGAGAAATCTTGCGGAAATACAGATATTTGACGTTCGCAGACCGAAAGCAGATTTCCGCGTGGTATCAGTCGAACGACCGGACGGCGGACATAGCAGAACGGCTGGGAATGAGCGTGAAAACAATCTATCTTGAATTGAAGCGCGGGGAAGAAACGGACGAAAGCGGGGCTATTATTCTTGACCGCAACCAGCGGCCCGCATACAACCCCGTTCTTGCCCAGCAGAGGTTACAAGCGAACTTCAAGCGGCGCGGGCGCGTCGCGGCGGAGGAAACGGCAGAAAGGGCGGGAGCATAAGCCCGCAAAATCAAACAGGAGGTTTCGATAGTTACAGAATTTGAACGAATCACGCAAAGCCCGGAAACGCTGGGGACGTTCCTTGCGTCCTTGCCATGCATAAACCCCCGTCGGGGTCCCGGGGTGTCCCCGGGCGCACAGCCTTGCCAACGGCAAGGTATAGTGCGTTATACCGCCCCACAACCGCTCCCGCAAATGTCCAGCCTCCCTCGACAGGGCCGGGGCTTGCGTGGACGGGGAAACCGCCGCCATACCTTCCGGCGGGCTTGCGTCAGCTTTTCCCGCGGCGGGTTCCGCAGACCGGGGCGGTATGTGAAACATCTGCCCTCTGTCATCCAACTCCCCACAGAAAGGAGCATCGACTTATGCCATTCGCGATTCTGCGGTTTGAGAAGCGCAAGGGTGGTCCGGCCTCGGCCATCGAGAAGCACCACGAGCGGAAAAAAGAGCAGTACGCCAGCAACCCGGACATTGACCGGGAGCGATCCCACCTCAACTATCACTTAGTGGAGCCACAGCTAAAATACTACGGCGAGATTCAAACCAGAATCGAAAAGGCCCAACGAGAAAACCCGAGATGCAAAGTGCGTAAAGACAGCGTGAAATTCATCGACACCATTGTCACCGCCACGCCGGAATATCTTGCGTCACTGCCGCCGGACAAGGTGCGCCGCTACTTTGAGCGGGCACTGGAATTTCTCCGGCAGGAGGTTGGCGCGGAGAATATTTTTTCCGCCGTTGTCCACATGGACGAACGCAATCCCCATATGCACCTGTGCTTTGTGCCGCTGACACAGGACAACCGCCTGTGTGCCAAAGAGGTCATGGGCGGGCGGGACAAGCTGGTTCAGTGGCAGGACAAATTTCACGACTACATGGCGCAGGAATTTCCCCATCTGGAGCGCGGTCAAGCTGCCGCTGTCACGAAGCGGAAACACGTCCCCACGTGGCTCTACAAACAGGCCCACCGCTTGAGCGACGAGATGGTGCAGATCCAAAAGGAACTCAAAAATACCGGGGCGTTAAACGCGGGAAAACAAAGAGAAAAAATTCTCGCGCTGCTGGAAAAATGGTATCCCGAGGTCAACGCGTTTGAGGCTAAACTGAAGCCCTATGACGAGCGGATCAGGGCGTTGGTGCAGCGGGCTCGTGAGCTGCACAGCGACGCAGAGCGTGCGCAATGGCGCACCGAGCAGGAGCATCAGGAAAAACTGTCCCTCATTTATGAGCTGCGGGAGTATCAGAGTTTTATTGACTCTATCCCGGAGGATGTTCTTGAGGAATTGAGGCGGAAGTATGAGATGGGGCAAACACAGCAACAGGGATTGGATGCATGACAGGTTGTTGGGTGTATCATGCTAATGCGTTGGCATTGATCCGATCGATTACCGCCCGGATCCCCAGCCACACGGACAGGTCGGTGAACACCTCCACCACACTGCCTTGGTTGGTAAACGGCGGTTCTTGGAGGACGGACAGGTCTTTCATCATCCCGTTGCGGACGATGTACTCCACGATTTGGTTTACGAAATAAATCTGTCTGCTGTCTAAGTTGGCGTCGTTAAGGTAGTCCGCAAAGGCTGTCTTTGCCGCGTTCATATCCAGCCCCACGAGCTCCCGCACAAACTCACCCAGCGGTTTCTGGCCGCACTCCTCCTCATACTCCTGACGGGTGCCCACCTCGCTCCAGAGGATGCGTTCCAAGGCGTCCACATCCCAGGCTGTCAGAGGGACATTCCCCCGCAGCTTTGCGATCACCGCCTCGTCTTGATGTTGGCGTACATAGAACTCCGCTTTGGCCTTGTAGTTCTTCAAATCGTCGTTCTCCAACTCCGCTTCCTTCCAGTCCGTGGACAGAATTTCGTCGTCTAAGTTGGTGTCGTAGCGCGCCCATTTTTGAGGAATGTACTTGATCAAATCACGCAGACACTCCCGGATATGCTCAAATTCGCTGATCCCCGCAGTCTCTAAATAATCCGTGTGCAGGATCTTCTCGATCAATTCAGACTGGGCTTGAATCTCCGGGATGTTGGCCACTCCGGCAATCCCGCCAACCTTGTTCAGCAGATCCTTTTTCGCCCGGGAGTAGGGCTGTCCCGCCAAAATTGCCAGCTCAATGCCATACATCAGCGCGTCGAAGCACAGGGCTTTGGCATCATCCGCATCGGGAAGGATGAGCGGGGCCAGCTCGGCTTCTATGTTCAGCGTGTCCTCATAGCTGAATGCGGCATAGCTTTCCAAGGCAGAGAACCGTTCCACATATTTTAAATGCTGGCGCACAGCGAAGTTTTCCTGGTTGAGCTCCCCCACCTTGCGCGCCATATCGGCTACCAGTTCCTGACGGAACGTCGTCAGCTCCGGCGTCTGATAGGCCAGATCTTGGAGCTTGAACGCCATCTGGGCCTTCAGCTTGAACAGCGCACCTTGAAGCGTTGTCTGGCTGGCGGCGGGCTTGCCCTTGCCCATACGGAAGAACTCAAAGTTCCCGCAGAAATCGAAGATGTAAAACTTCTTCTTATCTTCGCCGTCCATCAGTCCGGGGCACAGCCGGGTGCCCCGCCCGATCATCTGCCAGAATTTTGCCTTGCTCATGACCTTTTTGAAGAACACCAAGTTCAGCACCTCGGGCACGTCGATGCCGGTGTCCAGCATATCCACGGAAATGGCGATTTGAGGCAGCTTTTTCGCCTTGGAGAACTCGTCGATGGAACTCTGGGCGTAATTGGTGTAGTTATCGATGACCTTGGTATAGCCCGGCAGCTCGGGATAGGACTTCCCAAACACCTCCAAAATCTTCTCCGCGTGGGCGTGGTTTTTGGCAAAGATGATCGTCTTGCCCAGCTTGGTGCCGTAGTCGATTTTCAGCCCGTTGGTCATGAGGATGTGGAGCACCTTTCGGATGGTGTCCTCGTTGAACACCCACTCGTTCAGCGCGGTGGAGGAAATGCTGTCCGGTGCCTCGCCGTCCCGGCCAAAGGTGTCCTCATAAGCCGCCTTGTCCTCCTCGGACAGCTCGTCGTACACAATGCCTTGCTCCAAAAATTTGAGCTTCGTCTCCACCGACAGAAAGTCCACCAAAAACCCATCCGTCACCGCTTGGGCCAGCTCGTAGCCGTAGGTGGGCACGCCGCTCTCCAGCTCGAATACCTCGTAGGTGTTCTTGTCGATCTCGTCCTTGGGGGTGGCAGTGAGGCCCACCAGCGGCGCGTCAAAATAGGTAAAAATGTCCCGGTATTTGTTGTAGATGGAGCGGTGGGCCTCGTCGCAGATCACCAGATCGAAGTGCCCGCAGGTGAACAGCTTGCCCGCCTCGTCCCGCACCCCGTCGATGCAGTTCATCATGGTCTGGTAGGTGGAAAATACGCAGTGGGCCCCGTAGTCGTCCTTTTCCTCGCACAGGTTGGTCGCCGACAGGTCGGGCAACAGGTTGACAAAGCTCCGCTTAGCCTGGGTCACCAGTGAATTGCGGTCGGCCAGGAACAGGATGTTTTTCACCCAGCCGTGTCGGAGCAGCACGTCGCACAGAGCGATCACCGTCCTGGTCTTGCCCGAGCCGGTGGCCATCACCAGCAGGGCCTTCCGGCGGTTTTTGCGGTCGAAGCTGTCGCACACCGCCTTGACGGCCCCCTCCTGGTAGTACCGCCCAGCGATGCCCTTGCGCACTGCCACGTTTTTCAGGTTTGTCCGCATGGTTTGCAGATTAAACCACTTTTCCAGATCCCGTTTGGAGTAGATCATGGCCACCTTCCGCTCCGGGTAGCGTCCATCATCGATGCGGGTGTCGAAACCGTTGGACAGGAACACCACCGGGCGACGGCCATATTTCTGCTCCAGCAGGTCGGCGTACAGCTGGGCCTGCTGGCGGCCCTTGGCCGGATCCGCGCAGGTGCGTTTGGCCTCAATGACCGCCAGCGGGCGGTGGGCGTCGTCGTAGAGCACATAGTCCGCATAGCCCACCCCGGATTTGTTGGGCATACCGGGCAGCTCCACCTCGTTGAGCCAGTCCTTCCCTTCCGTCCAGCCCGCGTCCAGCAGCATGGCGTCGATGTAGATCTTCCGGGTCTGGTACTCGGTGAGCTCCAGCGGCTTGGGCACATAGGTGGGCTGCTGCTCCTCCCGGCGGGCGGTGAGCTGGGAGCGCAGGGCACGGTTCTCCTCCATCAGCCGCTTCAGCTCCACCTCCGGAACGGGGGCCGGGGCGGGTTCTGGCTTGGCGTCCAGCAAAGACGGGTCGAACTTCCCTTCGGTGTAGTCTTTGGCATAGAAATAGGCCAGCTGGTCCAGAAATATGTAGAGGTTTTCCAGGCACACCGCCGCCTGCTCCCGGGTGAGCTTTTTGCCCCCGTGGGCGGCCTGGTTGCCCAGCACTCTGACTAACTTCATCCGCTTCCAGACGTCCTCCCCCACGATGCCCCGGAAATCCCCGCTGTCCATGAGCACCACCAGCCGGTTGTCAACGGGCAGGGCGAGGCTGCCGTCCACGGAGTACATCCACTTGACGGCGGCTTCCATGGCCCGGCGGCAGGACAGGATGCAGGCGGCGGGGTCGATCTGGTAGATTTTTTCCGCTGCGACGGCCGCTTGGGCAAAGGGGGCGAAGTCAGCGTCGGAGAGGAGGAAGTCGAAGTTGGTCATGATATCACCTATTTATTATACCTATTGGTCAAGTATATCTCTGACAATCCCTATCTTGCATCTGTTCTTTCCTGTATTGGATTGCATACGCAAGATAATTTGGCAAACATTTCTTTAAGTCTGGTATAATTGCATTTATTTGCTGGTTGAACGCACATTCTACTTGATTGATTGCTACTTTTCCAATAATTCCGATACAAGTAACAAGGACACTTTGTGTTGGCAAAATTCGTGCTTTGCTTCGCGCTGTTTCTGAAATGTAGAATTCAGAATCGTTTATATATGAAATGTTATTTTCTGGAATATCGCTGGGTTTTACAAAACAAATATCATCGGAATTGTAATTTTCAGTCTCAGAAGTTTTTGGTGTATTTCCTGTCAATATTTTTCCGATATCCCCTATCTTTATCATCAAACCATCCCCTCCAGCTCCTCCAATCCTTTGGAAATCTCCGTCTCCAACTCCCTCAGTTCCGCAAAAATCTCATTGGCGGGCGGATACTCCACCGGCACATACTCCGTCTTTTTATACTTGTTGATGGACAGATCATACCCGTTCTCCACAATCTCCTCCCGCGGCACCAGGAAGGACTGCTCCGTGCGCGCCCTCCCCTCCTCCGCCGCCAGGTCGTGGAACCGGGCCACAATGTCGGGGATGTCGTTGTCCGCCACCGGGGCGCGCTTGTCATCCAGGCTGAACCCGTCGGTGCGCATATCGTAAAACCACACCTTGTCCGTGCCGCCGTGGCCGGTCTTGGTGAAGACCAACACCCCGGTGGACACCCCGGCGTAGGGCTTGAACACCCCGGAGGGCATGGAGATCACCGCCTCCAGCCGGTTGTTGTCCACCAACTCCCGCCGGAAGTCCTTGTGGGCCTTGGACGAGCCGAACAGCACCCCGTCCGGCACGATGCAGGCACACCGTCCGCCCACCTTGAGCATCCGCAGGAACAGTGCCAGAAACAGCAGCTCCGTCTTTTTCGTCTTGCACAGCTTCAGCAGGTCGGCGGACACGATATCCGCGTCCAGACTGCCCTTGAAGGGCGGATTGGCCAAAATAAGGGAGTATTTCTCCCGATCCGGGTTCTGCTCGGACAGGCTGTCCCGGTACTCGATGAAGGGGTTTTCCACCCCGTGGGTCATCATGTTCATGGCCCCGATGCGCAGCATGGTGCGGTCCATGTCGAAGCCGTGGAACATATGGTTCATGTAGTGGTCTTTGTTCTGACGGTCGAAAAAGACCTCCTGCTTGTGGTGCTCCTTGAGGTATTCTCCCGCCGCCACCAGGAAGCCGGACGTACCGCAGGCCGGGTCGCAGATCACCTCGTCGGGGCTGGGGGCCATCAGCTCCACCATCATTTTGATGATGTGTCGGGGGGTGCGGAACTGCCCGTTCACCCCGGCGGTGGCGATCTTGGACAGCAGGAACTCGTACACGTCGCCCCGAACGTCACCGTCTCGTACCTGAGCCATCTGCTCATAGATGCCGTCCAGTGCCGTGACCACCTTGTCCAGCATCAGCGGCGTGGGGATTTTGAAGATGGCGTCGTCCATATACTTGGCGTAAGCACTGGCCTTGTCCCCATGGAGGTTTTTGATGAACGGAAACACCTGCTCCTGCATGACGGCATACATTTTCTCAGCTGGGAGGTCGTGGAACACCGACCACTTGAGCTGGTTTCCCGGGACGGTGCGCTCCCCGATGCGCACTTCCTCTGTGAAAATGCTCTGGTGGGCCAACCCAAGCATGGCGGCCTCACGGGCCCGGAGGTTGTCCGTCTCGTCCAGATCGTGGATGAACATGAGATAGGTCATCTGCTCCACCACGTCCAGCGGGTTGGTGATGCCGCCCGTCCAGAAGATTTCCCAGAGGTTATTGATTTTGTTTTTCAGTTCGCCGGTTATCATGATAATTCCTTCTCCCTATTTCTAAATAGTTTCACATTATAATAATTTCTGCATTTCGTCCCGCAAAATTCGCTTTTGGCATGGCCATTATAATACACCTTCCCGCAATTTTTGCAAATCCTCAGCCCCGGCTTTTCCCCCGTGACCATGGCCGCATAGGACAGCTTCAGCACCGACTGCATACTCCGCGCCTGCCACACGAGCTGGGGCGTCCACCCGCTGGTCAGGCGGTAGGACAGCAGGCCGGACACGTCCAGCACCGCCGGGATTGGCCCCGCTTCCAGCTCTCCCCGGACGGTGGTGAAGTGCTGGTATAACTGCATGAAACAGCCCTTGAACAGCTCTACGTCCTCCCCGTACTCCCGGCTGTTCAGCAGGCGGTAACAGGGGGGAAGGCGCGGGTCATCCCCGTATTCTGTGCCATGCTCCGCCTCCAGCCCCAAGAGCCCGTAACGGGCCGCAAAAGCGGCGCACAGGCACTCCTGCTCCGGCGCGCCGTTCATGATTTGGCGGCCCAGCTCCAAAGCGTCGGCCACCAGCTGCTCCGGCTGCTCGGCGCAGTTGAACTGTAACTCCACGGCTCCCGGGGCGGGCACCAGATACAGGATATCCGGCCCGCTCATCTCACAGGCGGCCAGCGTATACTCCGACCAGCGAGTCCACATCACATTAAAATTTGAAAATACCGCCAAATCCATTTGATTTGCCTCCCAGTCATTCTCACAATTCATCATATCATCTTTTGGGCAGGGTCACAAGGCTGACCCTGCCTTTTTTCTATTTATGTTCCGCTTTCTATTCTCCCTGTCACCAGAAATCTGACCTTGTCAAGTGCCGTTTTCCGGTGTTTGGTAACGTTCCGCACAGAACACCCCATCATCTCCGCGATATCCTTGGCCGGGCTCCCGTGGACCACGTTCTCAGAGCCTGTTTAAAATCTATCAAAACGCCATCCCGGCACATCTTTTTCCGCTGGGCCGCGTTGATTTGACTTGAAATACACAAAGTATTCCTGCGTCAAATCGCCTTGCCCTGCGAAAAAATCCGCGCCTGTCTGGCATTCCGCCAGATTTTAAACAGGCTCTCAAACAGCACCCGCCTTTGAGCCGGTGTGAGCTCCCGCAGGGCCGCGCTGACCGGATATTCCTCCACCAGCTGGTACAGATCCTCCGGCCGCTGAGAGAAGATGATCTCGTCCCAATCCTCCGCCCTGCTCAGCTTCAGCAGATCCGCCACCCGGTACTGCTCACCCTCCCGGTACTCCCGGTCCGCGATGGTAGTATCCATGTCTGCCCGGTGGCTGGCGTGCCGCCGCTCGTTGTTGGTGTCAAACTCGTCCATTGCCCGGAGTACTCCCTGCCAGTCTCCCATTTCCGCCAGTATTCGCAGCTTTTGTTCCAGTTTTTCCTCTCGAACGTCCTTATTTTGTGCCTTCAAAAATTTTTTCCTCCATAGTACCGTTTTTGACGTTCCCACCGTCTATATATTAGACGTAGTAATTGTTGTAATTATTATAATCAATTACATAATTTTTGTCAAGAGGAATGAGGAGCAGATCATGAGCGGAGAGGAAAAGGCGGCTGCCCGCTACCGGGCCATGTTCCGCCATTACCCGGATGCCCTGACGCCCCGGCAGGTGCGGGAAATGCTCGGAATCGGCCAGCGCACGGCCTATATCCCGGCGGGGATCTTCTCCAGCGGAGGACGCACCCTCCAAGGACCCCGACAAATCCTTTACAGCGGGGCACTGTGCGTCTTTCTGCTGGACCGGTGGGCAGACGCCCCAGATATGCTGACCGCCGCACAAGCGGCCTTTCTATGCGGCTACGGAGCATCGACCATCAACCGCTGGGTCCGGGACGGCATTGTGGAGGCGGTCAATTACCGGGGGACAAATCTCATTTCCAAGGAATCCCTGGCGGAGCGGCTGGCATCTCATGAGGGCCAGCTCATCCCCATCCGTTCAACGATCCATGAGGAGCTGTTGGAGGAATTTCAGGCAGAGGCAGAGGAACAAAACAGCGGCATGGAGTGGGGCTCCATGCCGCTGTCGATGTGATCAATAGTTTTCCGCTGTGATCTCAAAATAGGACTGGGGATGATTGCAGGTGGGACACACCTCGGGGGCGGCGGTGCCCACCACGATGTGGCCGCAGTTGCGGCACTCCCACGCCTTGACCTCGCTCTTTTTGAATACCTCCTGGGCCTCCACGTTCTTCAGCAGAGCGCGGTAACGCTCCTCATGGTGCTTCTCGATGGCGGCCACCAGACGGAACTTCTGGGCCAGCTCCGGGAAGCCCTCCTCCTCGGCGGTTTTGGCGAAGCCCTCGTACATATCCGTCCACTCGTAGTTCTCGCCGTCGGCGGCAGCGGCCAGGTTCTCCGCCGTGCCGCCGATGCCCTCCAACTCCTTGAACCACATTTTGGCGTGCTCTTTCTCGTTGTCCGCCGTCTTGACTAACGGACGCTGGCCCGGAGAGCCTCGGCAACATCGTCAGTAACTTCCATATATTCGTCCTGGGTGTACCAGTAGTAAAAGTCGCGCAAGTTGATGATAGTCATTGTATGTACCTCCATATCGTTTTTTGTGGTCGGGTTGCGGGAAACGAT
>OFGB01001747.1_pt1 | contig 12699 bp, 13 predicted proteins | sample 1521491 | NCBI WGS metagenome assembly OFGB01 (sample SAMEA3504095, study PRJEB24116) | mouse gut metagenome | biome: mouse gut; feature: mouse-associated habitat; material: faeces | place: Denmark | collected 2011
GAGCGGCTGGTTCGCCTCGATGAGCCCCATCGCGAGCTTCGCGACGTCCGAGGTCAGGCACGTCGGGATCCGCAGCGTCGTCTGCCTGGAGTACCCGGACAGATCCCCCGCGCGCCTCACGCCCACGGATACCGTGCGGCACCTGAGGCGCGACTCGCGCATCCTCTGGGTGACCGATTCGGAGAGAAGCCACACGAGCGCCTTCACGTCCGACTCGCACACGAGGTCGCGCGGGGCGGTGAGCCCGTTGCCGATGCCCTTCACCACATAGTCGACGTCGGCCTTCGCGGGATCCATCTGCCGGACCGGGCTCCCGTCGATGCCATTGGCGAAGTCGCGCAGCATGAATCCGATCTTGCCGAAGCGCCTGCCGAGGAAGTAGTCGCCCGCATGTGCCAGGTCCCCTATGGTCTCGTAGCCCGCCGCGTGGAGCTTGCGGGCGGTGGCGGGGCCGACGTAGATCATCTCGGATGCCGCCATGGGCCAGGCGACATCGCGGTAGTTCTCGCGCGTGATCGAGACGATCCCGTCCCCGGGGTCGGCGTCGCTTCCGAGCTTGGCGAACACCTTGTTCCACGACATCCCGACGGAGACCGTGAGCCCGAGCTCGTCCTTCACGCGGCCAGATATCTCATTCGCCACGAGCATCGCGTCGCCCCCGAAGAGATGCAGGGAGCCCGTCAGGTCGATCCAGGACTCGTCGAGCCCGAAAGGCTCCACGAGGTCGGTGTACTCGTAGTAGATCATTCGGGCGAGGCGCGAGTAGCGCTTGTAGGCGGCGTAGTCCGGCGGCACGACGATGAGCTCCGGGCACTTCTGCCTGGCCTGCCATATCGCCTCCGCCGTCTTCACGCCGCAAGCCTTGGCCTCTCGCGACTTGGCGAGGATGATCCCGTTTCGGCGCTTCGGGTCGCCGGCGACGGCCACCGCCCTTCCGCGCAGGCGCGGGTCGAGGTGCTGCGCGACGGACGCGTAGAAAGCGTTCATGTCGATATGCATGACCACGCGCTCGCGCACGGAGCACCTCCTCATTGAATAGGAACATATGTTCGATTATGGGATATTCAATGATGCTACCCAAAGAAGGATTAGTCAATCGAACAGATTGTGTTTTTTGGGTTCGAGCGCCCGACCGACGCCGCGCGTCAACGTCCTGTACCGAGCTGGACTCGACTGGGACAAATTGTCCCAGTCGCGCTGGGCTGGGAAAACTTTGAAGAAATCGTCAATTTGGTCATGCGATGAAGACCTTGGGCATCATCGCGCCTGTCCCATGGAAGGTCATCAAGGGCAAGCCTGTCCAACGATAATTTAGATAGTGAACAAGGAGGCGACATGAACAACGACAAGATATTCGAGTTCAGCTACGGCGGACTATTCAGCGGATGCAGGGAGCTCTGCATCGTCGAAGAGGGCGGCCGCATCATCGCTCGCTACACAGAGTTCCCCCAACCGGGCAGGGACCGCACGTTCGAGGTTTCCGGCGAAGACCTAGAGGAGCTTGAACGGGCGCTGGAGGGCGCTGGCGTGCGCGGGTGGTTTGCAAACTACTGGAATCCCGTGCTCGACGGGACGCAGTGGAGCCTCACCTTCGAGGGCAGGACGCATGAGGGGTCGAACTGCTACCCCGAAGGCTTCGGGGCCCTCTCTTCATTCCTCGCTGACAGGTTCGATATGCCGGGATGCGAGCCCGAGGAGTGCTTCGTCGAAAGGCTGGGCGAGATCGACCCGCGCGAGCACATCGCGCTCTACCTGAATCGCGTCGGAGACGGACGCGAGCAAAATCGCATGGACGCCGACGAGCTGGAAGAGCACATGGAGGACATGAGGATGACCGCAAGCGAGATGCGCGCCGACATCGACGCGCTCGCAGGCGCAGCGCCAAGGTTCCGGCGATACTCGGAGATCATCGAGGATGCCGGTATCGAGCCGAGCCTCCAGCGCATGAGGGAGCTCGACGTGCGCGATCTCGATGCCGACGTCATCATCGCGATGATGGCCTTCATCTACCGAGCAGACAGGTGGGACGGCTACAGTGAGGACTTCCTGGAATGCGTGACCGACGGAACGTTCGACAGATGGCTCGAAGCACTGTCCGAAAAGCTGGCACGAGAATGGTGAGCCGCATGGGAGCTACGGGGACTCCGAAGCCGGGTGCCCGGAGATTCTGCCTCTGCGCCACAGGCGAGATCGGCTACTACATCGCTTGCGACCTCGATGAGGGAAGGCTGCGGTTCTGGGAGGAGACGAGGAGCCGAGGCTATTCGTCCCTCCTTCTTAGCGAGAACAGAGAAGAGCGGCGCGCCGCCTTCGAGGTCATCCGCAGGCACGCGGAATCCGAGTACTGCGTTGGCGTGGAGCTCACCGAACGGCAGACAGCAGACATGGAGAGCCTCCTCACGCCTGACTGCATAGAATCCATGCGGGGGATAACAAACGACTCCATGGCACAGCGCTCCCAATACTTCTGCTATCGCGACGGATGGTCGCTCAGCTTCTACGCGGAGGGCGACGACGGTCTGCCGCCTCTCTCCCTCAACGGAATCACCTGGTGCTCCTTCATGGACGACGAGCTCCCATTCGAGCTGCTTGAGTCATACGTTGGGTCTGAGATCCTCAACAACCGTTGCGAGGCGTTCCCTTACGACGTGTCCCATAATGCGATTCCTGAGAAAACGAGGCAAATCGTCACAAAGGCGCTCGAAGTGGGTATGGAGGCGATCGACGAGGTCCTCTGGTACGGAACAAGGCGTTTGCTCATCGAGCTCGACAATACGGAAATCGGAGGCACCTCAGCTACGAGCTGTCTGATGATTCTTTCACCATACGGTACGGAAACGAGATTTCTCGAGGATGCAAGTTGTACCAGCGCCCGGCTTGCGAGAAGGTCTTTGGCAGACGACATGTCTTTCAGGAGTGACCCTGATAAGGTTACAGATCGGCAGCATCGCATATTAAACCTTCATATTCAAGCAGGGTGTACCATGGATGCACATCTTATATTCGCATAGGAGCATAGTATGTACGCATCGCCGTGTTCGTTCGCGAATGCGGCAGGCAGGATGACCGACTACGAGACGACGCGCAGGAAGGAGGGCGTGATGAACAAGATCAAACTGCCCTCCCACCACTTCCTCGCGAGCATTCAGTCGAAGGAACCGCGAGCGGCGATGATGGAGCCATGACGCGATTCCGCGAAACCTGCAAATAGCCTCGACTAGCCGTCGGGGCTTTTTTATTCACTAGAGCAGGGTCACAAGCGACGGCGAAAGCCCCGATGTGTGCTTTTTGCGGAAGACGTGCTTAGGGACGCTTAGGGACGCTAAACCGCAACTTCACGTTTGCCGACGTTGCGAAACCCTGCAACCATCTGCGAATGCGCAGCGCTCAATTGCGCTCAACTCGAATCAACCGCATTCCCGCAGGAGGTCATGAAATGAAGATCGAACAAAGGCAACCAAAATCTGCCCCCGACGCCCCAATGGCGACATCTCCAGAAAACGCTGCACCGGTAGAAGAAGTCGAGGGACTCCTCGACGTCGGATACGTGGCGGCAAAGCTGAAGGTGTGCAAGGCGACCGTGTACAAGATGGTCAAGGAAGGAGCGATCGAGGCCGTGCACCTCAATCGCCTGGTGCGCATCACGCCGAAAGGATACAAGCAGCTCCTTGAGAAGACATCAGGTAAGGGGCGCTGAGGGAATTCCAGTCCGCTGAACCTGCTCGCGAGCAGACAGGACTATTTGAACCATGACAGAAACCAACGCGACAGAGACCAAACACCAGGTGCCGATCCAAGACATCTACTCGCCTCATGAGGCAGCAGCCCTGCTCGGGATGAAGGTGAACCGGATCTGGGACCTCGCGAGGGGCGGAGACGACCCGTTCCCCCTGCGCAGGCTCTCCGGCATGAAGCGGGGATCGATCGTGTTCAGGGATGAGATGCTCGAATGGGCGCGGCGCAACTTCGGCCTCGTCTCGGACGGGCGGAAACGATGAGCGCAAGCGAGGATCGTGACAGCGACGGCGCGTTCCTCATCGTCCACCCGTTCATGTGGCGCGAGCTTGGGCTGAAGGGGGTTCAGCTGCTCGTGTTCGCGCGCGTCTACGGCTTCTGCAAGGGAGGAGGCAGCTTCTACGAGAGCCGGAGGAACACAGCTGCGTACCTGGGCATCTCGGAGCGCTCCGTCATACGCGCCATCGGCGAGCTGGCAGACGACGGACTCATCCCCGAGGACGAGCTAGCTTGGGCGCTGGACGGCTGCTCGACCCGGAGCTACCGGCTTGGACCCGCCGTGCTTCCTCCCAGCGATGACAAATTGGCACCCCCTGACACAGGCCGCGCAAACGCTGCTACCTCAAGTGACAACCCGTCATCCGATGGGGTGAAAAGCTGGCACCTGATAAGTAAAGAAGAAAACAAAGGGTTCTAAAAGGAAAGGCAAGAGCGAATGAGCGACATGCAGAGACGGAGGGGCATGAAGGTGCTGACCTACTCGGAGGCGAAAGAGCAGGGGCTGGAGGTTCCTACGCCCGATCCCATCGTATGCGAATGGTGCGGGAGCACCTTGGAGCCGATCGGCATGACGGGATTCCAGGGGGCGTTCCACTGGATAGGGGCCGAGCCATGCGGTTGCGACGGCGCGGCCAAGCAGCGGGAGGAGGAGGCCGAGCGAGAGGAGCTGGAGGCCAAGGCACGGCAGAGGGAGGCATTCGTGCGCTGCGGCGTCAAGCGCAGGTTCCTCGATGCGACGATCTGCCATGCCTCGCTCTCGAACTACCTCGACGGCTTCTCAGAAAGCCCCGGGGTCGGGCTGTACATATGCGGACCATCGAGGGCGGGAAAGACCTATTCGGCATCCGCGATCGCTATGGCGTTCTGCGCGTCCGGATACCGGACGATCATCACCACATCCCTCTCGATGCTCGACGCGGTGAAGGCGAGCTTCGACGGCGATGCTAAGCACGGCATAGCCAGATTCGCCTCGTGCGACATCCTCATCGTCGATGATCTCGGCAAGGAGAACGCCAACTCATGGGTGATGACAACGCTGTTCCAGATCATCAATGAGCGCTACGAGGCGATGAGGCCGACGATAGTCACCTCCCAGTACATGCCCGACGAGCTTATGAGGCGCATGTCGCGCAACGGCGAGCGCGAAAGCGCCGTCGCGATCACCGAGAGGCTCAAGGAGACCTGCCGCCTCATACGCCTGCCCAGGCGGACAAATGTGAATCTGATGGAGGAAGTGCTTAGAGACGCTTAGGGACGCTTAACCGCAGGTCGACGTCGTCGTCGCTGCAACGTCTGCCCTATAAAGCACCTAAGCGGCGGGGACAGCAGACGCCAGCCGAAACGCAACGCAGACGAGAAACGGGCCGAGACAACCACGCGACCCCGCCGCGCCCTTCATATCGAACGGCTGGAAACACAGAAGCAGAGGATGAGGAAATGTACAACATGGCACCGGCAACCCCGGAAGAGCAGAAGAGCCTTGAGGAGGCTTGCCAGAAGAACGGCTGGCTCAAACGAGGCGGCTTCGCTTGGCAGGACGACCCATACCTTGAGGAGTACCCCTACGAGTTCGACAGGTGCTTCTCGATGGACGACCTCTCGGACTTCCTCAAGGCAGGCAACTGGGCGATCCGACAGGGCGTCATCTACGGCGACCTCGCCTTCATACAACAGGTCGACGGCGGCGACGAGTGGTGGACGCTCAAGCAGGACGGCCCCGATTGGGTGCCCTTCGAGTCGCTCAGCCTCCAGGCGATAGCCAAGGAGCGCTCGGAGCTCGTGCGCTATGTCGCCGGGATGCGGATCGCCACCGTCGACGAGTGCAAGCACCTCGACTACCTGCCGATAAGCGCAGGGCTTACCTGGGGCGGGAACGCCTTTCCCTACCTCGACGACGGCTCAGTCATAGCCAGGGGCGAGAACTTCCTCATGTCGGTGGAGGGCAACTACCTGGGCAAGATGCTCACCTTCAAGGGCATAGACCTGATCGACATCCCCGAGGAGGAGCAAGAGGGCATGACGCTCCTGCAGGCCATCAACGCCCAGCTCAAGGCGTACGAGGCGCAAACAAAAGAGCCCGCGACCCCGACCCTGGAGCAGCGCAGACAGGAAGCGAGGCTCGCCGCAGAGCACCAAGGCAAAGCCGAACGCGCAAGCGATGCGCGCTCGAACGAGAGATAGACGAAGGAGGCAGGAAATGGCAAGCGATTTCGGAGACGAGTCGGGAGAGAAGCTCTTCGACTGGTTCCTCAGGATGGGCCAGGACATGAGCGAGGAGGCGCTCCGCGCCTCGGCCGAGAGGCTCAAAGGCGCGATCCAGAACCTTCGCGGGAACCTGGAAGACGCCGCCCCGCAGCAAGACGAGGAAGTGCGCGAGTTCGCGCGCCTCGACATGTCCGAGTTCGAGGAGCTCCCCGACTACGAGAGCCTAAAAGCGATCATCGGCGAGAGGCTCGACGATGCGGCCATCGAGCACGACTTCGCGAAGATCGACGGCCACGACCACCTGGTGTTCCGTATCGCGGACGCGCCGGAGGTCGACGAGGTGTTCGCCGGGCTTGAGCAAGATGTGGATGCAGAGCTTGAGCGCGCCTGCGAGGCGCGCGAGATCGAGCTCACGGAGGTCCGCGACCAAGAGCCCCTTGAGGACAAGGCCAAGGCAGCCCGCGAGGCATCGAAGGCCGCCCATGAGGCGAAGGACGCCGCGCGCGAGGTCGAGCGGGTCGAGGTGAAGAGCCGATGAGGGCGGAGCTCTCGCTCATCGCAGCGCTCTCCGCCATTGCGTTCCTCGTAGGAGACGCCGCCACGGCCGTCCTCTGCGCCATGGGCAACTCGGAGGGCGACGTCGCAAGCGCCGCCCTGTCCATGGCGCAAAGCGGCACCCTGCTATCCTTAGAGCCCCTGCCACTCGCCATCGGCGCGGCATGCGCCTGCGCGGTCTGGCTCGTATGGGTGCGCTGGTGGGAGCGTCGCGGCCGCTACCGCAAGGGCGAGGAGCACGGGTCGGCGCGATGGGCGACGCAAAAGGAAATGGAGGCGTTCTCGGACAGGAAGGACGCCGACAACAACATCCTGCTCACCGAGCACGCCAAAATCCGCCTCATCGACAAGTCCCACGACCAGAGGACCGAGACGAACAACAACGTACTCGTCATAGGCGGCCCCGGCACCGGCAAGACGCGCTACTTCGTGAAGCCCAACCTCATGCAGCTCAACGCCAACTACTTCATCACCGATCCCAAGGGCACGCTCATCCACGACATGGGGTGGGTGCTCGAAGACGCCGGATACGAGATCCGCACCTTCGACACCATCGACTTCACCCGGTCCCTCCACTTCAACCCCATCGAGTACATCAAGGGCGAGGCGGACACGCTCCGTTTCGTGGAATGCCTCATCCGCAACACCACAGGAGACGACCAGCACTCAGGCGACCCCTTCTGGGAGAACGCCGAGAAGCTCCTCTACACCGCGCTCATCTCGTACCTTCTGCTCCACTGCCCCGAGGAGGACCATAGCGTCCCAGGGCTGCTCTCGCTCTTGGCGCTCGCCGACGCGCGCGAGGACGACGAGGACTACATGAGCCCGCTCGACATGCTCTTCCACGAGATAGAGACCGGCGAGAGGCTCATGAGGGTGGCAGAGTCGAGCGGCTACGACACCTCGTCGCGAGAGTTCCAGCCGGCATCGAGCGGCTATGCCTGGGTGAAGGTCGCGAAGCCCGTCCGCCCCGAGGACGACTTCGCGCTCGCGAGCTACAAGCAGTTCAAGGTGGCCGCCGGGAAGACCCTGAAGTCGATCATGGTCTCGTGCAACGTGCGCATGAAGCCCTTCGACATCGCCGAGATGAAGGAGTTGCTCGCCTACGACGAGATGGCGCTCGACCACCTGGGGGACGCGCGCGCCAAGGTGGCGGTCTTCTGCTCGATGTCGGACACGGACTCCACCTTCGACTTCGTCTTCGCGCTGCTCATGCAGCAGGCGCTCGACACCCTCTGCGAGGCGGCGCTCTCGCGCTTTTCGGGCGCTCTCCCCAGATGCGTGCACTTCGTGTTCGACGAGTTCGCAAACATAGGCACCATCCCAGACTTCGAGCGGATGATCACGGTGACTCGAAGCCGCAACATCGCGGTGTCCATGATCTGCCAGTCGCTCTCCCAGCTCGACGAGAACTACGGGGAGAACAACGCGGCGACCATCATGAACGCCTGCGACACGCTGCTCTACCTCGGGGGCAAGTCGGCGGACACAAACCAGAAGATCGCGGACATGATCGGCAAGCAGACAGTGGCCAACGTCTCCGTGAACGACTCGCGCGGCGCGAACCCCACCTACACGCACAACTACGGGCTCATCGAGCGCGACCTCATGCAAGCGAGCGAGGTGTCCCGCATGCCCCGCGACCAGGCGCTCGTCCTCATCAACGGCGCGCAGGCCTACCTGGACAAGAAATACCCGCTGGATGCGCACCCGAGGCGAGAGTCGCTTGAGGCCGCGAGCAAGCGCGGTGCATTCGACTTCAAGCGGTATCGCGCGCGGAGGGAGGGGATGCTCATGGGCGAGTGAGTAAGCTGCGGCAGGCTAAGCCTCCAAGTACCGGCAATGATTCCACGCACCACCGGTCGCCGCAGCCAATCAAGACGCAAAGGAGCGCATCGCGCCCTTCGCAACTACCAATTATACCCTCGCCCGCAAGGGCTCCATTCCACTTCAGGGGCGCATGCGGGCAATCAAGACGCAAAGGACAAAGAACATGCTCGCAAACATCATCAGCCTGGTCTCCGGCTGCGTGACCTTCCTCGGCGGTTTCCTCGTCGTATGGGGCGCGGTAAGCCTGGGACTGGCGATCCGTGAACAGCAGGGAGGCAGCCAGATCGCCTCCGCAATTTCCACCATCGCGGGCGGCGCGATCATCATCGCCGCAGCGGTCTACTTCGGGATGCTCGACACATCCTGGCTCCCATCGTAGGGGCGTGGTCGCCATGTCACTGCAGATCCCCATACAGAAGGACATCGGCGAATACGAGGAGAAGATCGTCGGCAAGCTCTCCTTCCGCACGCTCGTGTGCGTGGCAGGAGGCTTCGGCTCGGCGATCCTCGTTGCAGCCCTATGCCACTTCTGGATAGGCATCGAGGTCGCGGACGCCGCATTCCCCGTCATGTGCGCATCGATCCCGTTCTGGCTCGCCGGCTTCTGGCGGCCCTTCGGCATGCGCGCGGAGAAGTTCGCGCCGCTTCTGGCCAACCACCACCTGAAAGACCAGCGCTTGCTCTACGCGTGCCCCGCCGCCCCCTTCCTCGAAAAACCCGAGGCGGGAAAGCCCACGAGGCGCGCGAGACGAGCAGCCAAACGAAAAGGAGCTGAAGGCCATGAGCCATCCCGACAAGAAGACATCTAGGCCGAAAGCGAGGAAGGAAGAGAAGAAGCGGCTCAAGGCCGAGCGGAAAGCGGCGCGCGAAAAAGCGAAGAGGCACACGAATCCGGGCCTTTTGCGCCAAATGATGGGCAAAGCGCCGAACGCCGACCGCAGCAAGAAGGCCCACGAGGAGAAGATCGCGGGCCAGAAGAAGGCCCGCGCCGCCGCCCGGGACGTATCGTCGTTCATCGGCTACGACGCCATCTATCGCGACGGCATCGCCCAGGTCGAGGAGGGGCTCTTCTCCCAAACGGTCGAGTTCGCCGACATCTCCTACCAATCGGCGCGCAAGGAGAGCCAGCAGAACATCTTCACCGTGCTCTCCTCGCTCTACAACTACTTCGGCGCGGATTCCTCCGTGCAGCTCACCATAGCGAACGTCCCGATCCCCGACGAGGAGATCGGCAACAAGCGCTTCTTTCCGGAGTCCGGCCAGGACACGGCGAGATACGCCCGGGAGTACAACCAGATCTTGAACGACAAGATGCGCGAGGGCGTCTCGAACCTCACTCGCCACCGCTACCTCACCTACATGGTGGGAGCTGCGGACGTAGACGAGGCCGTGCCGAAGCTCGCCCGAATCAAGGGAGACGTCACCGACACGCTCTCCCGCATCCGCTGCGAGGCGCACGCGCTCGACGGCACCGAGCGGCTGCGCGCGATCCAGTCGCAGCTGCGCCCACGATCGCCCTTCACCTTCTCATGGGACAAGATCAGCCCGAGATCGAACGTGCGCACCAAGGACCTCATCGCACCGGCGCTCATAGACTTCAAGCCGGACGGTCGCTCAGACATCTTCAAGGTCGACAAGACGTACGGCTGCGTGCTCTCGATCCGCACGTTCGGCTCGATGCTTGAGGACCACTACCTCGCCAACATCATCGACCTGCCGATGCCGCTCTCGGTGAACCTCCATATCCAGCCCATCGCTCAATCAGACGCGCTCGCGCTCGTCAAGCGCCAGCTGGACTGGATGGACAAGGAGATCATCGACGAGCAGATGAGCGCGATGAAGAAGGGCTACGACTACACGATCCTGCCGCCCGAGCTTCGGTACTCCAAGGAGGAGGCGGAAGAGCTCCTGGACTTCCTGCGCAACAAGAACGAGCGCCTCTTCGTATACACAGGACTCGTCTACACCTACGCCGACACGGTGGAGGAGCTTGAGCGCCAAGTCGAGCAGATCATCTCGGTCGGGCAGGGCAACTCCCTCGGCATCGAGCCCCTCTACTACCGACAGCGCCAGGCGCTGAACTCGGTGCTGCCCTTGGGGCTGAACCACATAGACGTCACCCGCTACCTCACCACGGGCCAGATCGCCATGCAGATGCCCTTCGCCTCGTTGGAGCTCAATCAGGAGGGCGGCGGCTACTACGGGCAGTCCAAGCAGTCCGGCAACCTCGTCATCTGCAACCGCAAGAAGCTCGCGAGCCCCATGGGATTCGTCTGCGGCAAGCCGGGCTCCGGCAAGTCGTTCTCAGTGAAACGCGAGATCACCAACACTGTGCTCGCATACCCCGACGACGAGATCATCATCTTCGACCCGGCCGGAGAGTACGGGAACCTAATCGAGGCCCTGGGAGGCGTGAACGTGCGGCTAGCGCCCGATGCCGACACCGCCTTGAACCCCTTCGACCTCACCGACGTCGAGGGCCGCGCCGACGCCGCGCAGCTCGCGTTCAAAATCGACGCCTTCTTGGCCTTGTCCTCAGCCATGATGGCGGAGTCGTCAGAGGGGCTTCCCGAGGCGGACAAGTCCATCATCACGCGCTGCGTCGAGGCGGCGTACGCAAGGCATGCCGAGGACGGCGCGACGCCGACGCTCACCGACTTCCACGGGATACTGCTGGAGCAGCCCGAGGGCGAGGCGCGCGACATCGCGCTCAGATACGAGCGCTACGTCACGGGCGCGCTCTCCTTCTTCAACCGCCAGTCGAACATAGGATTCGCGAACCGCATCACCAACATAGACCTGCACGACCTCTCGACCAACATGCGCGTCTTCGGAATGCTCACGGCGCTGGAGACCGTGAGGAACCGGATGTACCGGAACTTCGAGCGCGGGGTCACCACCTGGCTCTACATCGACGAGGTGCAGTCCCTCTTCGGGCACCCCACCATCATCGACTACTTCGCCAAGTTCTGGGCAGAGGGGCGCAAATTCAACCTCATCTGCACGGGCATCTCGCAGAACACCTCCCACATGCTCACCCACGAGCGGGCTCGCACGATGGTGCTCAACTCGGACTTCTGCCTGCTGCACAAGCAGGCGGCGCAGGACCTCGCCTCCTGGGCCGAGATGCTCTCGCTCTCGGCGGCCGAGAAGGAGTACATCGACGAGTCGATCAAGGCCGGAGAGGGCCTGCTCGTCGCCGGAGGCGCGCGCATCCCCATCCGGGACGACTTCCCCAAGGGCGGGCTCTACGACCTGTGGAACACCAAGCCCGAGGAGATCGCGCAGCTGAAGCGCGCCAAGGCCTTCAGCGACAACGCCAGGAAGGGCGCATAGGGACATGGATGCCAGGGAACTCTCGAAGGACACGAGCGCCATCGCGGATGTCGTAGGAGCAGAGAAGGTCGATGCCGTGAGCGCAGGGATCGTCAAGGACGACGAGTCCCAGAAGCTCTCCGTGCTCACGGAGCGGGAAGACGCGCTCGGCGCGCGCACGTCCAACAGGCGATCCAAAGGCAACAGGATGGGGCACGCGAAGCAGGCCGCAGCCGCCGCGAGCCACGGCGAGAATCGCGAAACCCCCGAAGCGGGCGCGGAAGAGGTCGAAGCGGCCGATGCCAATGACAAGGCGCTGAGCGTCCGGCAGATCGCGATGCGGGAGGCCGTGTCCGAGCTCGACGACACCGACGAGTTCGAGGGCAGCCAGGGCGCATACGATGCCGGGAGGACGACCAAGCGCGCAGCGAGCTATGCACGAAACGCACGCAAGAGCGATGCTGCAAGCGCTGCTGGCAAAGTCGAAGGATCCGCCAAGAGCGCAAGCGCCCTGGGTGCCAAGAAGTCAGGGGCTGCCAAGGCGTCAGGGGCGGCAGGCGCGCAAACCCAGGCGACTCAGCACGCCGCAGCGCAGGCTGCGGGAACGGCCGCGAAGGCCGCCGCATCGACGTCTGGGAGCACTGCGGTCGCGGGCGCGCTCGGGGGAAGCGGCCTTGCAGCAGGGGGCGGGGTCCTCTGCGGCGTCATCGCCTTCGTGCTCATCGCCCTCCTCGTCGGCCAGATGCTATCGGCGCTCTTCGGGTTCTGGGACGCCGAGGA
>OFGB01001753.1_pt1 | contig 12680 bp, 15 predicted proteins | sample 1521491 | NCBI WGS metagenome assembly OFGB01 (sample SAMEA3504095, study PRJEB24116) | mouse gut metagenome | biome: mouse gut; feature: mouse-associated habitat; material: faeces | place: Denmark | collected 2011
AGGTAAGTACGTTCGTGCGACAGCCCCCCTTTTGATACGATAAAATTACAGAATATGGAAACTCAAATAAAATCTTGAAACGTTTATATTTTTTCCTCTTTTAGAAGTAATTGTTTGACTGTCCTCACATAATTTTCTGCAACCTGCTCATCAAATAAAGTCACTCTCGACCACATCCGCAGACCTTGATAATAATATAAGATCAAATCCGAAATCTGATCCACATCAACCGTCAAAAACTCTTGCGTCTCTATACCATGCTCCAGCAGGCTGATCCAACGTTTTTTTGCTTTTTGATTAATCTTTGTGAAAAAATCCTCATTTCCAAGATTGGCATATTCGTAAATTGCAAGGCTTAAAGATAATTCTTTCTCCATAATTTCGGCTTTTATCGCCGCAAGCATATCTTCTAAAATTACGCTTGCCTTTTCTTTTTTTTCGATACGTTCTGCAATCGCATATTCTTCCGAAAGGATTTCGGAAAAAATCTGCCCCGTTCCAGAATAATATCTATAAAGCCCGCCTCTGCTTAATCCTGTCTTTTCACATATATCCGTCATTGTCACTGCCTTAAATCCTTTTTCAGCAAATAATTGATACGCCTGTCTGCGGATTGCTTCTTTTGTCTCAGTTCCTTTTCGTCCCATCTCAAACAACAAGCTCCTCTCGCAATAGGGAATACATACAGTAGGAATGGATTTCTCCATTTTTATAAACGCCATTGCGCATTGTTCCCTCGCATGTAAAACCTGCTTTTTCCAAAACGCCTCTTGACCCTGCGTTATCTGCAAAAGGCTCGGCAAAGATCCGCACAATGTCAAACGTTTCAAATGCCTCTTTGCAAATTTTCTCAACCGCTCTTGACATGATTCCTTTCCGCCAATAGCTTTCTGCAAGCCAATAGCCTAACTCGGCAGACTTTTGATACACATCGTCTTTTACAAATATGCCTATGCTGCCAGCAGCCTGCCCATCAATCACAATGGCATAATTGATTTGTTTCTTACAAGTTACGCCATGATTTGATGATTACTTTCTATTTGGCTTTCTTTTGATTCTCAACAATCTGCTAAAATCATCAAACAACGTCGTATCCGCGGGCTCAAACATCAGCCATTTCCCATCATGATAAGTTTGCGTTTCATCATAAATCCTTTGGACTTCTTTTGAATAGTGATCTCTATCTGTCGCAAATTTTAGCCTTTCATCTTTGCCTAAGATAATCATAAATCCTACACAGGCTTCTCTTGCATATAACGCACATAATGTTTTGCCACCCCGGCGATATTTATATTCATATTTCCATGCTTTGCCGCCTTTATTCCATAAACAGTCCATGTCATATTGTTCCTCAATCAAAGCATTTAATTTATTCCAAATATCATATAGCGATTCCCCGACTAAAGTCGTCATCTCTTCTGCACTTGGCGTTATTTCAAGCATGATAACCTCCTACATTAACTTTCATTTGTGATTATGGTCATAGTTGGTAAAGATTCTTCTGTTTTCCCATTCATATCATTTTCCCAATCCACCCAAATGGATTCTCTGGCTTATTACCCGGCAGAGAACATTGCGCTCACCTACGCAACGGCTTCTTGTCGTCGCATTACATAGGCGTTGCCACCTCAATCAAATTACCATCTAAATCGTAAAAACGGATTACCTTTTGTCCCCAGCTATGCACCATAAGCCGATTGACATATTGTACCCCGGGATATAGTTTTTCCAAATTTTCAATAAACGCCTCTATATCTCGTTCTTCAAAATACAGTTCACAAGAATTGCTTTTCCTAATAATATCTTTTCCCAAAAACTCTCCCCAAATTTTTTCATCTTGGAGTACAAGCCCTTCCGTTAAAATCATATTGCCATCATTGTCAAGTATCATCTCAAGGCCGAATAAGTCATGATAAAATTGCTTCGATTTTTCAATATCTTTAACAACAATCAAAATGTTTTTTAATTTCATTGTCTTATGCCTCCAATTTTTGATTGTATCATCCTTTTCGTTCTATCTGCCCATAGCGTGTTATCAACCCCAAAAAGAAAACATGACGAAACCAACTCTTATGGAACATCATAGCACAAAACGAAATGATATCGTGAACTGATTGATTAGTATATTTTTTGATCACTTGATGCATCTAGACCATCCTGACTATATGAGCTGATGTTATCTTTCTATTAGCGCTGTTGATAACATTGATTCTATAAGTATGGAGAATAACTATCAGATCTCATTGATTCAATTTACAACATTCATTACCACTATGCCACTATTATTGATCTGCATTTTTCATACTTGACTGGCCAATCTCCACTGTTGTCAATCTTCGGAACATTACATATTCTTGCAATTTTCTCTCCAAATCTCTAAGCTGAAAAACTATACGCTTTCTATTTTTCCCTCTTGCATATCTTTTTAAATGGCTCAATATCTCTTCGAAATTTAAAACATCAATCACGTCACGTCTTACATCTCCAGAACACCTCTGGATACGCGATAGCACTTCTCTAAAATATTCTACCACTTCTTCGAGAAGCATGTCGTCTTCCACATATAATGCCTGTCTCCGTTCAAAAATCTGGCTTTGTATACGCTCCATATAATCGATTGGCAACAAATTTTCCGGACTAGATAAGACACTATTTTGTTTTCTTAATAATTGCAAAATCTCTTCAATTGGCGCATTCTCTGGCTGTTCTAAGTTCATGCCTTTCTTTTGCTTGGTATTTTTCTGCGCAAACTGATTGAGAATATGATTAATTTCAATTTCTAATGCCGGCCACATTGCATCAAATGCATTCTCTAAAATTTTATCTTCCAGCGACACTTCCAGAGTGTTATTAATCGCCAAAATAAGCTGATAAAAATCACCTTTTTCAAACTTGGTTGCCTGATAGCGTGATAATGGCCCTCTCAGATCAGAAGGTTTTATATCAATCATCAGCGCAGCAACTTTCGAATCAAGCGTCTTGGCAATCGCCCCTGCTTCAAAGTTGACCCATGGAGCATTTGTATTTTCTGAAGTTAAGCAAATGATGCCATATTTGCATTCCGACAGTTGTGTCGAAATCGCTCTATCCCAATTATCACCTTTCTCTATATCTTCTGGCGAGAAAAACACCTCGACAGATTGTATCATGCATGGAATCCATTTTTTTAATAATTCTGCAATTTTACGGCTCAAATCTCCTGACCAACTCACAAAAACTTTCATCTTATTGCATCCCCCTTGCTTTTCTCGCACTGTAAACGATAACCTCGAAGCATCCCATCATGGTCATGCAGCCCTCTTTACAAGGCATACCCTCCGGGCATCCCATCATGGCCGTGCAGCCATTTCACAAGGCATACCCTCTGGGGCGTCTCATCATGGCCATGCGACCATTTCACAAGGTATAAAAAATACAGCTATGGTATTTCGACATTCCCTCATATTGGCATATTATATATTATCATAAATTTCTCTATGATTAAATCTTTTTCATAAAATTATTCAGCAACAATTTCTATAATTCTACTGAAAGCTACTTGCACCACAGATTTCCATTCCCAATTCGCTGCTTTTATCCTATATCCTTGCTCTCTAATCATCGGTAATGATTGCGACATTTCCTAGGCAAGCCTTCATTCTTCCATTCCAGCTTTCACGAGTAAATGGAATTCTGAGACTTTTGATTTTTATTTTAGATTTCACTTCCTTACAAACGTGGATTTACCATTTTCTACCAATATAGCGACAAACTTTTTTCTTATATTTCAGATACGCATTTCCAAACGTGGATAGCAAAAAGTCTTCCTCAACATTGACAATCTGCAAATGGTACATGATGACCGCAAAGACCGTTAGACTACACAAAATCCAGTTAAAGAACATCAATAATGTACCAATATATAAAAGGTCAAAACCCAAAAAAGCAGGATTACGACTAATTTGATAAATGCCGTTTGTTACCAGTTCCGTTTTATCGGTTTTGGAAACTCCTGCCCGCCAGCTGTCACGCATTGTCCATACCGCAACAATAAATATAATCGTTCCCACGACGCTCATCGCTGCGCCCATAACCCGTGCAACCGTAACACCATGACTTGTCCCCATTAAAATACTGACAAGTCCCGCTATAAAAACAAGAACAGCCGCAATCTTCATTGTGATTTCCACTAATTTTACAAAACCCACTTTGCCTTTTCCAATTTGGTCTGTCTGTATTCCTTGCCTTTTCTGATGAAGCATTTTCACAAAATAGCAACCATAGAAAGCTATTTGACTTGTTATGGAAATCATCTTAAATTCCATTTTTCCCTCCAAACACTATTTCTCTTTATTATATAACTTCCTGACAATGGGAATTGAACTTACTGTAAATGATTCTTAATTATTACGATTGACAGCTAATGCATACCCTCCGGAACATCCCATGATGACCATTCGGTCTTTTCGCAAGGCACGCCTTTCAGTGCGCCCTAATGAATTGATTTCCTATCGGGGCGAGGACGGGAAGCCATTCTTCTGGGCATAATTAAAAACGATCAACAACCAGCTTTCGGCACTGATGAATTATGCCGCATCCCATTACCACCTGGCATTCAATCCCTGCAAGACCGGTGACAGCATCGGGAAAAGCAAATGAGGAGGCATTGTCCCTGGAACCAAAGACGCCCAAAGTAAAACGGTGTATCTTCATTCAACCAAAAAAATACAGACTTTATCTGGTCTGCAGGGATTTTTCTCTTAATTCAACTGTCAAACTACTGAGTGGAGCCAGGTCCAGATTGTCCACAATATTAATTACGACCCACATCAGATGAATCCGGTATCAAATCTGCAAAAGATGGTGGTAATTGTAACTGATCCAAAGTATAATCATTAAAATACTGGTCTACCTTATGATATCAAGTTAAATTGAACATAGAGAACGGCGTAGTAACCGCTCTCTATGTTTTATTAAGAGATCGCCCCTCAGTAATTTGATGACTTCTGGAATATCCCATGAATTATATTCCCCTTTTTCTTGCTTCAGCTCGTAATTCATCACAAAATTCCATGCAATTTATTCTTCCATACAAGCCTGGCCTGCCTGCCGTCATTATTTTTTTTAATGGCTCTGGCACCCCCTTATCACTCTTAAAGTGAATTCTTTCTTCCGGTCCCCAAGCTCCTTGATTTTGATTGTTTTCATGTATTTTAAAGTCAACATTCGGTGATGTCAATATGTATTCAATTGCCTCCTGCTTTTCTCTTTCATTATCAAAATGTACCTGTCCATTTTTACCGTATTTCAGTTTACTCATATAGACCTCACTTTCTAAATTTAAAAACAATATGGGAGCTCTCTCTTATAAAATATAGCATATCCGCTACATATTTCATAGATATTTAACTTCAACTTTCATAAAATACCCCTTTATTAGCTTTCAAAGTTGCCTTGTCAACGCTCTTTTCACTTACTCCTGCAATCTTATCCTCAAATGGTTGCCATGCCATCTATAAAACAGGAATACTTCCCCCTTTGTTTTAGCATATGATAAAGCTTAGGCATAACAGTCTCATGGTCGAATTACCAAAAACAATGGCATATTATAATTACATCAAACGAGTTGTCCGAAAAATTTATATCCTCTGTTGATACAACATCAAAATCTATGCTCATGCCTTTTGAGAGAATTTTCGCTTGTTCGATTTGGTTTTCTGAAATATCCACAGCCGTCCACTTCGCCCCATACTGATACATATTTCCACATAGAACATCTATTCCCATTCTGATATCAAGGACAGATTATCCGTCTAAATATAATTTGCGGTCAATAATTCTTTGATAAAACTCCTCGAAATAAATGTCACGGAATTTTTGCTAATCTAAAGAGGCTTTGCCTCAATCAAAGGTTTTTCCGCTATCTATGTCTCTGTTTACTATCTTCATATCATACGTTCAAACTCCGTTCCTATGCCCTTTCCTTGTTCATTTGGTATGACAAACACTCTTTTTAGTTAGATCGTATTTTCATCATAAGAACGTATCGAGCCACCACCAATCGGATTATTGCCTCATAAAAAATTTCTAATTTACGCTCTCTGCCACTTCCCAGCAATCGGGAGTTTATTATTTTTTACAAAACGTATGGCTAACAAGGATTATCACCAAACAGTCAACAACTACAACGCCAAGTGAAATATATGCAAAACCAGCTGGCAACACGTCCTCAAACAATCCCATAACAAGGATGAGGAATGCTATAACTGCCATTCCAAATCCTGTCGTTCTACATAATTTCTTTTCATCGTATTTTGCTTTTTCATTTTTCGAAGCTATATTATACCCAGAAATAAACCAGCTTCCATGACCAAACAGTAACATTATGGAAATCACCAAAATATTACGAATGCAACCCATATTATCCAATCCGCCCCACTTGATACGTCTGCTAATTTCATTATATTATTTCCTCCGCCAAATTCTGATTTCTTAGTCTAGTGTACTGACACATTTATATTCAGGCAAACCTCCTTGCCCGATTGCCCATCAGACTGCGTTGTCATCAGTCAACGATGCCACCGCATCGCCTCCTTCTTCCGTCTTGTTGATGAACAATCGTTCTGCAGAGTTTCGCCAGAGTTTCGCCAGATATAAATGTGTCAGCACACTAGTTACTTTTTCTAATTATATACGAAATTATAAGAATTTTCAATTCCCCAAATTTGTAGCATTCGGTCGACAGTAATTGTCCCACGCTTCAAAACACTTTATAAGTGCTGCTTTAACAAGCAATTTTATCTTTTGCATCAGATGACTCTGCCTCTTTATTCTTATGCGGCTTCGCCGACACCAGCCCCTGCGACTCTGTCAACTGATATTCTGGGGAAGCGTCAAGCACATGCTCAAGCGTCTTTAGGTTCTCCATGCCTTTCTCGTAATTCTCCACTCTGTCCGACAATAATTGAAATTGCTCTTTTTCTCTAAAATCTATCCCTCAAGCTGAGCAACCTATCTTTCCCGTTCATGCTTTTTATAGTCAAGAACAGACAGATGCTTTTCATGTGTATCCTTATGCTCCCATTCAATACTGTGCTACTCCATCACAGCGTATACATTTATATCAAATTAATAGCCGTAGACTTGGACTATTAAACAACTTCTATAATAATTCCAGATTAATATGGTTTGAATGAGATCAATTTATATTTTGAAATAAATGTCAAGCGTTTTTTGCGAAAATATTTAAAATTGAAATTATCAAATATTTCAGTTTGTAATATAAAGTTGTATAAGAGGTTTTATGATATTAGGAAAAAAATTGAAATTATTGAGAGAAACAATGCAAAAAAGCCAGCAAGAAGTGTGCTCCGCCCTAAACATTGAGCAGAGCACACTTGCCAATTATGAGAACGGAAAACGGATACCAAAAATATAAATCCTCATAAAAATTGCAGAATATTACCAATGCTCAGTAGATTTTTTACTTGGAATAGAAAAAACCGGTGGAACTGATTTGTCCAATTTTCAATTAGATAATTCTGAATTTGCCCTAGATTTCAAAATGCGAATACGTGATATAATGGCAGAGCAAAAGATGTCTGAGGATGAATTTTCAAAAAAACCGGATTTCATTCCGAGGAAAAAGATGCTTACCTATATGGTAATAGGATGCCATCAATCGAAGCTCTAATAAAGATTGCTGGGGCATTAAACGTATCAGCAGACTATCTCTTGGACATTTCTAAGAGAAAACGAATCACAGCAGAGGAAGAAATGCTCCTTCAAACATTTAACCGTTGTGATGATGAATGCAAAAAATATCTTATGGCAAAGGCAGGTGTTTTGTGCGTAGAGGGTATCTCGGCAGTTGCAGCTGGCTAGTACGGAAAATACAATGAAGAAAAAATCGTTTCTTTCGAGTGGTACTGAAAGAAAAATGGCTTAAAAAAAGAAAGTCTTCCTAATAAGAAAGTGACAATACTATGAAAATAACAAATCTATTCAGTAGAAAAAAGAGAGAGATTCCAATACATAGCCTTCCTTTTCCTCAAGAATTGGTAACCCTCACAGAGAATGGTTTTGTTGATAAGGCTGCCATCCTATTGGGACAAAAGGAAAATCAAATAATTCAGTTTCCATTCCCTACACGCCAGACGCAATCAAAACAGATTTTGAAGTCGTTCGTCAATGTATGGTTTCCGAAAACCTCGATGATAATGAACTGGCCACTCTCCTTGCTGTAGCTATGATGAAAAAGCACCCAAAAAGTATTTCGCAGCTACTATCGGATAATAGTTATTCGTCGCCATCGCTGGAACGAATAATGTATCTCGGCACCTATACTACAATATTAAGGTCATTGACAGAATTTACTTCTATCGGAGTAAAAAATACAGAATCAGCTCCTGTGGAGATTCCAAAGTGTGTGTGAAATGTGCAAAACATAATGGCAAAAAGCTCTTTGTTGATAAAGCTGCAATAGGGAAGACAGCTCTTCCATTTTGTGAAAAATGTAGATGTGTAATAATTGCCGATTTTTAAGGAAGTGTTTATTATTCCTGCGTACAAGTGCACCCTTAAAAATGGAAAAACTATGTGTTATGCTGCCTTTAATTATACAGACTGGACCGGGCAGAACAGGCATACCTGTAAAATAGGATTCAAAACCCAGCGGGAGGCAAAGGAGTATGAACGGTCATTTCTGGAACAGAAGAAAAATACCAGCCACATACTCTTTTCCTCCCTTGTGGAAAATTATCTGGAAGACACGGAATACCGTCTGAAGCCTACCATAATGGAGAATAAGCGGTTTATCATTGAAAGAAAGCTGCTCCCCTACTTCAGCAGACTAAAAGTGTGCGATATTGATAACATTAAAATCCGAAAATGGCAGAATGAATTGACTTCATATCGGGGCGAGGATGGAAAACTATTCTCCCAGACATATTTAAAAACGGTCAACAACCAGCTTTCAGCGCTGATGAATTATGCTGTGTCCCATTACCGTCTTGCATTTAATCCCTGCAAGGCCGCCGGTAGTATGGGGAAAAGCAAAGCAGACGAAATGCACATCTGGACACAGGAACAATATGAACTGTTTTCCAGCACCATCCAGAAATCATCTGTAAAACTAGCTTTTGATATGCTGTTTTATACCGGAATGCGGTCCGGGGAATTGCTGGCACTCACTCCTGCAGACATTCTTTCCTCTAAGCGGGTGGATATCAACAAGAATTATGTAAAAGTAAAGGGGGGAGGAACTGTTTCTGGAACCAAAGACGCCCAAAACAACGCGGTGTATCTTCATTTCGGATTTTCTGTATGACGATATTCACGAATATATATCGAAGCTTTATGGAATTGGAAAGGGAGACCGAGTCTTCTATTTTACAAAATCCGCTCTGGAAAAGGAAATAAAACGGGTGTCCGAAAAGGCAGGGCTAACGCCGATCCGGGTGCATGACCTGCAGCACTTTCACGCAAGTATGCTCATAGAACTCGTCTTTACCCCATTGGAGATAGCTGACCGCCTGGGACATGAATCAGTAAAGACGAAACTACCTATTCCCATCTGTACCCGGACAAGGACCAGAAGCTGGCTGACAGGCTGAATCAGTTCCGCCGGACACCGCCTCCAGAAGAAAGCACTTGAAACTCTGCACAGATTGTGGTATATTGAGCATAAGAAAAGCACCCACTCCAAGGGTGGATGCCTCTCGGGCAGGAAAAATGCTCTATTGAGCACTGCCTAACCTGTTGGCAGACAGGTTAGGCATTTTATTTCTTCTTACTTCTCTTATCGAGAAAGGTCAGAAACGCAACAATCAAACTTCCAAAGGATGTCAGCAAGCCAATAATCCCAATGAATATTAAAATAATATCCGCAGCTGTCATGATACGCACCTCCCTTCCTATGTATTCCGGAGAACCGGTCATTGGTTCGGGAGGCTACCGCCCCTGTCATGGGCACTTTTCCATAATTGAAATACTATCACAGTTCGACAGGAATTTCAATCAGATTCTCTTTTCATGGAATATATGGAAAGTGTTTCAAAATCAATCTCAAAACAATCTCACGAAGAAAAAAGAAAGACTGAAAAGTGCCGATTTTACACACTTTTCAGTCCAAATGTCCGCTACTCGAACTCGTTTCCCAGTTTCTAATATAAGATACTTTTGTATCTTTTTCTGTCCTTTTATTTACTTATATTACATGGATTTTCCTATCTTATTTTTCGTTTTCGATTTTTTTAGAAGCAAAATAGAAGCAGCGTATTTTTTAACCTCTGCCATTATCTTGCATTTAACAGCTCTTCCATTTTTCCTTGTATATAATCAATATCTGGAAAAATTAGATGAATCCCTCTTCTATACATCGCTATCACTTCCCGTAAATTAACAGTCAATTCCCTGTTCAGTTTGCTGTGTATCATAATAGGGTTATTTTCAATCGTATGTACGTGGTCAAAAAACTTCTTTATAATTGGAAAGGCATTTTGTATTAAAAAAGCATTGTCCCTTCCTGCAAATTTTCCTATGACGATTGTATTGCACTTTCCGTACCTTTTTATTTTCTTTTCGATAATAATTTTATATTTGTCCACCTGGGAACTAATCGGGATCATCCAATACAATTCTTCATTTTTGTTATCTTGAATTGCTAAAAAATGTGGTCGGTAATTTCCATTCTCTTTATTTCCCATCAAATATTTATCTTGAACGAAATAAAAAAATTCATCTTTGATATGATAAGAGTACCCTTGCTTTATTTCCATCATTTCTCCTTAGAAAAAATCCCCATCAAAAAATGACGGGGATTTATGAACGAACTATATTACTTATATCCCACCTATATAGCAAGTGGCAAGCATTTACATACCGAATCATTTATACCCCACACCATCGGCAAGTGGCAAAATTACCTGCTATGTTTCTTTTACCCCGTCGCATAGCCAACGGCAAACATTTACCTTTACCCATAGTATAGCAGAACTGCAAGAAATTGCAATCACTTTTTATCATTTGATTTCTATCATTTATGGCTATCTCTATAGCAATCGTCTTTTTCTCACCTGCACTATGTACTTTTTATTATATTCAAAAATCACTAAATTACCCTGCAAAGCTCTTACTTTTGTTCGTTACTCCTCAATCTTGTAGCCACCGATAACTCTCAAAATCTAATCTTCCCTACAACCATTCTATGTTAAAATCATTGTACAACGAAATTCCCGTTAATTTCTGCCTATTATATATCACTCATAAATATCATGAATCTCACTGCCCATTTATTCAGTTACGCAAAAACCATATTGGCACACTCTTTCCTACTTTTCATTAAAAACTGGCTGTCCTCAAGCACTGAACCCTTTCACATACTCGTTTCTAAGTTTTTATGGCATTTTTATCCCCTGGTTTTATCAGTATTTTCTACCTTCTCCTCTGTTATACATTCATGAAACAAAGACCATGCATATTTAAATCCAAGTCTGAATAAAAGTTCATCATTTCTGGAACAATAACACAAAATATAATCTTCTAACTTCCGATAATTCTCATAATCCAATTCTTCCAGCAACCATGTTATATTAAAATCATTGTGCATCAAGGTTTCATTAAATTCCCAACTATTTGTATACCGCTCATAAATGTCATGAATTTTACTATTCGTTTCATCTAATCCCATGAAATATGCTTCTTGTTCGGCATCCCGCTTCCCAATTTTAAGCAAAAACTCACTCTTATCAGACATTTCTATCCCAAACAACCATTTGTTCTCATGTAACTGTTCTACTTCTGCGATAGGCAAACCTGTCTTTCTCATGCTTTTTAACAGCATGGAAACAAAACTTTCAATATCCATCATTTTTCCTCTTCCTCTCTATTGAAACAAAACATTTGTTTTTATTGTTTTTACACGAACAATGTTGTTTCACCTATTTTAATGCAATAATGAAAATAAATCAATAGAAAGGAGCGAAAAAATGATAGTGTATGACAGATTGTGGAAAACTATGGAAAAAAAAAGGGGATTTCACAATATTCACTTATTCACGACTACAACATAAATGAATCACAGTTAGACCGTTTTAGAAAAAACAGCGTCATAAAAACAGTCACGATCGACCGTTTATGCAAAATCCTGGATTGTAACGTGGAAGATATTTGCCAATATGTAAAAGATGAACCCAAAGAGTAAAGGTATATTTTAAATTTAAAATTATATACCTTTATTTTTTTGCGCAAACATTGTTCGTACACGTACAATGTTATATTTCTGAATCTCATGGAATAATAGTTATATACTTTCCAGAAAGGAACGACTATGATTGTATATGACCGTTTGTGGGAAACCATGAAGAAAAAGGGGATTTCACAATATTCACTTATTAAAGATTACCATGTAAACGAAGCACAGCTTCACCGCCTGAGAAAAAATAAGGTAATAAAAACGATTACCCTTGACCGCCTTTGTGAAATACTGGATTGTGAAGTTGAGGATATTTGCCAGCACATCAAAGGCAATCCTGGTGAAGCATAGGGGCACTTTTTTTAATGCCCCTTCTTGCACCATCCGAGAACAATATACCAGGAAAATCAAGTATTCCCCAAAACAAACTTTTCTAATTCTTATACATACACCAACTCTTTCAGCACAATTTCCTCTGCTGCGTTCCTCACATTATTTACAAGTCCAA
>OFGB01001756.1_pt1 | contig 12660 bp, 8 predicted proteins | sample 1521491 | NCBI WGS metagenome assembly OFGB01 (sample SAMEA3504095, study PRJEB24116) | mouse gut metagenome | biome: mouse gut; feature: mouse-associated habitat; material: faeces | place: Denmark | collected 2011
CGCTTCATCCTGGCACACAGCGAACGCCGCATCCCCTATCCTCTGGCTGACGGAACTTTGCCAGCATGGTTCGCCATAGACAAACCAATTTGAAGTACGAACAGATATTGCAAAGCTCTACAAATCAGATACCGCATCCCCCCGCCAATATACGCAGTACCGTATGCGCCTGATGCGCCGCACACAGCATCACGCGGGATGACAACAGCCCGACAGAATCCGCTACATCACTGCATTCATCGCCGCAGAGATAAAACCGGGACGTGACTTTACGCGTCCGTATCCTGTTTCCCGATTCAAGGCCCGCCATACCCGACGCGGCAATGACATACTTATCCGGAAATTGCTCCAATATCCCGTTTACAAGCATTGCCTTTGCCTGCGCATGGTCAAACGCCTCGCAGATGATATCGTCTTCCCGCAGCAGACTGCCGAAATTCTCCTCCGTAATACGTACCGTATCGGCCTGCACAGCAATATAAGGAGAAATAGCGTTTAAATTCTGTTTCAGCGCATCCGTTTTAAGCATTCCAATCTGCCTTAGGGCATACTGCTGCCGGTGTAAATTGGATAAATCCACCCGGTCAAAGTCAATTAAGTGCAGGCGCCCGATTCCGGCGCGGGCAAGGGAGACGGCAAGATTCGATCCCAGCCCGCCCAGCCCGCAGACGGCGACCCGCGCCGCCGAAAAACGCTGCTGCAGCGCTGCGCCGTGGCGTTCTGACAGCGCCTGTAAAAATTCTTCTCTGGTGGGAAATGACGCGGCCATATCAGCCTCCTCCTACAAAACTTACGATTTCAAGAGAATCGCCGTCTGAAAGCAGAACCGAATCGTACCGCGCCTTAGGGACAATTTCACCGTTGCGTTCCACCGCAATCCTTGTGGGGTCATAAGCCGCAGCGGATAAATATTCCCGGAGCGTCTTGCCGGAAACATCCGCCGGTTTACCGTTTATCAATACCATACCGTTCCTCCCTGAATTTTTTGACAAAAAAAGAGAAGCTGCCGATCGGGTAACTTCTCCGTAATGCATATCCTATGCTCCCTACGTTGGCATTATCCAAATCAGGTAAACGGGTCGAAGGTCATACCTTCCTCTCAGCCTGTCATACAAGCTCCCCGGTTGTTAACTGCAGTTACATCATACATCTTTTCTTTCAAAAATGCAAGCGGCAGTTTTGGTCTGCCGTCCAGATAAACGGGCTTTAATCTATCCCGATCGCAACGCCGCTTGGTCGTTCGGCCGGCTGGATGATGACGGATACCGGCTGCCCGCCGTTCCACTCGAAGGAATAGGATTCGCCGGAAGCCTGGCCAATCAGGTTTTTCCAGGACAAATCCAGCTTAATCTGCGGGTCGCAGTAACCGGACGGCCCCATCCAGCAGATTACAGCGTCCGGATCGACGCAGATGGTATGGTTATTTTGCAGATTGCTTAATACAATCGGATTACCGTCGCAGAGAACCGCAACATAGGCATTGTTTCCGGTTCCGGTCAGAGTGGAGGTTGCAAGCCCTTTCTGGGATATTACGCCCCAGCCGATAAAACGGACGCTGTATTTGCAGTCTTTGGTAAAAGCGAGGATATTTTCCGATTCTACGGATACGGTTTCTCCTACCGCCAGCTTATATACGACGACATGCTGCGACTGGTTTGCATAATATGTAATGGAATCCCCGTTCATTATCACTTTCATCAACGGCAGGTTTTCCTTTGTGACGCGGCGCATCAAAGAGCCTATGGCCGCCTGTACGAGATTTCCCTGCGGGCCTAAGAGCAGCTTTTCAAATTTATAGTTTTTTCCGTTTAAGCTTTCTCCTGCGATAAAAGCCCCGGCTTTGGTAAAAAGTACGTCGCTGCCTGTGCAGGTGACTTTCAGGGTCAGTTCGTTGACCGTTTCAAATTTTAACATTTTTTCCTCCTAAACGCTGTGTTAATCGCTTATCCGTACGCCGTAAAGTTCACAAAGCCCTGCCAAATCCCTGGCAACGCCGTTCCCGACGGCGTGAAACTTCCAGATTCCGTTGTGGCGGTAAACTTCCCCAATCATCATAGATATTACATTTGTATAATATTCTTTCATTTGAAAGCTGGCAAGTTCTGTTTTGCCGTTTTCCGTAAGGATGCGGATATATGCATCTTTTAGCATACCAAAATGAAGCCTGCGTGCAAGGGCTTCGTGAATTGTTAAAACAAAAACGATTTTGTGGACAGACGGGTTTAATTTATGAAAATCAATGTCGAAGTATTCGCGGTCTGCGGACGAATCCGGATGGAATACAACGCTTTGATCCGGGCTTTTTGCCTGCCCGTAAAAGACAAACCACGAGTCGCCGGTTACTTTTCCGTCAGCGCCCAGTAAAAAAGCGGAAACGTCCACGTCGCATGCCGGATTGACGGTATTCCACCCAAAACAAACTTTGATCCCGCCAAGCGGGGAAGCGGTTTCAATAGAAAGCTTCTGTCCTTTTTGTACCGGTTTTAAGAGCGGCGGAATCCGGTGTGCCGGTTGGGATGGGGAAGGCTTTGGCGTTTTGCCGGAAGGCGGGATTTGGCGCGCCGGCCGTATGGGCGTCGTATTGTCCGCCGGGCTGGCTGTATGTGTGGAAATTACGCCGCCTGTCGTTTTGTTCAGGGATAACAGCGTATTTTGGTCAACGGGAGTTTTTGTGTTCATTGTAACAGTGAGCATACTGCCTCCTTTTTGGTGCGGAAATAGTAGGGGGATATTTGCCTTACAGCATTATAGCAAGTTCTGTCACAGGTGTAAAGAGCGTACATAATCATTGCCCAGAAGCGGTGACAGTTCAGCCTGCAACCGCGCGCTTGCTGCGCAGTTCGCAACCAATAAAGCAAAAATAGCAGGAAATCCGGCCTCTTTGCCGCAGACAAACTTTAAATGGGTCGGATTCCGTAACAGCGAAGCCGGAAGGCTGAACTGTTACCAGAAGTGATTGACTTAAGCGTAGAAAATTGTTATAGTTAAAGTATAAATTGTCCATGCAATAAAGTATCGTAAAAATGCTCTCAGGAAGACAAAAAGGGCATTTTGAAAAAGAAAAGGAGGAAGGACATGGGAGAAACAAAACGGAAAATGGGCGCGGGAGTACGCGTTCTTACAGTATTGGCAGTGATGATTGCGTTTTGCCTGCCGGTTTATGCAGGTGTGCAGGAAGCAGAGGGCGAGTATGAAATTTATCCTACGCCGCAGAATATCGAGTATGGCAGCGCAAGCATGGCCCTAACGGAGAAGGTGACGGTGAATTTTGGGGAAGAGATTGATTCCTATACCAAAACGCGTGTGGGAGATACGCTGAACGTTTTGGGGCTTGAGCAGGTAAGCGCCGGAAGAAGCAACACCCAGCTTAAGGTTGGCGTTTATGGCTCCGATGACGAAGCGGATAAGTATGGGAAGTCCCATGGCGTCGACGCGAATATCTACGGCAGGTTCGACGCTTATACGCTGTGGATTGAAAAAGGGGAAATTGTTGTTCTTGGCCGGGATACGGACGCGGCATACCGCGGCGTGACGACGCTGCAGCGTATTTTTGAACAATTGAAGAGCAAGTCGGTAAAAGAACTGATGTTAAAAGATTATGCCGAGATAGAATCCCGCGGATTTATCGAGGGATATTATGGAAATCCCTGGTCGCATGAGGACCGTATAGATTTGATGAAATTCGGCGGCGAAATCAAGATGAACCAGTATGTGTATGCGCCCAAGGACGATCCCATGCATAACTCAGAGTGGCGCACGCTGTACGACGAAGAAGGATTAAAGAAGGTTACGGAACTGGCAAAAGCAGGTAACGAAAGCAAGTGCTTTTTTGTATACGCTTTGCATCCGTTTATGAACAATCCTTTGACGGCGGCAAATTATGACCGTGATTTGGAAGTGCTGAAAGCAAAATTTGCGCAGGTAATCGAAGCCGGCGTAAGGCAGATTGCAATTCTTGAAGATGATGCCAGCGCAAACGGCAGATGGACAGGGGATACGCTTGTAAATCTTTTAAACGACGTAACGGCCTGGCTGGTAAGTTTAAAAGAGACAAAATATCCGGATCTCAAGACGCAGCTTTTATTCTGCCCGGGCTGGATGGCTTATGCCGATAATATGAGCGGCAATGGCGACGATGTCCAGAAAATACAGACAATCCATGCAGGAGTAGGGGACAATGTCCGTATTGTCATGACCGGCGGAAAAATATGGGGCGACGTTACGACTGCGTTTGCCGACAGGTTTTATAATAAAGTGGCAGAGAGAAAAGAGCCGGGCCGTTATCCCTATCTCTGGGTGAACTGGCCGTGTAATGATAATACGAAAGACAGCCTCGTTATGGGCGGGCACAATGAAATTTTGCGTACGAACCTGGACGGAACCAAATATCATGGAATTATTTTAAATCCGATGCAGGATTCAGAGCCGTCTAAGGTAGGTATTTTTACTGCGGCAGACTTCACATGGAAAATCTGGAAAGATACGGCCGAAGGCGATCAGGCGTGGGACGATGCGTTTAAATATATCGATCACATGTCGGCAATCCAGACCAAATCTTCGGATTCCCTGCGGGAAATTGCAAAACACATGATTACGCAAAGTCCGGTGCAGGCAGACAGGCAGGGGGAATTTGATGAATCCGTAGAGATTAAAGACGCGCTTACCGCATTTAAAAACAAGATGCAAGCAGGAAGTCTTGCGGTAAACGACGTAAAAGAAATGCGGCAGATTTTTAAAACGATTGACGATGCGATTACATATTATCTGGAAGAAGGGACAAACAGGCGTATGGCGTCGCAGCTTACGCTCTATGCGAACAGCCTGCGCGACGTGGTTCGGGCGGATCTTAGCCTGATGGACGCTTTAGAGGCTATTCTGACAGAAGATAAATCGACGGTATATGAGGGATTTTCAACGGCTCAGGCAAGTTATGACCGTTCAAAAACATATGGATTTAACTATGTAGGCACTACACAGTATGCGCAGGGCGGCAGGAAGCATATCAAACCGTTTACTGAAGCAGTGATAGAATACGTCTCCGATGTGGTAAAAGAAATTGTAAATCCGGGAGACGGTGATGAAGAACAGCCAACGAAATATGACGCTACACTTTCTTATACGGAAGGCTGGAAGGTTCATCAGGGTCCTGAAGGAAACCTGATAGATGGTAATGACGCTACGTTTGTATGGTTTGATCCGACTACTGACGCTACGAATTATAAGGATATATCTTTGGTAGGAGATTATATCCAGCTTGATCTGGGCTCCGCCAAGCCCGTAGGCAATGTGCGCGCATTGGTTGGAACTTCTGGCAAGGGCGACAAATGGACAGGTTACCATTTAGAATATTCGGAGGATGGGGACAGCTGGACGTCCTTGGATTCGCATACGGGCGCGCAGAGCGGAGTAGACACATATGAAGTGGATCTGGGCGGCGCTTCGGCACGGTATATTAAGCTTGTAAATGATGTTCAGGTGCATAAATGGGTTATATTCAGTGAGTTTTCGGTATATTCCCCAAGTGCCAAAAACGGCCCCGTATATACAAATACGGAAGACGAGGGATGGGAAGCAGACTTAGGAGTTGATTCGTTTGAATTGGCGCCCAGAGAAGACGCAGTATTAAATCAGGGCGAATATGTAGGGTTGAAACTGGACAGGATCCATGATATTACGGATATTACAGTGACAGGCGCAGGCACAGAAAATCTGATATTGGAAAAATCTATGAATGCGAAAGAGTGGACGCAGGAAAAGAAGGGCGCTGCCCGTTATATCCGGCTTGTCAATAAAGGAACGCAGTCGGTAAGTTTCCGGCTTGATTCGTTTGTTGTTTCCTCTAAAGAGTTTTTGCCGATTGATTTCTTAAGCAGTAATATCCAGAATGGATCACCCACCGAGGATGCAAGAAGCATAAAAACCACGAGAAACTGGGTGGACGGAGATCTTAATTCGGCAGCAAAATATACGTCTGCCCCTACAGCAGGCTCATATATCATTTATGATTTGGGTCAGGAAGTGGATATCCGTTCGATTAAGGTATGGACGAAAGTCGGTACATATGATTATCCGCGTAATGCAAAATTCCAGGCTTCCCTTACCGCTGACAACGACAACGGATGGCAGGATATTCTGGTAATTGACGGGGACGCAGGCGAAGGCACATTTAGCACAAGCCCCGAGCAGAATGGATGGACTCCGGGCGAGGGAGCGGTAGAAGTGGCTTATGCGTACCGTGAAGCAAAAGATATTACGCCTGTAAAGGCAAGATATCTGCGCCTGTATTTTTCAGGGGCAAATGGCGGACGCTGGGTGGAACTGTATGAAGTGGAATTGAATGACGGCGAGTATATTCCGCCAATCAACGATCCGACGTTTGAAACAAATTTTGATTTGCAGAAGAGCATTGTACCGCAGAATTTAAACGACAGCGATTTGACAACCGCATTTTATCCGGAAGGTGTAACAAACGGCTCTTTGATTTATCATCTTTCCGATGAGAAGAATATCGGCAGAATCAATATACTGCAAAGCGGGGCAAATATCAGCAATGCCAAAGTTTCCATACGTACCGGGACGGATACATGGGAGCCGATAGGAACTTTAGACGAAAGTTACTCCGCGTTCTATACGGCGGATCTTGAGAATGTGTACGATATTAAGATTGAATGGACAGATGTTCCGCCGATGCTATATGAAATTATTACGCTGTCCGATCCGGGCGACGTATTAGAATCAAACATTAAGAATGCGCAGCGTCTGGTAAGCCGGGCTGATGCAGAATTAAAAGAAGCAGAGGATATACTGGGCGGCATTGCAGAACAGGTTTCCGCAGCGGAAGCCAAAGTAAACGCGGCGGCAAATAAAATAGAGAAGCTGCGTGCAGAAGTGGAACTTCAGAATTTATATGCAAGCCGTTCCGCAGCGGAAGTTGTGGTTGCAGAGAAGAAAGCGGCCAGCGCGTCCTGCGGGGCAAAGCTTGCAAAAGCGGAAGCTAAGAAACTGCGGGCGGAAGGTTCTGTCCAGGAAGCGGATAAGAAAGATCAGGAAGCCATAAACAAGCTGGAAGAAGCAGGCCAGCAGATACAGGCGGCGGAAGACAAAAAGAAAGAACAAGCTTCTTTTGAACAGGCAGCGAAAGATAAACAGGAAGAACTGGACGACGCGCTGGAGAATCCGGATCCGGGTCCGGTAAATCCAGATCCGGTAAATCCAGATCCTGTTAATCCGGCTCCGAGTAATCCGGTTCCGGCGCCTCAGCCTTCCATAAAGAATTTTAAGAGCAAAACTCTTAAATTCGAAGTGCTGAACGCCGCAAAGAAGACGGTTACCGTAACAGGGCCTGTTAAGAAAAACGCTTCGTCCATTGTCATTCCGGCTACCGTGAAATACGGCAATATAAACTGGAATGTTGTACAGATTAAAAATGGGGCGTTTAAAGGCATGAGTAAGCTGACGAAAGTCACCATTGGAAGTAAAGTGACGAAGATCGGTAAGGATGCATTTAAACAGTGCAGGAAGTTAAAGACCGTTAATATGAAGAAAGCGTCTAAAATTACCTCTATTGGCAAGAATGCATTTTCAAAAATTGACGCAAAGGCAAAGGTAACGGTTCCGTCGGCAAAGATGAAAAAATATAAGAATTATTTCAAAAAAGCGGGCCTTCCGAAAACGGCGACAGTAAAGAAATAGGCTTAAGATTTGCAGCGGAGACGAAATGGCGTACATGGGTTCTCCGCTGTTTTTATGGATGTCTGCACGGATGCGGGTTAACGGAAAAGTGTTTTTCAAACGCGCTCTAAAGTACTTGAAACCGTGACAAAAATTGGATATACTATTGTAATATATATTTTAACAAAACAGGAGGAAGATATGGAACAAACAGGAAGATTGACATTGCCGACCGATGTGGATATGGTCGATGAAACAATACGTTTAAAAGAATTATTGGGAGCGGATGCACTGCGGGACTGCGACGGGACAAACATGCCGGATGCCCTTTTATCCCAGGACGCCAAAATTTATGCCACTTATTACACGACCCGAAAGGACAATGAGTGGGCCGAGGCCAATCCGGATGAAGTGCAGCAGGAATATTTAATCAGCGACCGCGTTACTGCCAGGGGTGAAACGACAAGGATTAAACTGATGAAAGGATTCCATACGGAGCAGCTTAAAGTCAATACCATTCACGATCCGAAGCGCTGGTGGGAGGTTATTGACCGTACGACGGGCGAAGTAGTGCCGGCGGATCAGTGGGAGTATGATGAAGCGGCCGGGGAAGTGGAGATACGGACCATTCCCTATCACCAGTATACGGTCAGCTTTCTGGCGTTTTTGATTTGGGATCCGGTTCATATGTTTAATTTTATAACAAACGACTGGAAAGACGCTCCACATCAGATTACATTTGACGTACGCCTGCCTAAGACGCAGCGGCATGTAAAAGAAAAATTAAAGAAATGGTGTGAAGACAATCCGGATATCAATGTTGTAAGATTTACGACGTTCTTCCATCAGTTTACTTTGACTTTCGACGATCAGAAGCGTGAAAAATATGTGGACTGGTTTGGTTACAGCGCAAGCGTAAGCCCGTATATTCTGGAGCAGTTTGAAAAATGGGCGGGCTACAAATTCAGGCCGGAGTTTATTGTGGACGAAGGATACCACAATTCTATTTTCCGCGTGCCGAGCAAGGAATTTCGCGATTATATTGAGTTCCAGCAGATTGAAGTCAGCAAGCTGGCCAAAGAAATCGTAGATATAGTACATTCATACGGCAAAGAAGCTATGATGTTTGTCGGGGATCACTGGATTGGCACGGAACCGTTTGGCAAATATTTTGCAAATATCGGGCTGGACGCCGTCGTAGGTTCCGTAGGGGACGGCGTGACGATGCGTATGGTTTCCGATATTAAAGGCGTAAAATATACGGAAGGAAGGCTTCTGCCGTATTTCTTCCCGGATGTATTTTGTGAAGGCGGAGATCCGATAAAAGAGGCAAAGGTGAACTGGCTGAAGGTAAGGCGCGCTATTTTACGTTCCCCGTTAGACAGGATTGGCTATGGCGGATATTTAAAACTTGCCGCCGAATGGGACGGGTTTATCGATGCAATCCAGTATGTTGTAAGCGAGTTCCGTCATATCCATGAAAATATGAACGGGACAAGCGCTTATGTGGCTCCGTTTAAAGTTGCGGTGCTCAGCTGCTGGGGCCCGCTGCGCGGCTGGATGTCGAACCAGGTACACCATTCCATCTGGCACAGGGAGATTTATTCGTATACGGGTGTTCTGGAATGCCTGAGCGGGATGCCGTTTGATGTGGAATTTATTGGATTTGACGATATTAAGAAGGGGATTCCGGAAGACATTAAGGTTATTATCAATTCCGGCGACGCGTACACAGCGTTCAGCGGGGGCGAAAACTGGCTGGACGAAGAAGTCGTAACGGCAATCCGCAGATTTGTTGACAACGGCGGCGGGTTTATCGGCGTTGGCGAGCCTACGGCATGCCAGAGCCAGGGACGTTACTTCCAGCTTAGCGATGTGCTTGGCGCAGACCGTGAAATGACCTATTCTCTCAGTACGGACAAGTATAATGTATGCGATCCCAACCATTTTATCCTGGAAGATATTGAAGGGGATATTGATTTTGGCGAGGGCGTAAGCCGCATTTATGCACAAGGCGAGAATTACCAGATTTTGAGCATGGACGGCAGGTACAGCCAGCTTGTTGTAAATTCATATGGCAAAGGGCACAGCGTATATTTTACAGGGCTTCCCTATTCGCCGCAGAACTGCAGGATTTTGCTTCGCGCTATCTATTACGCGGCAGGCGAAGAAGCGGAAATGAAAAAGTTCTACGTTACAAATGTGGATACAGAGCTTGCAGTATTTGAAAATACAGGCAAAATTGCAGTTATCAACAATGCGATGGACGCCAAAAAGACTGATCTTTATATTAACGGGGAACTGTTTGAAACACTGGATTTGGCGCCGATGGAAATGCGGTGGGTAGAGTATAAGGCATAATCCATACATGAAAAAAGGCACGGGCAGGTTTTGCCTGTGCCTTTTTTAAACGGAAATAAACCAAAAGGAAAAACGTGTCAAAGGGGGCAATTTTGAAGTTTAAAAAGATAAGTTCATTGGAGCGGGAACTTGCAATAGTTGAAAAAGCAGAGGAACGGATCAGAAAAGAGGCGCTCCGCAGCAAAAAAGCATCATGGAAAACAGAATTGGAAAATAAAATACCGCAGAAGGCGTATGCCGGGTTAAAAACAGCTTTTGGGAAAGCGTTTGCCATTGTGTTTGAAAAGGGAACCGGCGTTATCGAAAAAACGTTTGATAAAGACGCCATGGCTGCGGATTATGAAATACATGATTATGCCGTCCGGCGAAAAGGGGGCAGAAAGGAAATCCGCAGTCTGCAAAAGGAAGCGTTAAAAACAGATTTTGCAAATATGGCCGTTACCGCGGCGGAAGGGATTGGCCTTGGCATATTCGGGATTGGGCTTTGTGACATTGTGCTGTTTGTGGGAATGCTTTTAAAGGGAATTTACCAGACGGCGTTAAATTACGGTGTGGACTATACGGTTCCCAGGGAAAAGTATTCGATTTTAAAGATGATGGAAGCGGCAATGGCAAAAGGAGAGGAGTTTGTACGGTTAGAGGAAGAACTGGCGGTTGAGCAGGAGCGGGATATGCTTTGGGAGCCGTCAAAGGAACAGTTTGACAAGCAGCTTATGAAAACGGCGGATGCATTTGCGGCGGATATGCTGCTGCTGAAGTTTGTACAGGGGCTTCCGGTTGTAGGCGTTTTAGGCGGGGCGGGGAATCCCGTTTGTTACCGGAAGGTAATGCGGTATGCCGGCATCAAGTACCGTAAACGGTATCTGCTGCAATGCGTTTTGAGGGTAAAAAAGGATGGTGGTACATGAATTTAATGATACTTCTGGCTGCGGCCGTTATTATGGCGTGTGTGATCTGCAACCGTATTTCAAACAGGTTCGGCGTCCCGACGCTGCTGGCGTTTATTTTGCTGGGGATGTTTTTCGGATCGGACGGGGTGATACGGATTGCATTTGACAATTTTGACGCGGCAGGGCAGATTTGCTCCACGGCGCTGATTTTTATTATGTTTTACGGCGGCTTCGGAACCAAGTGGAGCGCTGCAAAACCGGTTATGGGGCGTGCGGTACTGCTTTCTACTGCAGGCGTTGTGCTGACGGCGGGGGTAACCGGGTTGTTTTGCTGCGGCGTGCTTGGGATAGAACCGGCGGAAAGCTTTTTGATTGGTTCGCTGATCAGTTCTACCGATGCGGCTTCGGTGTTTTCCATTCTGCGTTCCAAACGGCTGAATTTAAAATACCGAACGGCCTCTTTGCTTGAAGTGGAAAGCGGCAGCAACGATCCCTGCTCTTATATGCTTACGATGATTGTGCTTACCGTAATGGAAGGGGGCGGAATCCGGATTGGCGGGATTTTGTGGTCTATGGCGGCGCAGGTGGTGTTCGGGTTATCCTGCGGGGCCGCGGCCGCGTATGTTACGAAATACGCCCTAAAGCATATCCGTTTTACGACGGAAGGGTTTGATACTGTTTTTGTATTCGGGATGGTTTTGTTTTCTTATGCGGTTCCGGCGGCTGTGGGAGGCAACGGGTATTTGTCGGCTTATGTATTCGGGATTTTGCTCGGCAACTGCAAATTAAAAACAAAAAAAGCCCTGGTGCATTTCTTTGACGGCATAACGGGCTTAATGCAGATGCTGCTGTTTTTTCTGCTGGGGCTTTTGTCCTTTCCGTCGCAGCTTCCGGAGGTGATGGGAATCGGGCTTGCCGTTGCTTTGTTTGTTACGTTTGCCGCGCGGCCGTTTGCGGTCTGGATTATGATGAATCCGTTTCAAAGCAGGCGAAACCAGCGGATTTTTGTGTCTGCGGCAGGTTTGCGCGGGGCGGCGTCGATTGTATTTGCGATTATGGCGGTTACAAGCCCTGCAAAAATCAGTCATGACGTGTTTCATATTGTGTTTTTTATTGTGTTGTTCTCTATATTGATCCAGGGGACGCTCCTGCCGATTGCGGCAAAAAAGCTGGATATGATAGATGACAAAGAGGACGTATTAAAGACGTTTTCCGATTATACGGAGGAAGTCCCGGTGCAGTTTATTGAGTTTCGGGTGAAAAAGAACCATCCGTGGGCGGGGAGCATGGTTAAGGATATTTTGCTTCCGCCGGAAACGCTTTTGGTGCAGGTGCGCCGCAGGGATACCGGCGAGATGGTTACGCCGGACGGCGGTACGGTCCTTTTGGAGGGGGATAAGATGGTGCTCAGCGCGCGTGCGAACCGCGTTGCGAAGGATGTGGAGCTTTCGGAGCTTTTGCTGGAAGAGGGGAATACGTGGATTGGAAAACGGCTTTCGGAGATAAGTTTAGAGGCCGGGCAGCTGGTGGTGATGGTGCAGCGCGGCGAAGATGTGGTGATTCCGAATGGGGGGACGGAACTTAAGGCGGGGGATGTGCTGGTGATTAAGGAGGATTTTTCAGACGCGATTTAGTATTATTGCGAACCGTGTTGGCAAGGTTCCGTCAGCCAGAGGACAGGGGATGCGGCGTTCGCTGTGTGACAGGATGAAACGGCTCTAAAGTATCCCGTTTACGT
>OFGB01001757.1_pt1 | contig 12658 bp, 12 predicted proteins | sample 1521491 | NCBI WGS metagenome assembly OFGB01 (sample SAMEA3504095, study PRJEB24116) | mouse gut metagenome | biome: mouse gut; feature: mouse-associated habitat; material: faeces | place: Denmark | collected 2011
TTATCCTGCACATTTTTCGACCCCTCGGTTCACCTGCCACTTTCGGTTGTGCTGATTTCGCTGGATGGCGTACATCGGCCACACGCTTTTGACACGGCTACGTCTGCGATGAGGGCCGGCGTTGTTACCTTCCGGACGCCCACGAGGCCACACAGCGGCGCACAGGCTGTGACGAGAGCCTTTCCTTGTTTACAGCGACACAGTTTTTGCGTACTCCCATCTTGCTTTTTCCATCTCCAGTCGGCGCAGCTCATTCCGCTGGTGAGCATCCAGTACCTTTTGGAATGGACGGATGATGTAGAGCAGACTTCCGTTGTGCTTGAGACCGGTCTTGGTAAAAACTGTGGTGTCCTCTGTGCTGATGAGTCCTTTGTCAGCGAGAGAGCATACGTGTTTGCGCACTGTGTTGACACTCATCTGTGTCGCTGCACCGATGGTTCTGTAGCTGGGCCAGCACTGGTGGGTACGCCGATTTGCACAGCGGAGCAGGTAAGAGTACACTGCGAACTCTCCAGGCGATAATCCCAGAGAAAAAATTTCGTTGGGTGTGGGAAAATAGTTTTTGCTTGCCTTGCTCACTGCGTTCCTCCTTGGGTGTGTTCCTCCACCCACTGAATAAATTTTTCCTTGGGTACCACCATTCTGCTGCCGACTTTCAATACTATGAGAGCATGAAAAATGACTGCCTGCTACCTTGGAAGAGTTTGACCAGTGGCGGCAAGAATCTTGATAAGATCTGGAGCGAGATTTCGTTCCAGATTTTTTATACGATGAGGTTATCTTGTATAAATAAACTTCGAGTAATTGCGGATAACCATGCAAGCTACCTGCACAAAGTCCGCGGCGTAACGGGGTAAGGGGTAGTCCTTCCGATAGACCAGACTGAAAGTGCTCTCCTGCATATTATTCCGCAGGGGGAAGATAAAAAACTTTCCATCCAGCTCGTCCAATTCTTTGCGGTATTGATAGAAAATCACGGGCGACAGGAGACCGGCCCCCTCACCGTTTTTTGAAAATTGATAAATCAATCCTTGCTGATCCGATTCGAATACCAGCTTGGGTTTTCGGTAGTGGGCAAAGAAGGTATCCAATTCATCCCGCAGCTTATTGCCTTGGCGGACGGTGCCAAAAGGCAATTCAGCGATACGGTCAAAGTCTGCGCCCTCCTGCTGGAAGTCCGCTAAGAGACGCTGCCAGGTATCAGGATAGTACTGGACCAACAGTTCCTTGGAAAAACAGCAGTACATAACCTCCCGGGCCAGTTCAATCCGGTGCTGGTTTGGATTGGTTGGGATGTTAATTCCTAGATACAGGTCCAGATTCCCCGCCTGCAAAAGTTCATCAAGATAGGAGCTGTTCCCATCCACCAATTCAATTGCAATATTGGGGTGAGAGGGGTGATAATATTTCCACATATCCGGAAAGAATACGTTGCTGCGCAGTCTGGATATCCCCACCTTCAAAGCCCCACGGCAGTTGGTGGAGATATCGGAAAAGGCTGCCAGCATCTTTTTTTCGGAGTCCAGGATCTGTTTCCCATAAAAAACCATCTGCTCTCCCTCAAGGGTAAGATGGAGAGCCGGCTTACGCTGGAACAGCTGCACATGGTACTCCTCCTCCAGACGCTTGATGTGGCTGCTCAGGGCCTGCTGACTGATATAGAGCCGCTCTGCTGCCCGGGTGAAATTCATCTCCTCAGCAGTGATTAGGAAATACTCGATGCTCTTTAAGTTCATGTTGTCTCTCCTCTATTTGCTTTGTCTCATTTTAATGCAGTCCGGCCTATATTACAAGATTTGTGTTGTTAAAAACAGAAAAAATTGCTGTTGGACAATTGTGGCATTCCAATGCTATGATGAAATTAAGGAAGCCGGCTAACCGAAACAAAACAGAAAATAAAGGAGAGGTTTTCATGACAGTTAAGACATTTTTGAGCGATATGCTCCTGCTGTCGGTCTTTATGCTCATCGGATTCTTTGTCCGTGAAAAGGTCAAACCCCTGCAAAAGCTGTTTCTCCCCTCATCCCTCATCGGTGGGTTGATCCTGCTGATCCTTGGCCCCCAGCTGGTCAATGTCATTGCGGTTCCAGAGAGCTTTTCCGGACTTCCCAGCGCACTAATTGATGTGGTCATGGCCTCTCTGGTGTTTGGTGTCAGCTTTAACCGGGAGAAGATTGCCTCCTATCTGGACTACACCTGCGTTCCCATGACAGCCTACGGAATGCAGATGGCGGTGGGTGCGCTTCTTGGCTTCCTGCTGACCAAGCTCTGGCCCGGCCTGCCCGAAGGCTGGGGCGTGATGGGTGTTTTCTCCTTCCACGGCGGCCACGGCACCGCTGCTGCTGCGGCTGCCACCTTCGAAAAGCTGGGCATCGACGGCAATATGGCCGTAGGCATGGTTCTGTCCACCTTTGGACTGATTGTGGCTATGCTGGTAGGTATGGCGCTGGTGAATTTCGGCGTCCGCCGGGGCTGGGCCACCTATGTAAAGGAGCCCAAAGCACAGCCTGCGCACTTCTATGGCGGCGTCCTGCCGGAGGAGAAGCGTACTGCCACCGGTCACACCGTGACCACCGGCATCAGCATCAACCATCTGGCCCTCCAGGGTGCGTGGCTGCTGGCCGCCCTGTTCCTGGGCCGCAAGCTGTTTGATGTGGTCAGCCTGGCCGCCCCCGCCATCGGGGAGCTGCCCAGTGTCCTGCGGGGCGTGTTTGGCGGCGCGGTGCTGTGGCAGCTGTTGAAAATGACCAAGCTGGACAAATATGTGGACCTGAAGACCATCAAGCTGATCAGCGGTTTCCTGCTGGAGATCGTAGTCTTTACCGCAATGGCTACCCTGGATGTGGAATTTGTCTCTACATACATCGTTCCCATCCTAGTCTATACTCTGGTAATTGTTGTGCTGACGGTGCCCATCATCCTGTTCAGCGCCTACCGTTTCTGCAAGAACGAGTGGTTTGAAAAGGCCATGATGGCTTTCGGAGCCGCCACCGGAAATACCTCCACAGGGTTGGCTCTGGTTCGTGCCGTGGACCCAGACTCTCAGAGCTCCGCCGGCGACACCCACGGCGTCTATACTACCCTCACCTGCTGGAAGGATGCTTTCGTCGGGTTGACCCCGGTCTGGATTCTGAGCGGCGTGGGACTGACCATGGGGGTTGGTATTGCGCTGATGGTTGGATTCTTTATCTTCGGATTTATCTTCTTTGACCGGAAACGTCGTAAAAACTGAATCAGCATCCACCATAAAACGGAAAAGGAGCGTAAAAAATGAGTGTTATCCTGATGGATTGTACCCTGCGTGACGGGGCAAATGTTGTGGGTAAGGGCTTTTCCGCCGAGATTACGGATATGGTGCTGGACGGACTGACGGCCTGCCATGTACCTATCATTGAGTTTGGCAACGCCGGAGGCATCGGCGCTTACGAGGTGGCCGGCTTCACTAACGCCGAGACCGACCAGACCTACCTGAATATCGCCCAGAAGTATCTGGACCGGGGCTCCCAGTTGGGTATGTTCCTGAATGCCAAGCGGTATCGGGAGAAAAATGTGGCCCTGGCCAAGGAGAGCAGCCTGTCCTTCCTGCGGGTGGGGGCGGACGCCGGAGATGCGGATATCTCCATCCCGGCCATCCGCAACATCAAAAAGGCGGGCCTGAAAGCCTTCTACTCCGCTATGAAAGCCTATCTGCTTACCCCGGATGAGTTAGCCGAGGAGGGCAAAAAGCTGGAGCAGGCTGGGCTGGATCAAATCACCATCATGGACTCCGCTGGAACCATGCTTCCTGGCCAGGTAGCGGAGTACACCCAAAAGCTGACCCGGGCGGTCTCTATCCCGGTGGCCTTCCACTGCCACAACAATCTGGGCCTCTCCGCCGCCAATGCAGTGGCCGCCTATGAGAACGGCGCCGCTATCCTGGACTGTGGCCTGATGGGCATGGCCCGCAGCGCAGGAAATCTGGCCACAGAGATGTGCGTGGCCATCATGCACCGGTACGGGCAGATGCAGGACATCGATCTGTATGGGATGCTGGAGTTCATCGACAGCCGTCTCCAGCCCGCTATGGATGCTCACAATTATCACAACCCTGTGACACCTCTGGACCTGATTCTGGGTTTGTCCGGCTGCCACTCCAGCTTTGTGAAAAAGTTTAAGGCAGCTGCGGAGGAGCATCAGGTGAACCTCTACCAGCTGATTACCGAAGTTTCTGCCATCAACCGGAAGGCACCATCGGATGAGTTGATTGCTCAGACCGCCGCCGCACTGAGATGAGGGAGGGAGATCAAATGATAAACGTCGTATTGGCGGGCCAATATCCCGCCGGGACCTGTGAGAAGCTCCGAGCTATGCTGCCCGAGGAGCAGTTCACCCTGACAGTGGTGGATACCCAGGAGGCCTACAGTGCCATGACCGATGCGGAGATCATGATCCTGCGCATTTTCAAGGCTCCGAAGGAAGTGATTCTGCGCAACCCCAAGCTGAAGATGATCCTGCGCTGGGGGGCGGGCTACGACTCTGTGGATATTCAGGCTGCCGGGGAGCGGGGCATCCTGGTGACCAACACCCCTGGGGCCAACGCCGGTGCGGTGTCCGAGCTGGCGGTGATGCTGATGCTGGCGGTGGGACGCAAGCTCCTATGCCACACCCGGAGCCTGGATAGGGGGGAGTGGAGCAAAAACACCTATCTGAACAGCTCCTTCTGCCTGAACAACAAGCTGGTGGGCATCGTGGGCGGCGGCAATATCGGCCGTCAGGTGGCAACCAAGGTCCAGGCCTTCGGCGCCCGGGTGCAGTACTACGACCCCTGCCGTCTTCCCGCTGAGCTGGAGGAACAGTGTCGTATGACCTATGTTCCCCTGGAGACCCTGATTGAAACCTCCGATATTATCAGCCTCCACGTGCCCCTGCTGGACTCCACCCGCCACATGCTGGGCGGGGAGGAGATGAGGCGGATGAAGGATGGGGCCGTCATCATCAACACCGCCCGGGGCGGTCTGGTGGACGACGAGGCCCTGGTCCGGGCGGTGCGCTCCGGCAAGCTGGCGGGGGCCGGCCTGGACGGCGTGGAGCGGGAGCCCCTTCCTGTCGGCGACCCGCTGCTCACCGAGTCCAATATCATCATCACCCCCCACATCGGCGGCGGGACGGCGGATATCGGAGATATGATTATCCCCATGCTAGTCCGGGATATTCAGGACTTCACAGCGGGCAGAGAACCGGTGCATATTGTGAATCAGAAATTTTTGCGCAAATAGCAAGAGATGCCAAGAAAAGAAAGTTGAGAGAGCATGGCTTTTCCATCGATGAGTTCAATACTTATGTTGTGCCGTAATCCCGGTGCGGTGCTTTCTGGTGCCATACATATCCATTAACTTTTAAACCATTCGCTCCATGTGGACTTGTTCCACACCACTGAAATATTGGAATAACAGATCCAGAAAGAATTTTGAGTAGTGGGACAGGTAACGGTCTTTCATACGAATCAGGGACAGCCTCTGAGCCAGAGGCTGTCCTTTGTAATTCAGGGGAAAGATATTGATATCCTCCGGGATTTCTTTCTTCTGGCTGACCAGGCTCATCTGGGAGATAAAGCAGGCTGCCAGCCGCTGGAAGCAAACGGTGGTCCCAACTTGGGTGTAGGTACTGGTGATATAAGCTCTGGGAACGATGTTGACCGCCTCGAAGCACTGATTAATCTGCCGCCCCATGCGGTTGTTGAAAATGCAGAAGGGCAGCTTGGCGAAATCCTTTACATCTGCCCCGCGGATCGCGTTCTCCTTCAGGGCCTGGGCCGTTTCTCCATAACAATTTTGAAGCAGGGAGTCTGACATGCAGAGGTAGACCTGGTCGTCCATCAGCTGGTGGCTGACCAGCCTGGGGTGCTCCTCTCCGTTGAGGGTAACCGCGAAATCCAGAGAGCCGTCCAGCACCAACGGTTCCAGGCGGGCGGTAACGGCATCTGTGATCCGGATATCCACATTGGGGTATCGGGCGGAGAATTGGGGCAGAATGGCGGGCAGGCACATGTTCAGCCGCAGATTGCTGGCCCCGAAGCGGAGTATGCCCCGCTCCTGTTGAGAAATGTCGGACAGGATATCTTTTAAATTGACCTGTTCCTTATTCACCACATCGGCAAAACCCAGCACAAACTCCCCGGCGGTGGTGAGGGAGAGAGCGGGCTTGCGGTGGAGCAGCTTGGTACCATAGTAGTCCTCCAGCCGTTGGATGTGGTTGCTCAGGGTCTGCTGGGAGATAAACAGCCGGTTGGCCGTGCGGGTCATGTGCAGGTCCTTGGCCAGTTCAGAGAAATAGTACAGGCTGATGAGGTCCATCAAAGCACCTCCACAAAATTATTTTGTTGAAAACTTAAATATTCGCTGTTTTACTTTTGGCTCGCTTTATATTACTATGAAAGCACAGGAAATACAAGGGCTTTCAGCCAAAAGAAACATAATTTGAGGAGGAGTTCCAAATGTCTGTGGGAAAGAGAATCTATCTGAAGCGTGAGATGCCTGATCCGGAGATCATGGCCCAGTTCAAGACCATTCCCGCCTCTAATACCGCCGACGTGATGAACCGCAGCTGCGCCATGAATCCCCGCATCCGTCTGGTGAGCCAGCCCAAGGACCAGATGATGGTGGGGCCTGCTTATACCGTCAAGGGCCGGGCCGGCGACAACCTGACCCTCCACGCCGCTCTGAATCTGTGCCAGGAGGGGGACGTGCTGGTGGTCTCCAACGAGGAGGACACCACCCGGGCCCTCATGGGCGAGGTGATGATGGCCTACCTGCGGTACACCAAGAAGATCGCCGGCATCGTCCTGGACGGCCCCATCCGCGACATTGACGAGATCGGCAAGTGGGACTTCCCCGTCTACTGCACCGGCACCACCCCCGGCGGCCCCTACAAGGAGGGCCCGGGTGAGATCAATGTCCCCATCTCCTGCGGCGGTATCAGTGTCAACCCCGGTGACATCATCCTGGCCGACCCGGACGGCATCATCGTCATCCCCCGGCAGGACGCCGCCACTATCCTGGAGGACGCCAAGAAGTTCCAGGCCGCCGATGAGAAGAAGCTGGCCGCCGCCAAGGACGGCACCGCCAACCGGGACTGGGTGGAGAAGGCACTGGAGGAAAAGGGTTACGAGATTATCGACGATGTGTACCGGCCCTGACAGAAAGGAGAGGACGCCGATGAAAAAGTACATATTTCGTGTCCTGGCTCTGACCATGGCCTGCGCCCTGATGCTGTCCGGCTGCGCCGGGGGCAAGATCGAGGCCCCCGAGGACTGGGCCACAACCACCGTCTCCGTGGTGGTCCCCTACAGTCCCGGCGGCGACACAGACACCTACTGCCGCGCACTGTTTGACCGGGTGGGCAAGAGTTTAGGCATCACCTTTGTCATTACCAACCAGACCGGCGGCTCCGGTATGGTGGCCTCTATGAACGTGATGAGCCAGAAGCCAGACGGCTACACCCTGCTGTTCTGCCACACCGGCGCCGCCTTGGTGCAGGAGGCCACCGGAATGGTGGAATTTTCCTACACCGACGACTTCACTAACGTCTGCACTGTGGCCATCGACGAGACCTACGCCCTGGTGGCGGTGGACCCCAATGGCCAGTATGGCCAGTACAGCCGGGGCTGGAGCGACCTGGAGGGTATGATTGAGGACGCCAAGGCTAACCCGGGAAAAATTCGCTACTCCACCGTCTTCGGCTCCACCACTCAATATGTGGGCCAGATGCTGGAGCGGGATGCCGGCATCTCTTTTGACAACCTGGATGTGGGCAGCGATGCGGCCAGCCGTATGACCGCCCTGTTGGGTGGACAGGTAGACCTGATGGCCGCCAACTACATGAATGTGCGGGACTATATCGCCAACGGAGACCTGGTCTGCCTGGGCATCATGGCCAAGGAGCGGGTGGAGGGCATCGACTTCCCCACCTTCGTAGAGCAGGGCTGTCCCAATGTAGCCACCGCCAAGAAGTATGAGATCAAGTTCCCCAAGGGGGTGGATCAGGTCATCGTGGACAAGCTGGCCGCTGCCTGCAAGGAAGTCACCGAGGACCAGGAGTTTATCGACCTGCTGGCCACCTACTACGCCCAGCCCCTCTACCGGGATGCCGAAACCATGAACACCGAGGACCCCGCCGAAGTGGAGATGCTGGAGGCCGGACTGGCCTTTGACTGAGAAAGAAGGAGGAGTTTTTATGAATAGTAAGCAGCTTGACATGCTCTGCTCCGCCATCTTTCTGGTCTTCGGCGGGCTGATGCTCAAATTTTCCCTGTCCATCCGGCATATTATCCCCACCGACGTGGGTTCTGGCTATGTGCCCATCTTTCTGTCCATCTGCATTCTGGTTACTGCCGGCGCCAAGCTGGTCCTCACCCTGCTGGACAAGAAGCCGGCCAAGGCGGCAGCCAAGAGTGACAGCGATTTAAAGGGCGGCCTGGGCACCGTGGGTCTGATGCTGCTATATGTGATTGCTTTTGAGCCGGTGGGCTTCCTGCTCTCCAGCATGGTCTACCTTTTTGCGCAGATCCTGCTGATGAGCAACCAGGACAACCGTAAGCCTGTCCTCTTTGCCGCCATCAGCGTGGCCCTGCCTGTGGGCATCGCTCTGCTGTTTGCTTATGTTATCAAAATGCCCCTGCCTGTGGGTATTCTGGGCTTTTGAGAGGGGGGAAGGAAAATGGAAATGTTTACAACCGCGATTGGCAACGTCTTTAACCCCATGTGCCTGTTTCTGATCTGGGGCGGAACCATGCTGGGTATCGTCTTCGGCTCCATCCCCGGCCTGTCCGCCACCATGGCGGTGGTCCTCTTTCTGCCCCTCACCTTCGGCATGGAGCCCACTATGGGCCTGGCCCTGCTGGTCGGCTTGTATATGGGCGGCATCTCCGGCGGTCTGATCTCCGCCATCCTGCTGAAAATCCCCGGAACCCCCTCCTCCATCTCCACCGTCTTTGACGGCGGCCCCATGGCGGAGCGGGGCGAAGCCGGCCGGGCTCTGGGGGTGGGCATCCTGGCCTCGGGTATCGGCTCTCTGATCGGCATTGTCGCCCTGATTTTCATCTCTCCCCTGCTGGCCAAGGTGTGTCTGCTCTTCGGTGCAACGGAATACTTTGCCGTCTCCGTGTTCTCCCTGACCATCATCGCCGCCCTGTCGGGCAAGGACATGCTGAAGGGCTTGCTGTCCGGTCTGTTCGGTCTGGCCCTGTCCATGGTTGGCATGGCCCCGGTGGACGCCATGAGCCGCTTCACCTTCGGCAACTACCAGCTGCTCTCCGGTTTTGACATCACCGTGCTGCTCATCGGCGTTTTTGCGGTCACCGATATCGTCCAGGCGGGCATCAACCGCAAGCACCTGGCTGACGGCTTCGAGAAGAAGACCTACCACCTGAAAGGCTACGGCCTGTCCGTGAAGGAGTTCATCACCCAGATTCCCAACTTCATTATCTCGTCGGTGATCGGCATTGTCATCGGCATCCTGCCCGGCATCGGCGGCTCCACCGGCGGTCTGCTGGCTTACACGGCAGAAAAAAGCCGCTCCAAACACCCGGAGAAGTTCGGCACCGGCATCATCGACGGTGTTATCGCCTCGGAGACGGCCAACAACGCGGTTATCGGCGGCTCCATGGTCCCCCTGCTGTGCATGGGCATTCCGGGCAACACCGTCGCCGCCATCTTTCTGGGCGGGCTGCTGGTCCACGGCATCAGCCCCGGTCCCCTGATCTTCCAGAATTCCGGCGAGTATGTCTACGGTATCTACCTGGCCCTTATCGTGTCCACTATCTTCATGGTAATTTTCGAGCGGCTGGGTCTGCCCATCTTCACCAAGCTGCTGGACATCCCCAAGCACATCCTGCTGCCCATCATCATGGTCATGTGCTGTGTGGGCGCTTTCTCCAGCGACAGCCGGGCCTTCGACGTGATGTGTGTGCTGGCCTTTGCCATGATTGGCCTGCTGTTCAAGACCTTCAAGCTGCCCAGTACCCCGCTGATCATCGGCTTTATCCTGGGCCCCATGTTTGAGGAGAATCTGCGCCGGGCCCTGATGGCCAGCCACGGCGACTGGACCACCTTCGTCACCCACCCTATCTCCTGCGTGTTCCTGGTGGTGGCTGTGGTGTTCTGCACCGTTACAGTCCGCAAAATTTTGAAGGAGAAGAAGGCCGCCGAAGCCAGGGGACAGGAGTTCGACACCAGTGAGGAAGAAGGCTGAGACTTATGCTGCTGAAAAACGGCCATGTGGTCGATCCCCTCAACGGGATCGACCGGGTGGCGGATGTGCTGATCAAAGACGGCGTCATTGACCAGGTTGGAGTGGTAAAGGAGCAGGCGGACAACACCATTGACGCAACAGGCTGCTATGTGACCCCCGGTCTCATCGACCACCACTGCCACCTATATCCCCTGGCGAAGATCGGCCTGCCGGCGGAGGCGGTGTGCTTCGCCTCCGGGGTGACCACGGCAGTAGATGCGGGCAGCACCGGCTGCGCTACTTATGCTCAGCACCGTCCCTTTATCCACTCCTCCAAGTTGAGGATCAGGGCATATCTGAATGTGTGCTCCACCGGTCTGTCCAGCCTGCCCGTTTTGGAGGACGTGGACCCCGCCCACTGGGACGAGGGGGCCATCAAGGCCTGCTTTGACCAGTATGGGCATGAGCTGCTTGGATTGAAGCTGCGTACCAGCGCCCCCATCGTCAAGGAGATGGGCTACGCCCCCCTGAAGGCCACGGTTGAGTTGGCGGAACGACTGGGTGTGAGTGTTATGATCCACTGCACCAACCCGCCGGGTGAGATAAGTGAGCTGCTGGACCTCCTGCGTCCTGGTGATATTTTGACACACATGTACATGAACCAGGGCTCCGCCATTGTGGAGGGCGGCAGGGTGAAGGCATGCGTCCTCCGTGCGAGAGAGCGGGGGGTGGTCTTTGAGACTGCCGATGCCCGGGCCCATTTGGGGCTGGATGTGGCCCAGACCGCTATTGGAGCGGACTTCTGGCCGGACATTCTGGCCAGCGACCTGACCGCACTGAGTATGCACCTGCGGCCCACCGCCTTCAATATGGCCATGCAGCTCTCCAAGTACAAGGCGCTGGGCATCCCCTTCTCCACCCTGATTAAACTGTGCACCCAAGCTCCCGCTGCCCATATGGGGATGCTGGATTCCATCGGCTCTCTGACGGTTGGTCACAGCGCCGACATAGCGGTGTTCCGCCCCCTGCACCGGGAGAACATCTTTGGAGACCGCCCCTACGGGACCGAAGGGCAGAGACAGATGATGGGCGAGACGGTTTATGAGCCTGTCCTGACCCTGAAGGACGGGGATATGGTCTATCGGAGCGTTACGTTCTAAAAAGGAGTGTATCAAAATGAGTTATAAAGTACTGCTGCCCCAGCCCATTCTGCCCGAGGGTTACGCCTACCTACGGGACCACGGCTATGAGGTCGTGGACGGCCGGGGCTTTACCGAGGAGGACATCCTGGCCGATATCCCCGGCTGCGACGCTATGATTGTCCGCACCGCCAAGATCACGGGGAAAATTCTGGATGCTGCCCCCAAGCTGAAAATCATCGCCCGTCACGGCGCCGGCTATGACAATGTGGACCTGGAGGGGGCCCGGCGGAACAAGGTGCTGGTCACTACAGCCGGCGGGGCCAACGCCATCTCGGTGGCGGAGCTGGCCATCTTCTATATGCTCTACTGTTCCCGCCGCTTCAAGGCCGTTATGGCCCACTGCAAAGAGGACTACCGCTATGCCAAGATGGGGATCACTAAGACCGAGCTGGAGGGCAAGACCCTGGGCCTGATCGGTACAGGCAACATCGGCAAGCTGGTGGCGAAAAAAGCGGCCTGCGGCTTTGACATGAAGGTGCTGGCCTACGACCCCTTTGCCAAGGAGGTCCCCGAGTATATCCAACTGGTGGAGGACCGGGACATCATCTTTAAGGAGAGCGACTATGTCTCCCTCCACGTTCCCGCCACGAAAGAGACTACCCATTCAGTCGGCGACCGGGAGTTTGATATGATGAAGGAGACCGCTTTCCTCATCAACACCGCCCGGGGGGCCATTGTAGATGAGCCCGCCCTGATTCGGGCACTGGAGACCAAGAAGATCGCCGGGGCCGGGCTGGATACAGTGGAACAGGAGCCTTTCGACTTGAGCAATCCTCTGCTGGATATGGAAAACGTCCTGGTCGCCCCCCACATCGGCGGCGCTACCAAGGAAGCTTCCACCCGTTCATCAATCGCCTGCGCTGAGGCCATCGATGATTATTTCTCCGGTCGTACCCTGAAATTTATTGTCCCTGAGCTGCGATATATGGTAAAATAACTTCTTCTCTCCTCATGAAGGGCTGGAATTCTGATGAATACTGGCCCTTCATTTCTTGTAGTTTGATCTTTTCTTGTTTACGGCGTATCAATTTTTGCGTGGGGCGAATATCCGTTGTCACATTTGACCTACATCGTGACCCACACGCGGAAAAAACGGACGGAGTCAATGGACAGGAAAGTGTCAAAGGCCAGGACCCTCTGCAACAAAAATGCCCCGAAAGTGCTGAACAGCGGCACTCCCGAGGTTTCCAATCACTTGGTAAGGATGAGGTCCCCGGTTCAATAAGATAAAGATACTAAAAAATGACCCC
>OFGB01001763.1_pt1 | contig 12622 bp, 11 predicted proteins | sample 1521491 | NCBI WGS metagenome assembly OFGB01 (sample SAMEA3504095, study PRJEB24116) | mouse gut metagenome | biome: mouse gut; feature: mouse-associated habitat; material: faeces | place: Denmark | collected 2011
CCTTCACCTTCCGGGAGCCGTCCCGGAGGTAGACCTCGTTCATGGCGAACAGAAAGGGGGCCATGATGTTGTCGTGCTCCGTGTCGAAGTTGTCCGCAATGGCGATATAATGGATGCCCTGCTCCGGGAAGAACTGCTCGGCGTAGTAGCTGGCCTCCCGCATGTCGCGGCCCAGCCGGCTAAGGTCTTTGGTGATAACAAGATTTGCCTTGCCCTGCTCCAGCTGCTTCAGCATCTCTTTAAAGCCAGGGCGGTTAAAGTTGCCGCCGGAGTAGCCGTCGTCCACAAATTCCCGGACGAGAGTGATGTTGTTCTGCTTGCAGTAGTTCTGCACGATCATGCGTTGATTGGTGATACTGGACGATTCCCCGCCCTGGGCCTCCTCGTTGGACAGCCGCAGGTAGGCAAAGGCCAGTGTGAATCTGCCGGTTTTCATGCTCGCCTCCTCCGGTGAACCGGCCCACTGGTTTGATTATACCCCATGGCCGCCACCTCCGTCAACGGACTGGGCGGCTGGAATATTTTGGACCAGCCGCTCCGCCATCAGTTCGGAAAGGGGGCGTGTCCCCTGAAAGACCCGCCCCAGCTCGTAGGTGACCTGACCTATGGTAATGGTCTGCTGTTCCATTGCATCGCCTCCGGGGCTAGTTTGCACTGGAACAGAGCGGTTTATCCCACTATTTCCCATCCGCACCGTCCTTTGGAATGGAGGCCAGGTAGCCTCGGGTAACGTCAGGCCGCTCATGGCCCAGAAGCTGAGAGACACGGAGGCTGGCGCTGAGCGGACTCATGCCACTGTTGGTCAGCTCCTGGTAGGTCCGGGCGGCGAAGCTGTGGCGCAGGCCATGGTGGGTCATAGGACGGGTGGAGCCCTCGTCCTGGATCTGGGGCCGCACTTGATAGATGTACTGCTGGAGCCGGGTGATGGCGACGTCGGTGGGCACGCCGTCCGGGACAAACAGCTTGTGTCCCCGGGGCGTGACTGCCAGCAGCTTTTTCAGTTCGATGGAAATGCTCTCGTTGATAGGGACAGTGCGGATCTTGCCGCCCTTGCCCTTGATGGTGATAGAACTTTCTCGAAGCGCCTGTTCAGCGATGGCCGTATCAATGCGGAAGCACTCGTGGATTCGCAGACCGGCGTACCAGGTCAGGCAGGCGACGGCGGCGTAATCCTCATGGCCGTCCGTCATACAGTGTGCCAGAAATCGGTTAAACTCTGGGACACTCCAGGTGCGGTCTACCCCACCAAACCGTCGGCGCTCCAGCTCCACCGCCAGATCATCGTTGGAGGGCAGGCGGTATTTTGTCTGCTCCATCTTGTCGTGAAAGAAACGGATGCCCGCCAGGTCGGTCTTGATGGTAGAGGCGGACTTGCCCCGATCCTGCATATAGAGCACATAAGCGGTCAGGTGTTTGCCGTTGATGTTCTCCAGCTTTTGTAGGCGATACTGCTCCGAAAGGAACCGACAGAACCGCTGCATGGCCTCGTAGTATCGCTCCTTGGTGCGGAAGCTGCCCTGGCGGTTGTGCCGGGCAACCTTGTCCAACTGGGCGATAAGTGTTTGGTAGATACCGGGATTTTGCGTTTTTATTGTCATAGCATTGCTCCTTATTTTACAGATGATGTTCAAATGGGCATAGTCTGCCCATTGGCACGGACAGCTGTTTCTGCCCAATTTCTGATGAAACAGGCCATTTTCTCCCGCATCATTGCCGCTAAAAGCCTTGGAGTCACTGGACTTTGAGGCCAATGGACAATGTGCGGAGAGCGTCTGTCTCTGTTTGGAATTGTCCGATGGTGAGTACTATACAGCGTAGGGTGACTGCACCCTGCCCACATTGGGCTGCTGTGGACACGACCGCTCAACTCGGCTACGGCGTATGCCGCGCGTGTCCTGTGATCCCTCCGGCTGGGATCGTGGGTGTGCCTCTCTTACACTGCCGGACCGACACAATGTCGGAGACTGTGAGAGTTGAGACCGCTGCCAACGGCCTCCAAGGTTATCCACCTTGCGCCCCCGCAAACCTCAAAGCGAGGAGGGTATGGCATAGCTGACCTGTACGGCATCCTGTTTTCCTGGCCGACGGCTGGCAAGACCGTCGGCTGCGCTGGTTGCGCGAAAACAACTGAAAATGCAAAAAAGAGTACGAAAAGTCATTTGGCCCGCAAAACAGGCAATCAACCTTTCGTACTCTCGATCAGAGCACAAGTATTCTTTCATTTTTGGCCTTTCGGCTATGGTCATACTCTGGCCAGCGCCAGCAAATTTCGAAATCTTAATTCAGCCAATGGGCACAATACCCCTGTCGCCCTCCGAAGAGGAAGCAACAGCCACGGAGCTTAGCTCTCGCATAAAAAGGCTGAAGCGTACAATCTCCAGGGAAAAACTGCTTCCGCTGACAAATCGCCGTAAGGCCTCCACAGTTCATGCATCCCTGTAACGTATGCAATGCCAGTATCCTCTGGCTCACAGGCGGACTGCCTGCCTCGGAGTTTCACCGAGTGCGCATAAAGAATCAATTACGATTTAGATGATACCACAAGATATTCTATATGTCAAGAAAAATTTCAATATATTGTGCTTTTTGAGAGCTATTTCAACGTACAGGTACAAGATATGCTTATACATATATTATACGACGTTAATACGTACGATTGGAGGCCTCGCTATATCTGTGCGTATTAGCGCCGTATTACTTCCGTCTTATAAAACAAAGCCTTTCTCCATGCGCATTTCGTACGGTCATTATACGTATAACGTAAAAAGCCCTTAGTTATATGTACAAAGCGGTATCGTAATGTGAAGTTTATACGCATAGCATGTCTTTTCAAAGTAAAAGGTATACTTCGTGACTTTTTCACCGCATTTCACAAATCGTGTGTCAGGTGAGGGAATTTCCCTGGGACACCCTGCCATTATTGGGTATTACGAGGCCACAGACTACAAAATGTAGTTCGGCCCCGTGCTTTAAAAATGGAAACAGCTCTACATTGCAAGCAGTCAGGTAAAATGGGCCAAATTTCGCCAGGAAGTATACCACTCTTAGGGGCGGCTCCTGCCACAAAGTATACCAGCGAAAAAAGTTAGTTCGTAATAGACTGGTGGTGCTCCAGCCTGTAGCTGGAGCCGGACATGTTAATAATCTCGCAGCGGTGGATGAGGCGGTCAAGGATGGCGGTGGTAATAGTAGCGTCGCCGAGGAAGACGGCCCACTCGTCAAAGCCTTTGTTGGAGGTAATAATGAGTGAGGTTCTCTCGCTCATAGTGGAGATGAAACCAAAGAAGAGATTGACCTCAGCGGGTGAGAGGGGCATGAAGCCCACCTCGTCCACCACCACGAGGGTAGCTTTGTGGAGATACTTGCGACGGCGCTTGCTGGCGCTGGAGATCTCGGCGGTCTTGAGGATGTTCATGAGATTGTTCAGGGTTTCAAAGGCCACGGTATAGCCCAGGTCGAGTCCCTGGACGGCCAGAGAGAGGGCGAGGTGGGCCTTTCCCACGCCGGGCGGGCCGAGGAAACAGATATTAAAGGCCTGCTCCACCCAGGTCATATCGGACAGACGGAGCATCTGCTCCCTGGAAACGCTGCGCTGGAAGCCGAAGTCAAAAGAGTTCAGTGTCTTTTCGGCGGGGAGATTGGCCCGCTTTCTGCGCAGGAGGTTCTGCTTGAGGATGCGAAGCCGCTGCTGCTCTGCCAGGAATAGTTCCACAGATTCCAGCGGAGTCAGAGTGTTCTTCCCGGCAAAGAGGGCGTCGAAGTCCACCTGGGCATAGCGCAGGACGGACAGTAGGTTGTTCACCCGTTCCAAAGGGGTCAGCATCGGGGATCACCTACCTTCGCATAGGCCGAGAGGGGCCGCTTCTGGGTGGTCACATGGTACTTGGCGGGATAGCGGTGATTGCTGGGGCAGGCCGCGCCTAGCTGGAGAGAGTAGCCTGGTGCTCCAGGTAGCCCTGCATGGTGTTGGCGCTGTAGAGCCTGTTGCACTGGCAGAAACCAATGGCCTGGAGCGCCGCCTCCATACCGTACTGGTCCAGTAGGGAGTGGATCAGGCGGAACTGGTCCCTGGCATAGCGGGATTTGTCCACACGGATGGCTGTCAAAAATTCCGTAGCCTTGCCATCCAGCTCAGCGTCCAGTTCCTCCAGCAGCTTGTCCAGCTTTGAGGTGCGGTCCCGTCGGTGGGACGGGCTCTGGATCAACAACCCCCGGCCGGAGGAGATGCGGTGCTCGCAGATGGATTCGCCAAATGGCGTCTGGATATAGAGCGTCCCATCCAGCGTTTCAATGCGCACCGACCGCTGGGTGGTGCAGGTGCCCAGGGGAACGGAATAGCGGTTGCTGTCATAGATAATCGTGTTGTCCTTGCGCACCATCCGGCAGATCACCGGGCATTTCGCCTGGTTGCAGACCGGCAGGGGCCGCAGATACTCGCGCTCCTCCTGGAATACCTCCACCGAAACCAGCTTGGTGGTGCCATGCACCTTGGCGTTGGCGGTCCGCTCCAGCCATTCCAGGCAGCTCCCATTGAGAATGCCGTCGTCCACATACAGCCGTGGCTGAGAAAATTGCCTTTGATGTACTTCACCACGTTCTCAACCTTTCCCTTGCTCTCCGGGTCCGCCCCGCGGCACATCCGAATGGACAACCCGCATTCCTGTCGAAACTTCTCAAACTCATAGGTGTAGATGATGGCCCCGGCGTTTTCACTTACGCACACGATGCTGTCCTGGTCGAATACCAGCTCCTCCGGCATCCCGCCCATGTACTGGAAGCAGTCATGGCAGATCCGCACAAGGTCTACGCTGGTAAAAGGCCGGCTTTGCTCCTGTGCGTACTTGTACCGCGACCGGGACAGCACAAACGCCGCCTCGTACACCCTGGTCTGCCCGCCGTCTACGTTGGGCATCATCTTCTGCCCGAAGTCTACCTGCATCTGCTTTCCCATCGGCAGCTCCGGCACTGCCCCGTACTCCAGCGGCGCCACGCTCTTTTTCAGCCCGTATTCTTCCCGGAGCTGTTTCACATACCGGGATACCGTCCGCTCGCTCACATCCTCCAGGTGTGTTCCCTCAGCCAGTTGCATACCTGGGTCGCTGTCAGGTCTGGAAATTCCTGCAGCCACTCCAAAATCCGCACCCGGTACTTGCCCAGGGACTGTATTCTGCGGACAGTGCTGCTCATTTCCTCGTACTCGTCTACCGGCATTTCCCAATACTGTTTTACAGTTTTGCGGTTGCTTCCAAGCTGCCGCGCCACTTGCCGCTGGCTGAATCCCACCTGCCTGAATTGCTGGATCTTGCTGTACACGTGATACCCCTTCATTCCTTTCCGGCCTCCATCCGGGTGATGCCCCCTCATTTTACCAGATGGCTACCTCCGCTTTCCGTGGTATACTTCGTGGCAAGATTTGGCCCCTTTTGCGGAAAGAATTGGTATCCTTTCAGTGGCGGATTTTGGTTCACTTTATCTTACCATTTACATACGGTTCTGTATTCGCAGCCTCGCAGGACTGTTATTCGTTTGGAGGCGTCTCTTCTGCCACATCCTCCAGAACCTTTTAAATTTGTGTCCTCACACATCCCCATGTCTCTATTGTTAATCTTGTCGAAATATGGTAGAGTGTATTTGTAGTAAAGCGTGTAGCCCGATTCTATCTTGACTTCCATTGCCGCTTGACAGATCACCCTGTTTCGTTGCAACCAGTATGGCCGCTATTTGTCGAAGGTAATTACATAGTTAAGCACAATCAAAACAGTACGTATATGCTTGTCGAAGGTAATGTAGCCACAGTTAAAACCTTTCCCTCTGTGACAGTTCGTCAGCTAAATTACAATTCGTCTCAGCCAAAACTATATAAGGTGTTTTGTTCCGGCAGACAGCAGTTAATATCTGCAGGTCGTACTCAAGCCTTACAATATACATACTTTTGGAAAGAGCCTCTTGAACAGGTAGGCTCGCATCCAGAAGTTTCAGTAACCGATCTAGCAGGTGCTGAGGTTGGTCCTGGAGGGACCGATACTCTACCACCCAACCGAACACTGCGCTTCAAATCAACATTTGATGCTTGACTCTCTTTTTGCCAATAATGTCGATTTATATCTCAAACTTGCAGAAAAGGCTTTGGATGAGGATGCCTGCTCAAAACTTCGTGAAAGAATGGAGAGCATCAACTCCGAGCGTGCGAGAAATGCTGAAGTGGCTGACCGTATTAAGGTTATGGAAGAAGAAAAACGCCATCTGCTCGATCAAATTGAAGCCGCTCAGCAGAGTGTTTCACCGCCGGATTTTGTGTTCAGTGTCTGGGACAACAGCTGTTTGGAGCCGTTCTGGTCGGTGGTCTCCAGGTCAAATTTCAAATAGGTGCGAAAATCAGTGTAGCGTTCAATATTCTGCTGAAGCTCACTCTGCTTCCTGGCGTTGAGCCGGGTGTCGTCAGACATAGCCAGACGGCCAAATAATTCCTCGATCAGCGGTCCGTACTTCTGCTGGAAGGGCATGGCAAACAGCCCTCCCTCCCCCTCCATCAGTTCCGGGGCCATAATCATGTCGTAGTACTCCGCATAGTCCGGGTTTCGGTCCGCCCGGAATTGGTAGCGATCTGTGCCGAACTGCGTCTGTTTCAGCGCCTTGTTCAAGCTCTTTACCTGGTCCTGCACCTGTTCGATACTGGATTTTAATTTCGCCAAAAAGTCGTTCTGGAACTGTTCCATGGCGCTCTCCCGGGCAGCTTTGATTTTCTCCCGGTATTTGGGCAGCTCACTCTCCTCCAGCAGCTGCCGTTCCTGGTCAAATTCATCATTGGTCATAGCGTCCGTTCGGAAAGAGCAGGGTTGGAACGCGCTGACATAGTCGGTCCGGGCCTGAAACAGCTTTCGCTGTATGGCGCTTCGCTCGTTTTCGGTTTGAACCAACCGATCGCCGAAATTCTTTGCCACAGCAGACGCCTTTTTCAAACGCGCGAACTCTTGCTGGTAACGGGGACGACCCACCGTTTCGATAAACGATGGAGTAAAACGCTCTGACAGAGCGTCCTCTTTTCCCGTCAGCTCCTGATACAGCTCCGGGAGAATCTCGTATTCCAAGGCATGGATTCGCATCTCCATCTGCGTTTTCTCGCTGTTATACTGTATCTTGCGCTGGTCGAGATTCTTAATCTCCTGCTCTAATACGCCAATCTGTCGGCGCTGTTCCTCCAGCCAGAACAGATCCAGGTGGGACAGCTCCTCTTCCAGCTGCTCCACCTCTTTTATAATCTCAAGCCTCCGCTGATAATCCGCTCTCCGCTGTTCCGCCGTATCATGTACAAAATACCGGCTGAACAGTGGTTCCCTATCCTTGTGCTTTGCCAGTTCCGCCGCAACGGGATTCCAACTGGCCAATTCTGCTTCAGCTACCTTCCACTCAGTTTCCATCTTTTCAATCCGCAAGGCCACTGCCTGGCGGCCGATGAAGGCGTCCTCCATCAGCTCCTTACGCAGAGGCCGGGCCACATAGCCCTGATAGATCATACCCTCCGCCGTGATAGCCGTCCTGTGTTTCCGGAGCTGACTGACATGGGTACAGCACACTACGCGGCCTAAGAGGTAGTCGATATAGGTACGGGCCAAATCGTTCTCTGTCTCTACCTTTCTGGCCAGGCTGTCATCCCAGGGGGCAAGGTGCTCCTTTTCCTTCAGTTTGGCAATATCCACCAGACCGAAGGAGCGTCCGCTGTAATCTCGTTTTATCTGGTCGTAGAAGGTCAGAGCCCGCTGGTAGTAGTCCGGCGGGATCAACAGGTAGAACTTCTGGGTATTCAGATATCCCTCCACTGCGTTTCGCCAGTGTTCCTCCGTCTCCGGGATTTCCAGAACATCGGCCAGAATGTCAATCGGAACGCTCTGGCCGATGTGCTGTTTCAGCTCCGCGGCGATCCGATCCCGGAGCTGGAGCAATCCTTTGGGGTAGTCCTTGATATTCTTGCGCAAATCTGCCAGGGCGGCCCTCCGCCGGTCCTGCTCCTCCCGCAGACCGTGGAGCATCTCCTCTACCTTGTAAGATACCTCCCGAACCGCCCCCATAAATTGGGTGGCAGCCTCCTGAGCCTGCTCAAAGGGAGCCGGGGAACTGTCAAAAATCTGTTCATCACAGTCAATGAATATCCCATAAGCCTTCTGGATGTTACCGGCCGCGGAGAATACCGGGGCTAAAAGCTGTTGGTCCTGCCACTCCGAAATTCTCCCACACAGACTGCACAGCGAAACGGACTCCCGCTTGATTTCCTGCGCAGTGTTACTCAGTTGGAGCAGTAGATTCCGCTGTTCCTTGAGCAGACGTTCCCTGCCGGAACGTAGCCTGTCCTCCTCCTGAGCCACACTGCTCTGGACGCAGGCCGCCTTCAGTTCATCCTGCCGCCTGCGCTTGCGGTCGATTTCCTCCGACACGCTGGCAAACCCGGCGGCCGCCTTTTCCACTCCCGATTTGCAGTCTGCCTCCTCCGCTTGACGCTGGTTGATTTTTCCCTCCAGATCCTCTTTCTGCGCCCACAGGACCAGGAAGGTCTGCTGTTCCCAACGGCTGATGGCAGTCTGCATCTCCTGGTAGAGACGGCTGATCTCCACCAATTTTTTCAGCTTTTCTTCCTGCCGCTGGGCAAGCTGCTCATGGCGTTTGTAGTCCCGGATGTTCTGCTGCATGGCCTCAATATCCGGTTTGTCCGGGATGTCGCAGATATTTTCGGTAATGAATTTCTGGATATCCACAATGGGACGGAAAGATACCGCCTTTTTCAGCATCCGGCTGACCTGCTCATTGTGGACGTTCCACTTTGCCAGCATATCAGTGCGGTACTCTTTTTGTGTATCATGTATCTTTTGTTTCGACCCATATTGCTGCCGCAGGTAAATCCGGAGGCTGGGGATGTCCATCGCCTCTTGTCCAATGATGAAGCAGTTCTCTGGAATATCGCCTGTATAAGTAAAAAATCCATCCTGCCGACTCCCGTCGCTTCGACAATCAAAAACGACTCCTGTCACAAAATGAGTCCCTTCAATTTCGTCCCAAAATTCACAGGCAATATAACTGGAAAAATCCTTGCCGCGCCTGGAATAAGGAGAATTAGAGTCTATGTCGGCCCGCAGATATCCGTCCAATGTCCGCTGGGACTTCTCATTGGCGGCCTGATTGAAATTCCTGGCGTTTGTCTCGCCCAACAGAACAATCTGCAACGCATCAATCACGGTGGATTTTCCCGCTCCGTTTTTTCCCGTTAGGAAGTTGATATCCTCCACCTCGATGAGCTGCTTTGAGAAATAGAGCCAGTTAATCAGCAGAATTTTCTTCAGCTTCTTCACCGTCCTCCTCCTTTCTCAGCACCGACACCGCCGCGTCTAGCTTTTCGCTGGATACCACTGACAATATCGTGGGCAAAATCGCAAACTTACAGCTTCCCTGGCTGTATTTTCCCTCAATCCGTTGAATCACACAGTGGTTGTCCAGCAGAGTCAGCGCCCGCTTCACGTCCTTCATGTTGGGCCGTGCCGAAAGGATTGCGTAATCCGTTACCACCTTTTCCAGCAGGTCTCTTACGGTGCAGATAGCGTCGTGCTCCAACCCCAGGCGCTCCTGATTTTCATCATATATCATACGGATTGCAAGTAAAATGGCAGTCTGATCTTTATCCAGTTGACAGCGGTTGGCCTCATCCGTGTTAATGACATAGAAATAGCCATTGAAATCATCCTTGCGCAGGTCCCAGTCCAGCAGCGCCAGATATTCCCGCACCTCCGCATAGTGACTGGACAGGAAGAGATAGTCCGGGTTATTGATCCGGGCCTTGTCCGCCCGGCACAGGGTCTTGACCACATATGTCCGGCTGAGCAGCTGGTTGCAGACAGATTTGAACTGCTCCAGTTCCTTCTGCGTCGCCCCATTGATCCAGTCTACATTCATGGTCTTTCCTCCCTGCGTTTAATTTGAAGTCGAGGGATGGAGTATCCGTTCTCTGAAAAGATTCCTTCCAGTTCATGGACTGTATAGGTAGATTTATCGCCACCTGTCATCACGGCCAGCAGACTCATGATATATGCTTTATCATCTTTCAGCCCCAAGTCCTCCGAACAGCATACGCCGGTCTCCCCCAGCCACTTTTCGACATAAGCAGCGATTTCGCTTCTGCCATATTCAGAGTGCAGCAGAAGCTGTGCCTGTCTGGTGACCTCCTGATCAATTTCCCCCTCCTGAATCAGCACCGGGGCCGCCTTGGTACGCTTTCCTGGGCGTTTCCGATACCAGACGCTTTTTTCTGAAAGAAAAGACTGTTCATACAGCTGAAACGCGGGCTGGATCTGCTCTACCAGCTCAGAGGCCCGCCGGTTCCTGGACAGCGCAGTCAGCAAATAATTCAGATTTCCCCGGACATTATGATCCCGGTTGGTCAGGTTCTCGATTTTCTGTGTGGTCGCCCGGGTGTAGCGGCGGACCTGCTGGTCGATCTCATCTAGGAACTCATGCTCAATGTTGTCGTAGCGCTCCTTGACCCAAAATATCCTGCGCAGCAGGTCGCTGCGGCAGGTGTTCAGATCACTCCCGCGTCTGTCCTGGAGGGCGGCGTTGGACATTGCGGTCAGCAGGGTGTCATCCTCCAGCCAGTCGGCCAGTATTTTCTGTATCGGGACCCGATATTTGGGGACAGAATCCTTTATTTTCAAAGGACGAATGTATGCTTCCGCCACCTTCTGTCCAAAATCATCAAAGTGAGAGGCGAGGACCGAGTTGATTTCCTGCATATCAATTTGCAGTTGAAAAAAGTGTTTTACATTGTGATAGACCATTTGCAACAATTTAATCAGCGCCTGGGTGTTATCATAAGCACTGTAAACCGCTGCCATCTTGTCATAGACACTGGTCCCCTCACTGGCTACTTTCAAAGTAGAGTAAGTGCCGAAAACGTAGGAGTAGCCCCGCATAGGGCTGTCGTCCCGTAGCTGGTGAAACAGCTCCAGCAAACGGCTGCTGTATCCCGGAACGGTGATGTACTCGTTAAAATCGTCTCCCCGCTGTTTCTCCAGCCAGCCCCTGCTGTCCAATTTGCGAATTAGAAAGCGAGCCCGGCCGGAGACATCGCGCAGTTCTTCCTCGTCGATATCCTCACCGTCAAAGGTCGCCTCAGCCAGCTGCTGTTCCAGTCTGCTCCGTAGCATGGAATATAAAGTTTCCTCTGGAACCTTTAGATTTTCTCGATACGCCTCATAGAGCACATCCAGTGCGTCGGCGTACAAGTTTCGATTGGGAGAAGCCAGGATTGAGAAAAGTTCATTGGGCACCGCGTCAAACAATTTCATATCTGATCCCCCTGAAGGAGTTATCTATGCTTGGAATGTTGATTTTTAACGGAGACCGCCCGGATATTGTATTTGAAGACGGAACCCTGCACGGCGGCCTGCACTGCGGAGACTGCTTTCGATATTATAAGAACGGCTGGACTGATGTCCGATTGGAATATCATGAGGACGAGTGGGTTCTTGTCTGTCATAGAGAGCACTTACCGATTCAGTATGGAACACAAGTTAATATATAACGGATTTCCTTATTTCTTGGCCATATATGGCATTTTATTGAGTATAACATAAAGCAAAGCCTGATACAAGCGATACAGACAAAACGCCGGTGAAATCTGCCCATTTCATTCTGTTTCGATCATACGCCTGAAAGAAACGTCCCCCAGACTTAGCGTCCAGGGGATGTTGTCATTCCGCCGCCTTGTTCAATCCCAAACACGCCGCTTTGATTTCTGCGATTTCCTTCGGCGTATGCAATATCGAGAGCCGTCTCCAATGGTCCTCCCAATTAAATAGCAACGCATCGGCCTTTCTGCCGTTCCGAATCAAAATTGGACTCTCTCTGGCCTTGACCCGCGCCAGGACAACATCTACATTCTGTTCCAACTACTCCCTGGTAACAGAGGAAAGTTTTTCTATGTCGATTTTGTCCTGAGCGATCTCCTGCCGTATCCACGTTCCAAGTACATCGGTGTTTTCCGGTTCCCCGCAAAAGCCGATAAACGCCCGCACCAGTTGTTCCGATGTAATACCTCTTTCCTCACACCAACCCAAAATTTCACAGCTCAGCGTTTTATCTACCTCAAAAGAAACTATCGCCGCATCAGCTCCGGGTTCTGCGGGGATTTTCAGCATCGCCTGTAAAGCTTTGAGTTCCGTTGTCTCCCACGAAATTGGTAGGATTTGCACCTCACATTTTCGGGTATCCGGATCACGAAAGACAACAAGTGTCATTTGTCTATACAGCGGCAGCAGGTCAACGATTTCCAAATTTTTCATTTTATGTTCCTAGCTCGTAATAATTGTAAACGGTGGCTGGAAATTGAACCATCCGGGGCAGCACCTGCTTCAACACTAGCATCTTCCATTGTAGTTTGTCAAGCGGTACTCTTTAGATATTGTCTACAAGAGTTAAGCGCGAATAGCAGCCCAAATAGCGATACAACGGACGTGTACCGCAGCGGTAAAGGCATCCGAAGTTTTGGCATAACGAGTGGCAATACCTCTCCAACGTTTCAGGGTTAGGAAGCAGTTTTCTACCAAATGACGCAGTTTATAGAGATATTTATCATAGTCAC
>OFGB01001768.1_pt1 | contig 12579 bp, 16 predicted proteins | sample 1521491 | NCBI WGS metagenome assembly OFGB01 (sample SAMEA3504095, study PRJEB24116) | mouse gut metagenome | biome: mouse gut; feature: mouse-associated habitat; material: faeces | place: Denmark | collected 2011
GCTGCTCATCGGGAATCTCCATCCCCGCCGCCAGCACATTCATCACCATGTCCTGCTCCACCGCCAGCTTGAAGAGCAGTCGGCAGACGCGGTTCTCCGAGTCTTGCACTGTACCGCGAATAGCGGACATGTACATAGGCGCTACGGCTGTGCAGTCTCCCGCTGTCAGGTAGTCGCAGTAGAACCGCAGAGCAGTTTCCACGAACTCATTTTGACTGCGACAGTGTGCTAGCGGCATCGCTGCTTTGATCTTCCGGTCGGTATCCGGATCAATTCTCATCTGAAATCTCACTTTTTCTTCTGCCATGATGTTATCCTCCAAAACTGTGTTTTTCGGGGCTTTCGCCACCTGTAATGCCTGAATTTTCCTTGCGGCAGTAGAGTTTGCGCCCTTATCAATGCCATATCCAATGCCACGCCGGGGAATTTGATGCCATTCTGCGATTTGCACAGTTTTTCTTAAAATGTACCGCAAACGGTTCCAAGCTTCGGCGTTTCCCCTCTCCCGGCCCGCATTGCGGGCCGGTGTGACCCGGCGTGGCGGCGCAAGGCGCCACGCCTTTATCCTGCACTTTTTTCGCCCCCCCGGTTCACCGGACTGTTTTGAAAATCGCTGAGGCCACCCACTCTGCACACCGGGCCGCACAGCCCCGACACACCGCGTTCCACTGTTGGGGGCGTTGTAGGATGCCCAGCCGGCAGGGGCGGCTCCTGAGCCGCGCAGAGCTGCGACAATCGTGCCTGTGCTTTCTGCCGTTCTACGGCCAGCTCCAGCTGACTGAGCTGCCGCTCGTGGTAGTGATCCACTGCCTCCTGAATGGGTCGGATGTAGTAGCGCAGTGTGCCGTTGCGCTTGCGTCCGCCTCGGGTGACGACGGTGGTGGGCTCCGTGCGGATGAGGCACTTGTCCTCCAACTCCAGCACATACTTGCGGACGGTGTTGGCGCTCATCTTCACCGCTCTGCCGATGGTGTTGTAGCTGGCGTAGGACTGGAAGGTTTTCCTGTCCTCGATGTGCATCAGGTAACCGTAGACCGCAATGGCGCCGTAGGACAGCCCCAGGTAGAACACCTCATTGGGCAGAGGAGAAAAATTCTTGGCTGGGTCGCCTTTGGAATAGAGATCGTATTTCTTCACGCCGTACCTCCTGTGTGCTCTTCCACCCAACGGATGAACGCCTCCTTGGGGATCACGATGCGGCTGCCGATGCGCAGTGCCGGAAAATCTGGTTCGTGCATGAGCTCATATCCGCTGGACGGCGAGACGCCCAGCACCCTTGCCACTGTCTCCGCGTTCAGGAACAGCGGCAGCTCGTCATAGGTTTTGTAGACCGACTCTTTCATGTTACATCCTCCTTTATACCTGATTGACTTCTGCTTGTTGCTCTGATATGATGAAGGTAACACAAAATCAGTGGTCGTACAATAGATTTGGCCCAGGATGGGGAAACGCCAAAAGTCTATCGGATACAGGAGGGAACAGCATGGCAGAGGACACCTTTGACCGATTCTCGGTTTTCTTTACCAGGGACACTGTATTTCTGGACGGAGCAGCTTTCCCGCTGGGTCAGCTCACCACGGATATTCTGAACCTGGACGGTGAGATACTGACGGAGATCGACCGGCGCATTGACGATTTTATGTCTGCCGTGTGGACGCTGCTCCAGGAAAAAACAGACAGCGCCGCCCGTTCCGCACAGGAACAGCTCAACGCTGTCTGGGATTTGATTTTTGATTTGCCGGTCTATCGGAGCCTGCGTCTGAACACAGAGACAGCCCGGAACTTACTCCCCGCCCTTCTGTCTGATTCAGCCAAGTGGTCGGAGACCCTGGACGTCGATTCAGATGGTCACCGGATGTTTGAGGAGTTCCTCTCTGAGCTGGAATACTTTTCAGAGAGCCTGCGGAACTTCAGGGGACAACTGGACGGGATGCTGGAGCTCTACTTTGAGCCCCTCTCCCGACGCAATACCGACGCATATGCGGGAGCTTACGCCGCCTACTTTACCGATATGGCAGCCACAGGGGGACTGTTTTTCCCAGAGCAGGAATTCAGTCAGAGCTTTCCAGCTCAGCTTTGCTTTGTCCCAACAGCAGATCCTACGGGGACAGGAAAAGTCCTGCTGGCGGAGAAGGTGGGATTCCGTTATCTCTCCCACTTTCTCTATACCGATTTCTACCGGGGTCTGATGGCAGGCAACGCGCCCCGCCGCTGCCACAACTGTGGACGATATTTTCTGCTGACCGCCGGGTACAACACCTGCTACTGCAATAACATCGCACCGGGTGAGGCGGAGCGCACCTGCCGCAGGGTCGGTGCGCATAGAAAAGCGAACCATCCCACGGGACTGAGTCCAGCAGGTGTAGAGTACCGGAAAGTCTACAACCGTTTGAAGGCGAGAAAACAGAGAGGGAAAATCAGCAGGGATGAGTGGAACGCCGCCTTGTCCCAAGTTCAGGAGGTGCTGAACCTGGCGGAGCAGGGGAAACTGTCAGACAAGGAAATGCGGAAGCGGTTTGCTGCATTTTGAGCGGAGCGGTTATTCTTTGTATATGGAGACGCAAGATCTGAAAGCCAGGAGCAGGCTGAAAACGGCCTGCTCCTAGCTTTACTTCTGCTGATTCTATAATCTGCCCTGTTTCATATAGAAAATGATACTCCTTGTATGGAAAGGGATATGTTTCATGTCTAAAGATCCGCAATGGCTGTGTATCGAAGACAACGGGTGTGGAATGTCTGAATCTGAATTAGAGACAGCTATGCGCTACGGAAGCCATAGTCCCAGCGACGTCAGAAGCAAGGATGACTTGGGACGTTTTGGCCTTGGCCTGAAAACAGCCTCCCTGTCCCAGTGCAGGAAGGTCACTGTTATAAGCAAACGGGATGGACAAATCGCAGCTGCCTGTTGGGATCTGGATTATATCATTCAGACCGGGGAGTGGTCCTTGCAATTATGGTCCGGTGAAGAGGTCAAAAACTTGCCCGGTCATTTGTTTCTGGAAACTAATGAGTCTGGTACAGTGGTCCTGTGGCAGAAATTTGATCGTCTCCAACAAGAGTCTGTAAATGTCCAACAGACTTTCGATGAAAAAATTGATCTGACAAGGAAACATATTGCTTTGGTATTTCACCGGTTCTTGAACGGAGAAGGTGTTGGTAACCGCATCAGCATTACCTTTAATAATGGTATTGCCGCCACAGCGTCGGAAGTGGAACTGGAGAAATCTCAGTCCGGAACTTCAATTGTGGGAATTACGGGTCTTCAAATCGTAAACGGTGGTCAAACTACGGTGTCATTAGCAACTGCGCTTTTAGATGATAAAGATCGCGCAGATGATTTGAAGAACATGGCGTTTTGCAAAACCGAAAGCGCATTATTTTGATTGGAAAACATGGTGACTACCATAATTTCTATCCTGAAATTGTGGAAATTCATCCTGAGTGTATGGTTAGTGACCTGTTGTCAGATTTACCTGCCATTACTGCAGGCGGAGGTGAACCTGCTCTTGTAGATACGCTCCCTTACCATGGACATTATCTATATGATGCGCACATTAAAGAGATGGCTGGACAACCTGTGACACTGCATTGGGCTCGGCCAAATACTGAGCAGGATCTCGAAATTTATCAAATTGTTGCAAACGAATGGGTCCGCAATCACAGGCGTATAAGATATTGTGATTTACCGATACGGCTCCAGACGCATAAAAATACGAAAGCTTTCTTGGATCGTTTTAAAGTGGTTGCACAAGATCTCCCGTATTCTCAAACTGTTGTTGCCCATATGAGTAAAGATGGCCACTACTATATCCATCCAACCCAAAATCGCTCACTGACACCCAGGGAGGCTGCACGTCTTCAGACATTTCCGGATGACTATTATTTTGAATCTGTTACAGGTGTACCATCACGAACAACTGCCTTTAAGCAGATCGGGAATGCGGTGCCGGTGAGACTTGCGGAAAGCGTAGCATTGGCATTAGACGCCGTGTGGGACTTGTAATAGCAGGGTTTAATTCTTTGTTTTCTGGTACGTAATATTTGAGCAGTAAATCTGTGCTCTCTGGCGTTATATCTTCCTGTCAGCACTCTGTTTTCTGCTACCACGAGAAAAGGCCGTCCAAGTAACTGGACGGCCTTTCTTGGTTGCTTTTGGGCTAAGCATAGAAGTTGACGCTGTTGGGGATTCCGACAAACATGTAGCAGTAGGTGATGCCGTCGTACTGGGTCACACCCACGCCGATGCAGTCGCATCTTGAGTCGATCATGGTCTCGAAGTGACCGGGAGAGTTGATCCAGTTGTCAACGGCACGTTGGGCGGCATCGGCTGTGCCAGTGAACACGGTCAGATTATCTCCAAAGCCATAGGGGTAGCCAGCGTCGACAGCGGCCTTGCTTTCTTCTGGGGAGTGATGCCAGGTGTAGCGCCGGTTGGAGCAGGCTTGGGCGGCGTTCATCAGGGCTTCGCTGACCGGCAGTTCTGGCACCCCATTGGCCTTTCGGGTCTGGTTGATGAGCCTGATTATCTCCTGGCGTATCTCCAGGTTGTCCGTTAGGCCGGCGCTGCCTCCGCTGTCGGGGGATTCCGACGCGGCGGGGGTAGCGGGACCGACTGTCAGCGTTACGCTCCCGCGGTCCCCGGCGCTGTTAGAAACGGTAATCTCTGCGTTTCCCTCCTCCTTGGCGACGGCTACCCAAAAGGTGAGCACCTGTTCCACTGCTACAACGTCTGGGGCACTGGAGGTGACGGTGTACTCCGCCCCGCTGGGGCCGATGATTAGGCCGCTTCGCTCTCCCACCTCTAAGGTGTTGCTCTTGTAACTGCTTACTCGAATGGATTTGGCCGGTTCTTCTGCTGCTGTGGCAGGAAAGGCGAGTGCGGCTGCTAGGACGACTGCCGCCAATGCGGCGATGCTCTTTTTCTTGTTGGTCATATTTTTCCTCCTGTATTCAGTATATTTTGGTGTCTTTCGCAACCAACACAATACCGAACGGGGGAGAGAAAGTCGAGTGTAAATCGATTTGAAAGTAGAGAAATTTATATGGAAAAGTGCAGCAATTTAGACAATCCAGTTTTGATAATTTCAGATATGAGGACAAGCTGTTCTATTCATATATTTTCGTGATGTAGTTTCCTCAAGAATGTTTCATCCGCCGGGCAAAATTCATACTGTGGTATCTCCTCTGGAGTGATCCATCGGATATCATTGTGCTCCAGCATCTGAGGCGTTCCCTCAATGATTGCCGCATTGAACAGCGTCAGATGCACATACAGGTCAGGGTAATCGTGGTCTCCCTCCATGAACACTTCGTCCACCGAGATGGTAACAGCCAGTTCTTCTCGGCACTCCCGAATGAGGGCTTGTTCCTTGGTCTCCCCCAGTTCCACCTTACCACCGACAAACTCCCACAACAATCCCCGCGCCTTATGAGCCGAACGCTGGCAGATTAGAAACCTGTCCCCGTCCCAAATCAGCGCCGCCACAACTTCGGTTGCTTTTTTTCCATACTGTCTGCCACCCTCGATTTGCCTTTTTCCCCTGTCTGTGCTATTTTATATGAGTATACCACAAATTCCCCCCTGGGGGAAGTGTACAATGTACAATGGAGGTGCAATGCCGTGGTGCGAGAGATCATGCGGGATGAAGCGTTCCTCTCCCAAAAGGCTGAACCGGCCACTTTGGAGGACTTGCCTGTCGATCAGGATCTGCTGGATACCCTGACCGCTCACAAGGCCGGCTGTGTGGGTATGGCAGCCAATATGATCGGCGTCAACAAGCGAATCATCGCCTTTAACAACGAGGGCACATACATGATGATGTTTAACCCGGAGATCATCAAGAAATCCGGATCTTACGAAGCGGAGGAGGGTTGCCTCTCCCTCACCGGCATCCGGAAGGCCAAACGCTGGCAGTCCATCAAGGTACAGTATCAGAACGAGCAGTTTCAAACACGCTTCAAGACCTTTACCGACTGGACGGCCCAGATCATCCAGCACGAAATAGACCACTGCGAAGGGATTCTGATTTAAACCGGGAGGCCTGTACATGAAATGTGTCATCATCTTATCCGACACCCACGGCCTGCTGCGGCCGGAGGTGGTGGGATATATGCCCCAGGCTGACATCATCATCCACGGCGGCGATATCAACACCCAGGCCATTGTGGACAAGCTCCGGGAGTACGCCCCGCTCTATATTGTCCGGGGGAACAACGACAAGGACTGGGCGGCGGAACTGCCGCAATGTCTCACTTTCACCATTGAGGGTGTTCGGTTTTTCTTGGTTCACAACAAAAAAGACGTACTGTCGGACTTGTCTGATACAAATGTGGTGATTTACGGTCACTCCCACAAGTATGCCTGTGAGGAGCGGAATGGCGTTCTGTGGCTGAACCCCGGCAGTTGTGGACGTCGGCGCTTTGACCAGGAGATTACCTTTGCTGTCATGACCGTTGACGGAGGACATATTCAAGTTGAGAAAGTGATCATTCCTCATGAAAAGAAATAATGAGATAGAACTGGGCCTGACCATTCCCCTCCAGCGACACTTGCACATCAAAACGCTCCCTTGTAGTCAAGAACCGGATCACCGCTTCTGCTGGGATCTCCACGTCATTCCGCTGCGGGGCAGGCCCAGTCTACTGGCAGTTCACTGCCATACGCGATACACATTTGTGCTGTATGATCTCAATCGCATGGAATGGGAGCGCCTGCCGGACATTTTCCTGGACGGTCTGCGGCTCAGTTTATCCGCCGCCGGTTTTCCCGCAGAAACGACGAAGGCGCTGTGCGGTTCAGAACTGCCTCTGTTCACCAGGACTCATGGCCGCCGGGAGGTGGCCTTTTTAAACCGCGCCTGGGAGGATGTGATGGCCGCGGAGCTGGCCTTGGACGAAAACAGCCAAAGTCAGCCCCTGCTGGATCAGCTGGTCAACGCCAAGCCCAGCCGCTGCGCGGGAATAGAAGGTCTGGACACAGCGGCAAGGCGGCTGACGGAGATGCTTTCCCAAATCTGAAAGGAGGGGGCTCTATGCGCATCATCATCGCCCCGGCGAAGAAAATGGTAGTGGACACGGACAGCTTCGCAGTGGATAGCCTACCTCAGTTTCTGGAGCAGACGGAGCGGTTGAAAACTGTCCTCCAAGGTATGTCCTCCAAGGACTTACAGGCCCTCTGGAAGTGCAATAACTCCATCGCCAAACTGAACATAGAGCGGCTGGAACAGATGGACCTGCGCCGTAACCTCACCCCCGCCATTCTTTCCTACGAGGGCATTCAGTACTGCTACATGGCTCCCAGCGTGATGGAGACGACCCACCTAGACTACCTCCGGGAGCACTTGCGTATCCTTTCCGGCTTCTACGGCCTGCTGCGGCCCTTCGATGGCGTGACTCCCTATCGGCTGGAGATGCAGGCAAAGCTGGCGGTGGACGGCTGCCGGGATCTGTATCAATTTTGGGGAAACCGTCTGGCCCGTCAGCTGGCCTCGGAGACGGACGTGGTGCTGAATCTGGCCTCCAAGGAGTACAGCAAGGCGGTGGAGGCTCACCTGCCTAAAACGGTGCAGTTTATCACCTGCGTCTTCGGAGAATTGAAAGACGGCAAGGTCATCGAAAAGAGTACCAAATGTAAAATGGCCCGCGGATAGATGGTACGCTGGCTGGCGGAGAACAAAATCAAAAGCCCGGAGGATCTCCAGGCCTTTGACCAACTGGGCTATTGCTTTCAGGCAAAGCTGTCCACCGAAAACAACCATGTATTCCTTAAATAAGTGGAGGCTTTTACCCAAGGGACAGATAAAACAGCAGTTAAATGCTTGTTATATCATGTTGAATAAACGTAATGTAGTGTCTGGGCCTATCGTTCCAGATTGAGTTTTAATATTTGTTCCGATAAATGAGTTTCGCGATACTCTCACTGTATACAAATGCTTCTCAAACAAGGCAACCGCCTTTTCATGGATGACGCAACAGGCCACAATCATGTCAGGTGCCAGTATTTTATGAATTGTTTTCCCTGTATTGATTACAGCGTCAACAAGGATCACATTCGACGTCTCTGGCCGTTGAAACTCCCCATGCTTTGGGTCATATATCTGGAATTTGCATCCAAGCTGAAAGTATATCCCTTCCGCAAAAAATAAACCGCCCCTCATAATTGCCACAATCGTTGTATCTTTGGGAACAAAATCCATCTGTGTCGCCAGTAGCTGCCCCAATTTCATGTGGGCTCGAGCCAAATCTGGTCCGGAAATACCGGAATTAGACTTTGTGATTTGAATGAGTCGCTGTACCTCCGGGCTTTTCTCCAATTCAAACAAACTCAATCCCTCCCAAATCTTTGCCTTTCAATGAACGGCTTACACTCCTGTCTGATTTTGTAACAAGATATCCATGATCTGCCTGCTTCAGCATATAGTAATCACCCAAACTGTCCCCATACGCGATTACGGTTCGGCCCGCCTCCTGCAAAAATTTTGTGATAAAGAACTTTGTTTCTGCAGACATCTGATTTCCCCAGAAGCAGTGCAGGTGAAGTTGGGCAGAGAGCTGTTTCCATATCCCCGGATGTCCAGAGGTTAAAATATAAGTGTGCTGATCCAACCTGTCCAAGATCGCTTCGGAAAAGTGTAACGGCAGACCCACTTGGGAAGAAATATCCACTGAGCGGAACTCTTTCGCCTGTTTCCACGTTTGGTAGCCAGTATAAAAGTTTCCATCAAACAGATGAGTCGAATATTGAAACACTGCGGAACTGCTGTCCTCTTTTATCAATGTCCTGTCGCCATCCGTCAAAATAATCCTGGAACTACCATCGCTTGACAAAATTTTGTCCACACATTCCCGAGCAGATCGCACACAACTGTATCCCTCCATAATCTCCCGAATAAAGGAAATTGGCTCAGTTACATCGGTGAAGTGATTTTGCGGCGGGTTGTCCAGCACATAAAAATCCTTGTTATGGTTGTGACACCAAGTACGAAGTCCTTCTATCTCTGATTGCTGCCACCGGGCAATATCAAATGCGGAATATTTCTGGTTCTTGGGAGAACGCTCCATGCGCTTTTGCAAAATTTCCGGGGAGAGGTACAGATAGAGGAATACATCATAAAGGCTCCCGTCCTCGTCTGTAAACACCGTCTTCTCTCCAAAGGAATAGTGTCCATCCATCAAGAAGCTGTCTTTTTCTCGAAGAGATTGGGCCAGACGCTTCCGCACCATATTCTGTTTGCTGTCTGAGAATGTGGAAAACGATGGGGCTATCTTGCGGAGCAGGTCGCTTCCGATAAGTACTGGTGCAAAATCAATTTGGCTTAAAATGGTCGTTTTTCCTGCAGTTGGCAGGCCATATAATCCAATCTTCATAGTGACTCCTTATAGCACTGACTGCGATCAAAGGAGAGAGACACCTTCTCCAGCTCAAAAAACGATATGGAGCTGTCTGCCAGAGGAGGAAGATCAACGCAGTTTCCGCAGTAATATACCTTGCCGCTAGCAAAAAAGTAGTTATTAGTTCCAGCTCCGCACTGGCCACCATACATGGTGCAGTCCAACCCGCCCCTTCGGATTGAAAGGTACTGCTCCGCCTCTTCCAGAAAATCGGTGTACTCGGCTAAACTGATTCCATTCCTCCCTATCATTCTGGAAAAAGTGACCCTTGTTCCGAAGGGGTGAAAAAAGGAGATAACTTCCCGGCGATTCAGCAGACTCTCCCGACCAACAGTGGCGTTGAAAGTGGGATAATGTCCGATAACTTCCCGATATGCTTGAACATTGTTCATAACGCAGGTAAAAGAGCTGCACCGATATTTATTATGCAGTTCCTGGTAGCCATCTAGAGAGAAGCCCACATTCACTCGGTGCTGCTCCAAAAATTGAATATCCTCTTCTGACAGGGGAATCGTGCCATTGGTTATCGTATAAGACTGAATATGCGGGCTGTCCTCTAGAAAGCGAAGACAGTCTTTCAGTAAAGTGAGGTCTAGAAACGGCTCGCCATTCCCGACAAAGCCAATTTTGAAGGGGTGGGTAGCGTACTCCTTTACGTGCCGCAAGATTTCCAGCACGTCCATAGGGGTATCGTCAATGTTCCCCTTTTCGTGGAAGTGGCAGTATGTACAATTCAGGTTACACCGATTGTTGAGCGAAATACAAATGCGGTCAATCATCGTCATCCTCCGCTTCTGTGGGAAGATCCCACCAATCTTGAGCTGTTCTGTTGTTTCGGTCGCGAATGAGTGTGTCGGCATGCATTTCGTCAATCAGGAACCGATAGATTGCCTCAAAACGGTCATAAGGTTTTCCTTGTCTCTTTCGGTTCCACCGTGCAACTGCACACTTAATTAGTGGCGTGTAACCATTACAATCCTGGGAGTTGATACAGATTCCCGGCAGGCTACACAGCTTTTTGACATATTTCTCCTTGCCTAAGAAACAAGCAATCATTAAGGGGGTATTTCCCTCATTGATTTCGCTTATACGTTTATCTCCAGGCTGGGTTTCATCCACAGAGCATTTATTGTAGTCAGCACCATGTTCAAGCAGAATACAAAATTCTTTGAAGTCTGGATTATAACGCTCGATACAGTGCTCCAAAGGAGTGTGGCAGTACTGATGTGAGTCAGTCTTATCATAGTCGGCTCCATGTTCCAGAAGAAAACAGATTTTTCGTTGGATCAGAACTTCAGGGATAATTCGTCCGCCGCGTTCCTCAACCTTTTCCGGCTCATTACACCGGATGCAGCTAATCAGCAACGTCATCCCGTCTGGCAGATACGCGTCTAAATCCATTTTCTGGGCGGCAACATCATACCGCTCCAAGTTGTCGAACACCTTATCAAAATCAAGGACAAGTTGATAATCACCGTCAAGCTTTGAACGGCGTGCCATATACTCCTCAAGGTACACGGCATTCACTGTTTCATCAACAAGGTGGGCATAATCCTTGTCAACATGGATGATATCAACTATTCTGGATGTTTGTTTCCGAACATCTTTCGCAAGTTCTACAATCCGCTGATCTTTTTCAGAGATCCCCATATTCCCATCAACATTGTAGTGCTTCGTACTTTTTCGCAGCACCCGTCCCTTGAACTTCATCTCATACTCTTCAATCATGCTCATAACCTGTGAGGCGATTTTTCTGTTCCGTTTATCTTGTGCGCTGGAAGACTGCGTTATTCTCATCCCCTTGAAGCCGCTCAGTTCAAGACTAACAATGTCTGGAATGATAACACAGCTATACGACTCTAAAAGCAAGTTTATAAGGCGCTTGTTCCGAAGTAATGCGGAGGTGTCCGGGATAGCAATGGCGACTTTTTGCGCCAATGAACCGGCTGGAACTCTGAGGGCTTTTTCAAGATATTCGATAGTCTCGGGAGTAGGAGTCATCTTCCCGCTCTCGTATCGCAATATGTTGTATCGTGTAGTCAATGCTGCTTTTGCTAATTCGTCCTGGGTCAAACCTTTTTCTTTCCGGAGCCGCCTAATATTAGCACCGAGCGTGTCGTTCGCGATGTTCTTTTCCATTATACCCTCACCATTTCCTCGAAAATTCGAATCGTGCTTATGAGTAGAAGCTTATTCGTGTTCTCGCATTCTCCCCCGCTGAAGGCGGGGGAGAATGGCTTTCCTAAAAATTTTGCGTATGTCAGTATATATCACTCAGCGGCCGTTAGATGTTTCCGGGCGGCCATTCCCAGCAGAGCCACAATAACATCATCGATTGGGCCAGGAACAGCATCAATCGGGGATATGACATACACCAGAACAACAACCAAAATCAAAGTCTTCATAGAGTTGTTCATATATTGATCGTCCTCCTTAAAATTCCGATACATGATTTTTAGCAACGATGAGGTGAGCTCGTCCTCGTATTTGCACTATACCATGCTTTCCAAATGTGCGTCAATACTATATAAAAATAATGCACATACTGTGCAAGTAATTGCACAAATATTTTGCACGTCATTTTGCAACACTGCACATTTTAAATGCACAAATTCCCTCTACATTGCACATTTTATGACTGGAAATGAAATTAAAACCTTCCTCGTATATCTCTTGACAGCGCCGACAAGTCCAATGGTAAGCAGACACAGAAAATTCACATAATGATCATCCAGAGTTTCACTGCAAGCTCGCTCCGCAAATCACATTAGGGGCCGCGACTGCGGAATATTGCGTTGGCGTTGTATAGGTCGGAAAAACTGGCTTATTTCTTTGGATACAGTCCTGCAAGGATTGAGCCGCTTCCCGGCCGGAAGCGGTTTAACATTCTGCATGCAGCAAGAAATCTGCGGTGCGTGTCGTTTTGATTCCTTGATAATTTTCGTTTATCTGCTCGCTGATATATGGATGTTTTTATACTGCTAAAGTATATGGTTATAACAGCAATACTTACTTTATATCAATAATTTTGCGGTCTATATCCGCAAAACTTTTTCACCAAGACAGCTTCGACGGCCTCCTGTATCGGAGAATATCCCATATAAAATCCCCAGATTCAGGGAAAACTGAATCCGGGGTGATAAATTATGGGATTTTTCCGCGGTACAAATAGGATAGGCCCCTATTTTG
>OFGB01001772.1_pt1 | contig 12533 bp, 10 predicted proteins | sample 1521491 | NCBI WGS metagenome assembly OFGB01 (sample SAMEA3504095, study PRJEB24116) | mouse gut metagenome | biome: mouse gut; feature: mouse-associated habitat; material: faeces | place: Denmark | collected 2011
CTTGATACCTAAAAAACAGGCGCCTCTTTTTTATAAGAGACTCCTGTTTTTTTCTACATTTTCAAATTCCAGATAATTTTTTAAGAACAAGTATGTAAAGAATCACTTTCAGATCTTCTTCAACTCATATTCTCTGGTTCCAAGACCAACCTTCTCCGCCTGATCAAGGGTTGCCTTCCATTCGATATTCGGATTGGAATCTTTAAAATGATCGTGATGGCAATGCCAGTCAGCCTTAGCCAGATGTTCTCCCAACTGACTGTCTTCAATCGGTTTTGCCCGCAGGCAGGCGTCCGCACACGCCTGATCTAACGCGACCGGATCAAAGCTTGCGAACATTCCTATATCCGGAAGGATCGCCGCGTCGTTCTCTCCATGGCAATCGCAGTTCGGACTGATATCCTGTACCAGAGAAATATGGAAACATGGACGGCCATAGCAGACTGCCTGCGCATACTCCGCCATCTTTCGGTCAAGCAGCTCATTGGCGCTGCTGTTGGGATTATCAATCGCATCGAAACTGCAGGCGCCGATACAGCGGCCGCAGCCTTTACACTTATCGTAATCAATCACGGCTTTCTTATTCTCGTAAATGATCGCGTCGCTTCCGCATTCCTTCGCACAGCGGCCGCAGCCCCGGCAAAGCTCTTCGTTCACGGCCGGTTTTCCGTCGGCATGCTGCTTCATCTTTCCGGCGCGGCTGCCGCAGCCCATTCCGATATTCTTGATCGCGCCGCCGAAACCGGTTGCTTCGTGCCCTTTAAAATGACTCAGGCTGATAAAAATATCCGCATCCATGACGGCCCGTCCGATCAGAGCCGTTTCACAATATTCCCCGTTCGGCACCGGAACCTCCACCTCGTCAGTTCCCCTAAGTCCGTCGCCGATAATGATCTGACATCCGGTCGTCACCGTATTAAAGCCATTCAGATTCGCGCAGTCCAGATGTTCAAGAGCATTCTTCCTGCTTCCGACATAGAGCGTATTGCAGTCTGTCAGGAAGGGAAGTCCCTTCTGCTCTTTACACAGATCCGCCACTACCTTTGCGTAATTCGGCCGAAGGAACGCCATATTGCCAAGCTCCCCAAAATGCATCTTAATCGCTACAAATTTTCCTTCCATATCAATATCTTTGATACCCGCCGCAATACACAGCTTTCTCAATTTGTCAAGCCGGCTGGTTCCCACCGGACACCGAAAATCTGTAAAATATACTGTTGATTTCCCCATTTCATGCCTCCTGTCTAAGTTTAAATTCTAAATTGATTGACGTTTGAATTTATCAAATCATAAAACCTACATGAAGTCAAGAAATTTCTCTGGGAAAAGATAGAAAAGTAACCTTTTCTATCTTTTTCGACAGCGTATCCGGATGCCTGCGCCTGCCAGGAGCGCCGCCGCCGCCAGAAGCCACACCTTCTCATCATAACTTCCTCTTACCATTGAGAAGGGATAGAACATCCTCAGATATTTTTCCCCTCCTCCGACCGCCGCAATATAATAGACGATGGGAACCATGTAGCCGATCACAAAATTATCGCTCAATCCATAAAAGAAAAGCCCTAGTCCTCCTAAGAAGAACATCTCCGCCAATGTTCCGCAGAAATATTTTCCTGCGGGAAATTCACATCCATGATAACGAAGCATTCCTATATATACTGAGAGCATAAACGCCAATAAGAATATATTTCCTAAAAGCCGTATGAGGTACACGACCTGACTGTCCGTATACTTGGAAAATATCAGTTCCCTGATATCATGATCCTGTTCCGGCAGAAACACCGGAGGAATCAGAACAATCCCTGTCAAGGCCACATACATTTCCAATACTTTGGCCGAATCCTGCGCCCCAAGATTCGCCACTCCCATAAGAAAGGGCGAAAGCAAAAGCATCAGGACACATACCGCCGCATGAATCGGTATATTATTCTTTAGATTTACCTTTTCGATCTGCCAGTATCTTTCCACGGACCTTAAACCTCCCTTTCCTTTTCTGTGAATATACCAATACGCTCAAAAACACCAGTAAAAGCGCCGCCGCCGTATAAAATAACCGGTTTGCCGCAAGCTGTCCAAAACCATCATGGAATCCCTGCCAGTTCATCTCTGTGTTATGCCTGGGCGCCAGGCTCCATCCGTACATACCCCCGCTGATTCTTCCGATACCGCCGAATATAGTGATAAACCACCATACCCCCTGTACCAGTACCGCCGCTGCAGTATCTGTCAATTCCGTGAGAAGCATACCTGCCGCCGTCACGATCATAATCGTCGGTACGAGCCATCCGAACGTATATTTGACGAATGCCAGCATATCTATGCTGATTCCTGCCGTTCGGGCATATTCTATGCATTTCGAAAGAGGAACCAGAGAAATGATAAGCACAGGAATAACCAGCATCACAATCATAGAAAGATAACGGCTTGTTACAACCGTAAATGACGAACATCTCCGGGTATAGATAAGCTCCTGCATCATCGCGCGCCTGTCCCTTAACCCCCTCGTGACTGCCAGGAAAACAGGCAGAATCCCCAGAAAGATCACCATATAGTCGGAGAAAAGCCTGGCATATCCACCGGACAATCGGTCCTTCTCTGTCAGAGTATTATATGCCTCCGCCGCATCCTCATAGGTCATGATCTCACTCGCACTGTTCTCCCGGTATTCTTCGGCGTAGTCAGAACCTCCGCCGAGAATCTTGTCTGCTTCATCCATTAGCTCGCCGAAACGTTCATATGTCAAACTATCTGCCGGTTCTACTTTCAAAGGCTCCTGATACATACCCCTAAGCTCTTTTTCTTCTGTTTCCTGCTGCCGGGTATACCAGTCCTCTATTAGCTGTCCGGCGTCATCTCTTCCGTCGATTCCCGCCGCTTCCTTAAGTATCTCTTCTATCTTCTTATCGTCCTTTTCATTTAACGTCACTTTCTTATAGAAGCCGATGGGATAAGCTGTATAACTTTCTCTGTAGTACTCTTCTATCAGCTCTCCGAGCACGGTCTTCATGATCAGTTCGGGATCATGGCTTGGTTTGATGCCGTATTCCTCCTGTCCCGGCTCCGGTTTTTTTTCTATCTCCATGTCTCCAAGCTGAGAAGTAAAATTAAAGACCAATATCAAAACAACGACCCAGTATATAAGGCTTCTCGCAGTCTGTCTGCACTCTTTTATAAACAACTGTCCAAACATACGTGATCACCCCTCTCTGTGCATCAGATACATATATGCGTCTTCCACACCGGCTTCACAAAGCTTCGCCGACGCGAAGGGTTTCTCTTCTGCCAGAAAACGCGCCATCACGTTATTACCCAACGTAAGCATACTTGTCACGATATATTCTTTTTTAAGAAAATCCAATTCGCTTTTGCTTATCTCCGCGGAGTATACCTTACCTTCCGTCATCTCAACCAAGTCCGACACTGTACCCTGGTAGATCACACTTCCCTCGTCTAATACTGCGATGTCCTCGCAAGTCGCCTCGATATCGCCTACAATATGAGTAGACAGAATCACGATTCTTTCTTCCGCGATCTCACATAACAGATTCCGGAAACGTACCCGTTCCTCCGGGTCTAAACCGGCCGTCGGCTCGTCTACGATCAGCACCTTCGGATTGTGGAGGATAGCCTGCGCAATACCAAGGCGCCTCTTCATCCCGCCTGATAATGCCTTCACCTTCTTTCGCCGGTCATCCAGAAGATTCACCCGCTCAAGCAGATCCGGGATACGTTCTTTTCTCTTTCCCCTGTCAAGTCCCGACAACACACCCAGATAATCCATCGCTTCATATACGGTCATATTCGGATACATAGAGAACTCCTGAGGAAGATATCCCACGATCTTCCTGATCTCTCCGGGACTTCGCGTACTTCTCCCGCATACAGATACTTCTCCCTCCGACTTTGGCAGCAGTGTCGCTATCACTTTCATCAAGGTCGTCTTTCCGGCGCCGTTTCTTCCCAAGAGACCGAACATCCCCGTTCTTATCGTAAGATTGATTCCTTTTAACGCCTGCTTCCTGCCATAGTATTGATTCAAATTTCTGATTTTGATTGTAGTGGACATATACATCTTCCCTTCTTCAATTACTTAAGTAAGAGTATAAGATGTAAATCTCTACATATTCCCTACAAAAAATTAAGAATCACTGAGAATAAATGAAAGATTTGTGTCTGTTACCAAAAAAGACGCTGTAACGATCGCCCCTCCATGGATACTGTTCGCCACGTTAAGCGTCCCTCCATGCTTCTTACAGAATTCCCGGCAGATGTGAAGTCCGATTCCAAAATGTTCATCCGGCTCTTTACTCTCGTACTCTTTATAATACGGCTTAAGCGCTCTTTCAAGCTGCTCTTTTGAAAAACCTTCCCCGTCGTCCCAGACAGTCAGATTTAACTTACCCCCGGCTTTATCATAATCCGACATAACTTCAATCTTTCTCCTTGCAAAGCGAATAGCATTAGACAACACGTTCTCCAACACTTCCAATATAATGTTATCATCCGCCGATATCCTGACTGCATCCCGATCTTCTGTCTGATCCTCCATGGTATCGGCAGAAGATTTTACACAGTATCCGCTATAATTTATTTCAACGTCCCCAATCTGATTCAATGCACGGACGACTTCCTCAATCTTCCTCTCCAGGCTCTTAAGCCCTATCCATTCCGGGCAAAGAGGCACTTCGTCGATACTCCGGATCCCTTTCATCGTACGGCTGTAATCTTCAAGCCTCCTAAGATAGCCGGACATCAGCGCCAGCGTATCCTGCATCTTCTCTTCGCTGATCTTTCCTTCAGGAATATAACGCGTCAGAAAATCCGTATATCCTCGAAGTACCGTAAGCGGCGTCCGAAGATCGTGGGCAAACGCAGCGTTCAATTCCTTCTGCCTCTCTACAAGACGCCACATCTCTTCCTTTCCCCGTACCAGCTCCGTCCTCATATCTTCCATCGAGTCGCAGAGACTACCCAATTCATCTTCGCTTTCATAAGTCACATGAAAGTCCAGATCATTTTCACGGATCCGCATCACACTGTCCTTAAGAAGCGCCAGCGGTCTTGCCAGACGCTTCTTATAGAAAATACATATGGTCGCGATCATCCCCGCAAACGCATAGAAAAACGGACACCATACCCTTATGAAATCCAGGAGTCTGATTATAAAATGATCCGTTCTCCGTGCAAAATGATATCCGTGTCCCCATATCGGCCCCTCTTTATAAATAATATCACTCAGGCTATTCCGCTCATACCGAATCCATTCCGCCAATTCTAACTGCCAGCACAAAATCATCGTCAGGTAAGACAATCCGAATACAACTGCCGACAAAACCAAGATATACGCGATCATCGCTTTTCTAAAAGAAAGATTCCTAATGTATCCCGCTATCCCTTCCACCTTTTCTTCTAACCAATCCATCCGTAATACACTCCCAATGACTCACCCGATCCAACGGTAACCTACTCCCCACACCGTCTCAATATATGAATGGGCAGTAAATCTTCCGAACTTACTCCGAATCCTCCGAATATGCTCTGTAATGATACTGTTGTCAGCGCTTCCTTCCAATCCCCGGACTCTTTCGTACAATTGCTCTTTGCTGAATATCTGACCGGCATTTAACGACAAAACTTCCACGATACCAAACTCCGTCTTCGTCAGACTTACAGGCTGCTCTTCGTAATATATGCTTCGTTCTCCATAATGTATGGCCAGCCGGTCGAAGATCTTCACGGCTCTGTCAGTCTTCTTGCGTTCTTCTCTTCGAAGATGCGCCTCCACCCTCGCCCCTAACTCGTCGATACTAAAAGGCTTCAGGATATAATCATCTCCGCCCAGCATCAATCCCTTGATCCGGTCGGCTTCTTCGATCTTCGCCGTCAAAAACAGAATCGGACAGGAGATGTGCGCCCGTATCCGCTCGCACACCTCGAATCCATCAAGCATCGGCATGTTGACATCCAGAAGTATAAGATCCGGCTCTTTGTTTAACTGACCTAACACCTCCAGTCCGTTTTTTGCTTCAATCACCTGATAATCCTGTATCTCAAAATAATCTTTTAACAGCCGGATGATCCCCTTTTCATCATCAGCGATTAATATTCGTTTCTTCTCATTCATAATCTCCCGCACCATCCATTACGAAATTATAGATCTGCTCTCATATATATAGAATCGCTCATCGGACTGTCATTATAACTCTCTGTTTCATAAAATCCATATTTTCTATACAGACAAATCGCGCTTTCCAAAAAGGGCAGCGTATCCAGCAGCATATGGGAATATCCGATATATTTTGCATCCTCTATAATTTTTTTTATCAGACGATCTCCGATATACTTTCCTCTGAACTGCGGTCTGACATAGAGACGCTTCATCTCGCAATTCTGCTCGTCGATCTTTCTCAGACCGACACAACCTGCAAGTTTTCCTTCATAATATGCCAGGTATAACCTTCCATAAGGAAGTCCGTATTTTATTTCCAGATGCCTGACCTCTTCATCATAATTCTGGATATTTAGATATTCCTGAAACAAACTGTCTCCCGCAATCAGCATGTCCGTATATTCTGAAAACAATCTGCCCACTTCCTGGGGATGGTCATAGGCAAATATTATTTCTGTCTCTCTTTCTGTTATCTGCTCTGCAATATTCTTAACATTTTCTCTAACAGGCTTCGTTCCGTCCACCCGTATCACAAAAGCTTCTAAAGTATCTACCCATTCTTCAACATACTGTTCCGTTCTGGCGTTAACCATATTTATGAACGCTTCTTCCTGCTCATGCAGATCTCCGCCCGGCAGCGCCCTGCTACCGAACCTCTGGAAAGAACGTTCCCTCCCCCGCCGCATTCGGATATCCTTTGGGACGTCGATCAATACTATATATTGATATAGCCGCATAATTTCCTCCCCGTAGTTTCCCTTTACGGCCGCAAACACAAAATTTTCATGCTCTCTAACTTCATCCAACAGAAGCCTTTCCACCTCTTTCTTGGAACGCGGAGATGCAAACATATAATTTAAATCTGTCTTTGGAAAGAATAAAGTTTCATTATCTATAAAATAATAACTCATTCTATCTGCCAGAGCTTTCCCCAGCGTACTCTTCCCGCTTCCATTCAATCCGCAGACCATAATTCCTCTTGCCACTATTCTTTCACCTCTAAGTTTTGAATGCCCGCCTACTTCTGCACTCTAATCATTTTATCATAATGTTTTACTTATTACTACGATTTATACCTCGCAGCCATATGAAATCATACCGACAGTTAATATTCTAAATATGCGCCCTTTATAGGACTTGCCGCATGTTCGCTGAACATACGGAGTACGCCTTTCTTATACTTCGGCTCCTTCGGTTTCCAACTCTTACGGCGTTCTTTCAGGACATCCTCTATTTCCTTCATGGTTTTAAGCTCTCCTGCAATACCAATAATATTAAGTTTCCTCTCTTCCACATCTATTTCTATCAGATCATCTTCTTCCACAAGAGCTATAGGACCGCCGTCAACCGCTTCCGGGCTGCAGTGCCCGATTACCGGTCCTGTGGAGGCTCCCGAGAATCGTCCGTCTGTAATCAGCGCGATACTCCTTCCCAGTTCCTTATCGCTGCTGATCGCTTCTGATGTATAGAACATCTCCGGCATTCCGCTGCCTTTCGGACCTTCATAACGGATAAATACGGCGTCGCCCTTACGTACCTTATGTTTCAGAACCGCCTCCAGGCATTCCTCCTCACTGTCAAACGGTCTCGCTCTTAAGACCGCCTTAAACATTTCCTTCGGGCATGCCGTATGCTTGATGACCGCTCCTTCCGGCGCCAGATTTCCTCTCAGTATGGCGATACTTCCGTCTGTGCCAATCGCGTCGTCATAAGGACGGATAATATCTTCCCTCGTCAGAGATACCTGATAACGCCTGTTGAATTCATCCAGCCATTGACTGCACCTCTCATAGAAACCATTATCCTTCAGCCTCTCCAGATTCTCTCCAAGGGTCTTTCCCGTCACAGTCATCACATCCAGATGGAGATATCCGCGTATCTCCTCCATGATCGCCGGAACTCCTCCTGCATAATAGAAGCATTCTGCCGGCCACCGCCCCGCCGGACGGACGTCCAGAAGATATCTTGCGTTCCTGTGCAGTCTGTCAAAGGTATCCCCCGTAATATCAATACCAAATTCATGCGCGATTGCCGGAATATGCAGCAGACAGTTGGTACTCCCCGAGACGGCGGCATGTACAAGAATCGCATTCTCAAAGCTGTCCGTCGTGATAATATCACTTGGACGCATACCCTGCATAACCGCAAGCTTCACCGCCTGCTTTCCTGCCTCCCTGGCAAATTCAAGCAGATCCGGGCTTGCGGCGGGCATCAGCGCGCTCCCCGGAAGCGCAAGGCCCAGAGCTTCCGCCATGATCTGCATAGTAGAAGCCGTGCCGATAAAGGAACAGGCGCCGCAGCCGGGGCAGGCGTTGCATTTTGCCCAATTCAGCTTCTCCTCGTCAATCTCCCCCCGCCGATACCTGGCGCTGTACATCCCAAGCTGCTCTAACGTCAGCATCTCGGGTCCCGCGCTCATCGTGCCTCCCGGGACGACGACAGAAGGTATATCCACTCTTGCAAGCCCCATCAGATTGCCCGGCATTCCCTTATCACAGCTTGCCAGATATACTCCCGCGTCAAAAGGCGTCGCGTTAGCATGGATTTCAATCATATTAGCGATCATCTCACGGCTCGCCAGGCTATAATTAATTCCGTCCGTTCCCTGGCTCTCTCCGTCGCAGATGTCCGTACAATAGTAGCGGGCGCCGTATCCTCCCGCTTCCTCGATTCCTTTCCTTACTTCCTCCACCAGAATATTCAGATGTCCGCTTCCCGGATGGCTGTCGCCGTAAGTACTTTCAATCATTACCTGCGGCTTTGAGAGATCTTCCGGTTTCCATCCGGTTCCTATGCGCAGCGGATCTAACTCCGGCGCGTCCTTACGCTGCTTCTGACTCCTTAATTCCATGATTCCTCTCCTTTCTTTAATCATGCTTTATTTCTTTATGCTTTATTTCTTTATGTTCTATTTCTTTATATCATTGTGTATAAAAAATTTCCACCTGTACAGTCGGAAACTCTTTTCAGTGCACAGGTGGAAATAATTTTATTTCTGTACGATATTAATTATTTTCTTCGGAACGTAGATCTCTTTCACAATGGTCCCGGTCAGCTTATCCGCAATCGCCGCTTTTCCTGCAGCAATCGCGTCTTCTTTCGAGATATCCGCCGCTACGGAGATTACGGCTCTGGTCTTTCCGTTAATCTGAACCGGCACTTCGATCTCGTCGTCCTTCATCATTTCTTCGTCGTAAACCGGCCATCCTGCGGTGAACACACTTCCCTCATGTCCCAACTGTTCCCAGATCTCTTCCGCGATATGCGGAGCAAACGGAGACAGCAGAACTGCCATGACAGATAAAGTTTCCTTATCCACGCCGCCCTCTTTCTTGGCGATCTCGATCAGATTGTTGTTATGTTCCATGAAGCCGGAAATTGCCGTATTCAGGCTGAAGCTCTCCAGACGCTTCGTGATATCGCATATCAGTCTGTGGCGCTCCTTGATCATCGCCTTGGATGCTTTTACATCCGCATCCTTGTTCTCCATTACGAGATTCCATACACGCTTTAAGAAACGGTTTACTCCGTCGATTCCCCTGTCGTCCCACTCGGCGTCCAGTTCCGGCGGTCCTACGAACAACTCATACATACGCAGGGAATCACAGCCGTAGTCTCTCACCAGATCATCCGGGGAAACCACATTTCCCTTAGACTTGCTCATCTTGATCCCGTTCTTTCCGGTAATCATACCCTGGTTAAAAAGCTTCTGGAACGGCTCGTCAAAATCGACGGCGCCTATATCGCAAAGGAACTTGGTGTAGAAACGGGAATACAGGAGATGAAGCACCGCATGCTCCACGCCTCCGATATACATATCTACCGGAAGCAAAGCGTCCGCTTTCTCTCTGGAAACCAGCTCCTTATCATTGTGATTATCCACATAGCGCAGGAAATACCAGGATGATCCCGCCCATTGGGGCATGGTATTGGTCTCCCGCTTCGCGGGTTTCCCACATACCGGGCACTTACAGTTCACCCACTCCTCGATTCCCGCAAGGGGTGATTCTCCGGTTCCCGTAGGCTCGTAAGATTCTACCTCCGGCAGGCGAAGCGGAAGCTCCTCCTCCGGCACCGGTACGTTACCGCACTCCGGACAATGTACGATAGGGATTGGCTCCCCCCAGTAACGTTGACGGGAAAATACCCAGTCCCGCAGTTTATAATTTACGGTCGCGCGTCCGATTCCCCGCTCTTCGATGATATGAGGCGCTTCTTTCTTAAGTACCGCAGACTCCATTCCGTTCCATTCTCCGGAATTGATCATCGTTCCGCTTGCTTCTGTATAAGCCTCGGTCATATTCTCAATCTCCTGACCGTCTTTCGCGATAACCTGTACGATGGGAATACCAAACTTCGTCGCAAATTCAAAGTCCCTGTCGTCATGGGCAGGCACGCACATGATCGCCCCGGTACCATAGTCTGCCAGTACATAATCTGACAGCCAGATCGGCGTCTTCTCACCGTTTAACGGATTGATAGCATAGCTTCCTGTGAATACGCCCGTCTTTTCCTTATCCTGCATACGGTCTACGTTAGACTTCATGGACGCCTCAAAGATATATTTTTCTACCGCCTCCCTGGTCTCGTCCGTAGCAAGGCTTTGGGCCAGTTCATGCTCCGGCGCCAGTACCATAAAAGTCGCGCCGTATAGGGTATCCGGTCTTGTGGTATAGACCGTGATCTTCTCTTCCCGGCCGTCTACCGGGAAATCCACTTCTGCGCCGTAGGATTTACCGATCCAGTCAGACTGCATCTTCTTAACCTTCTCAGGCCAGTCCAGCTTGTCAAGATCGTTAAGCAGACGCTCCGCATATGCCGTGATCTTCAGCATCCATTGACGGAGGTTCTTTTTCGTAACTTCGGCGCCGCAGCGCTCGCATCTTCCATTCACTACTTCCTCGTTTGCAAGACCGGTCTTGCAGGACGGACACCAGTTAATAGGGAATTCCTTCTCATAGGCAAGCCCCTCCCTGAACATCTTCACGAAGATCCATTGGGTCCACTTATAGAAATCCGGGTCCGTAGTATTCACTTCTCTGTCCCAATCATACAGAGCTGCGATCTCGTTGATCTGCTTCTTGATATTCTTCACATTCTCCGCCGTGGAAATAGCCGGATGTACGCCCATCTTGATGGCATAATTCTCCGCCGGAAGCCCGAAAGCATCCCATCCCATAGGATGGATGATATAATATCCCTGCTGCAGCTTATATCTGCTCCACACGTCAGAAATAACGTATCCTCTCCAATGTCCGACATGAAGACCATTCCCTGACGGATACGGGAACATATCCAGACAGTAATACTTCTGACGCTCTTTCCCTTCTCCATCTACCTTAACGTTTACCGGGTCCTTCTCCCATTTCTCGCGCCATTTCTTCTCGATCGCCTTATGATTATAAGGTATCTTGGTCATAATCCCGACTCCTCTCTTTCTTAAAATCATTATTTTATCATATCACAAACTCCGATATCATATATCATAATAAAAAAACCTCTGCATCTCCAAAGAGACGAAAAGGCTTATAATCAGCAAGTCGTCACTATTTCTTACTTATTATATGAAGATTGTTAAAATAAGTCAAGTACTATTTTTCTTGCATAAATGTCAGATTTTTAGTTGTCCCTCCCCTATCTTTAGTGTATAATAGACAGTAAGTAGATAAAGCTGAGTATTTCAGTAAAATATGATACATAAAGGAGAGGTTTACCATGGTAAATTTATTGACTGGCCCGAAAGGCAGCGGAAAGACACAGCAGATGATCGAACTGGCGAATAAGAAAGCCAAAGAATGTAACGGAAATGTTGTCTTTATCAAGAAGACTCACAGAGACACCGCCAGTGTCGCCTTTGATATCCGCACAATCTGTATGGATGATTTCACCTCGATTACCAATACTGACGAATACATCGGATTCTTGTATGGTATGTACAGTTCCAATCATGATGTCGAGTGTATATTTATTGACGGTCTTTTGAAGCATGCAGATATCTCCCTGCAGAATATGCCTGATTTTATTTCAAGGCTGAAGAAGATCTCTGCAGAATGCGGTATCGAATTCTTCGTAAGTCTCAGCGCAAAAAAAGAAGACTTGGCTTCGATTGATGCGGACGGCTGTAATTATCTGAATTAATTGCATGATGAACCCGGCAGCCTGTCAAGGGCTGCCTTTTTTATCATACGCACCCCTTCCCTTATTATAATTTTCGGATGTTTATCCACTTTCATTATTTTAAGCAGCTTTAAGGTACAAGAAGATGAATGAAACGAGAATTAATAAAAAACACAAGAATCGTCGGTTAAAAAGCAAGAAACATCCTGAAAGAAAGCGGGACTCTGTACCGCTCTATTCCGCCCCC
>OFGB01001774.1_pt1 | contig 12525 bp, 8 predicted proteins | sample 1521491 | NCBI WGS metagenome assembly OFGB01 (sample SAMEA3504095, study PRJEB24116) | mouse gut metagenome | biome: mouse gut; feature: mouse-associated habitat; material: faeces | place: Denmark | collected 2011
TTCAAAATTGGCTGGAAGTAGCCAAAATACTTGGCGTTATCACCGAATTTGATGGAGCAACTGGCATTCAAAATATATCAGAAGTTAGATATAAATTTAAAGTTTCGTCTAAAAGCAAGGGGTTTACAATTGCATACTATCCTTTTCGCAAAATGGATAGATTTATTATTTCTCATCTCAGATGTATAGCAAATAAGGTTGCCTATTGCCGAGGATGTAAAGCCTGTGAGGTGCAATGTCCAACAGGGGCATTTTCAATACAGCCCGATGGAACAATACATATCCGTGAATCGTCATGTATTCACTGCTCAAATTGTATAGCCTTTACTGAGAAGGGCTGCATGATTGCAAGATCACTTTCAGTTACGAACGGGGGAAATGGTATGGACTTAAAAGGAATGAACTGCTATCAGAACTTTGGATTTCAGCAAAGCTTTCTGGAACATTTTATGACATATGGAGTTGATTGTTTCTCACGTTTAGAGCTTGGAAAACAACAGTATGCTTCATTAAGGAAGTGGCTTGAGCATAGCCGGATGATCGATATTTCACCAAAGGATCGTTCGATTACAATTAGCGAATTGGGTGAAAAACTTACTAGCATCGGCCCATACAACCCGCTGACATGGGCCATTATTTGGGCAAATCTTGCCTATAACTCAATTATTTGCAAATGGTTTTGCCTAAATGCTGAGATTGGTGCAGGATATGAACTTGGCGATATATCCACTTTATTGGGTGATTCTTACTCTCTTACCACAAGGAAAAATGCGGCAAGCTCACTTCTTGCAACATTTAAACATTCGCCCATTGGATCTGCGTTAAAGCAAGGACTACCTATAGGGAAAGCCTATCTACGTGAAGGCTGGGATTATCCTCACGCTGTTGCACTTCTCTATGCGCTGTATCTTTATGCCGAACGAACTGGCCGCCGTACATTTTCATTTACCGAACTTGCAAATGCACATAACAATCCGGATACAAAAGGAATGTCCCCTCATGATATTTACGGGATCGACGTAAATGCGTTTCGCGACCAGGTTCAGGGCCTTGCGATTACCTATCCCAGATACATCCACGTTTCCTTTGTTGCGAATATCGATAATATCATTCTTGAAGACTTTTCGAGCACCGATATCCTTGATCTTGCTACCGATGATTGAAAAAGGAGACAATCACTATGTCAAACAAAAAATACAGTGATTTTATAGAAATCAGCCCAACTTTTGAATCGGTCGTCGATATTGATGCGGATACCCGGAATGCCAACCTTTGGCGTGAGTATATTGTCGGCGAAGATATGGAAAAAGTGATGGAAGTGCTTTGTCAGTCTATCAACAAAGAGGAACCTGACAGCCGTCGATCTTTCTGGATCGAGGGCACCTATGGTACAGGCAAGAGCTACGCTGCCATTCTGATTAAGCATCTGATGGAAGAAAAGCCCGATGTAGTCGGAGACTTTCTGGCGAAAAATAGCCGTCTGGTAGCTTACCGCAATCGTTTCATGAAGGTTCGCTCCCAGGAAAAGGGGGACTACCTTGTCATCTGGAAGACCGGTTGCACAGGCATCCGTGACGGCAATGCAATGCTGATGGAGGCCGAAAAAGCGGTTCGGGAGGCATTAGCGGCTAAATTCGGCGATAAGGCTAATTATGCGGATGCGTCTTTGCAAGATGCGGTAAAGCAGCAGATCCACAACCCGGTTCATAACTGGGACTATATTCTTGAAACTACTGTTTTGGGAGATGACTACACCAGCCAGGAGGAACTTGCCCAGAAAATTGAGGAGGGCGATCTTTTAGCCTTGCAGCGGACTGCCGCCGTCATCCGCCAATTCAATTGGGGCTTGGTCGACAGCTTAGATACGTTCAAAAAGTGGATTACTGCGATCATTGAGAGCAATGGCCTGTCCAGATCCGGCATCTTCTTCATTTGGGATGAGTTTACGGAATATGTTGCCAACAGCGACGATCAGACGATCTTGCAGCAGCTTTCCGAATTCTGTAAAGTGCAGCCCTTTTTTATGCTGTTTATTGTACATCGGACCAGTGAGATGGTCGAGCGCATTACACCAGAGCGGTATCAACTGATAACACACCGTTTCCATCATGTGGAATTCCATATCAGCACAGATGCCGCGTTTGATCTGATCGCAGGCTCTATCAATGTCCGCAACAATATGGGCGGGCATTGGGAAGAGGAACGCCGACCTGTGATCAAGAACATTACGCCATCCCTCGCTGATATGTCCGGCCTGAACGACAAAATCAGTGAGCAGATCGAGGACCTGTGCCCGATGCACCCAATGACGATTAAACTGCTGTCTCGCGTGGCAGAAAACTATGCCGCATCCCAGCGCACGATGTTCCGATTCATGAAAGATCAGTCCACCGCTGACCAGGGGTTTGTTGGCTATATCAACAAATACGGCCCGGAAGATCAGGCGTGCTGGTTGACACCTGAATGGCTCTGGGATTACTTCTTCACTCGCGAAAGCGACTTCTCGGATAAGGACACCAAGGCGGCAGAGTACATTCGGCACTATGAGGAGAGCCGCCATCTGGTCGAAAATGATGAAAACGCGCATCGTGTTTTTAAGACGGCCATGCTTCTGTTGGCGCTGATGTCCTCCACAAGGGGAATTTATAGCGGCAGACGGGCTCGAGACGGTATTTCCGCCACGCAAGAGTGTTTGGAAACTTGTCTTGCCGGCGTCATGAGCAAGGAACAGATCAAAGATCTGCTGGAGACCATGGTTGATAGTAGAATCTTGGTCCTCGACGAAGATTCTCACGGCAATGTTCGAATTCAACTGCCATTCAAGGGCACGGGGCAGGATGAGTTCGCAAGTCGGTACGAAAAGAACGAGGGGAAGTACAGCAGATATATGATGTTTTCTAAGGATGGTGCATTCGCACAGGAATTTGAAAAGCAGGCGTGGGATCCAAATGAGGCGACTTTGCGCCGTATGAAGATTGCTGTTTGCTGTGCTGAAACAAAATCGATTGACGCACGCTTGAATGAGATCACAAAAGAATTAGAGAAGTTCCCCTACAAGCTTGGCTTGTTGATTGTCGCAGTACAGAGTGATGCACAGGCAGTTTCCATTCAGTCCAATCTGCAAACGAAGGCAGTGAAAGCAGATGAGCCCCGCCTGACGATTGCCCTTGTAAAGACGCCTTTGACTGATGAAATCCGCAAAAAATGGCTGACGGCAATTACCAAGCAGGAGCTTGCCAGCGATTCGGGTCAGACTGGATCAGCAAACCAATACAAGATGGAAGCGGCTGTCGTTGTAAGCTCTTGGGTCGGCGGCGCTGTGAGCGGCGGGAAGATCGTTGCCTACAATGGCAATAATGTCTTTAGCAACATCTACGGAATGGTGCATCTTCGCAACACAATTCGGAAAAATGTGCAGGATGTGATCTTTGAGTATGCGCCAGAAAATATTGTCGTAACGAATACGGCATATAAATCCTGTAATGATGGTGCGCCGACGGCTGGGATTACACGAAAGAGCAATAACAGCCAGCTGAGCAATGTTCTCAACGCGCTCAAGCAAGCAAGTGTGCTGGACCTTACTACCATTGACGAGATGGCCGGGGCGGGCGGTGGCAAACCCGCTGAGTGTGTTGCCGCTCTTGCACAGCTTGTGCGTAAAGAGATGGAATCCGGTCAGAAAGTAAATTTGAGCGACCTGTGGGAGCGCCTCCAAAAGCCTCCTTATGGGTATTATAATACCATTGCCTGCGGCGTGCTGCTGGGTTATGTGTTTTCCTGTTATAAAGACACCAAGTACACGTGGACGGACAGTGTCCAGTCTCCCCATGTTTTAGCAGAGGCTACACTGAATAAAATGGTTGGTACCATGTGCGCCGGGAAAATGACCACCGACTATTTGTCTGCCGGGTCTATTACTTGGCAGAATTTCAGCGAATATCTTGGCAAGATTTTCGGGCTTACTGAAGCGCAGCTGGCAGAGCAGGTGACCGGCTATCATAATGTCCGCGAGGCTGTCACAATGAGCGGTGCACCTTTCTGGGTACTGAAGCATTTACCGGAGAGCATCTGGCCCAGTGCAGATCTCCAGACTACTGCGGAAAAAGTAATTGACAATATTCAGACCTTTATTGCCCAAGAGGGTGACATCGAAGGCGCGATGAGCAATGTCCTGCAACTTATGCAAGGCCGTGGGAAGATTCGCGTAGTACTTGCCAAAGTATTCCAGGATAAGAATGCAATGGCTGCAGCGTTCCGCACATTCTTGTTTGAGGCATCCCCTGCCCTGAAAGACATTGCGGAAAGGCTTTCTATTCAGCCAGAAGAGTTGAATGACAAGCTGCACTCTGTTATGCAGGGAGCCATATACACCTGGACTGAGGACCAGGTAAAAGAAAAACTTGCGGATGTTACCGAGGATTACAAGTATATTGAGGCCATCGGAAAGGTTCAAGGAACAATCTATCACAGTATTGAAGCTGTGGGAAAAGACTTAGCCAATCAATTTAAGTTCTTGCGGATCTCGTTGTCGGCCATTGAGCAACTGAATAAGCCCTGGTATCCAGCACTTAAAATTCTGCATCGCGTTTCTAAATCCGGAAATGCCCACCTGGAAGCAAGTGACAGGGAACAGGAGATTTCTACCCTTGAACAGTATGGAGTCTTTGCAAAAGATTGCCTGGTTGACGGGAAGCCTATCCTTGCAGATATTTTAACAGCGCGGAATATTGACTTCACAACTGAGGAACTTGCGTCCGTTTATGATGGCCTAAAACACCTTAACTGTGAAGCAACACTGACCCAGTTTAACAAAGAGCTTGATAGCCAGATCAATAAGGTCAGTTATGCCCGAAACAAGGTCATCCTGAAAGAGACCTGGCATTCTATCTCCGGGAAAGACAGCGTCAAGGGTTGGTGTAAGGATTACAAAGTGCCCCTGCTCTGGATTGTTCCCAAGGAAAGTCAGGGTGCATTCCGCACATTGATTGATGTGCAGAAGAACAATTATTCCCACAATACCGCCGTGGTCTCTGCTATTAATACACTGAAGAGCATGGATGTCGCGTTCTTGACGAACCAGCAGAAGGTGGAAGAGGCGTTCCTCAAATTGATTGGCCCCGAGTTTCAAAAACTGTGGAATGAGGTTCGTGAAGAAGTAATAGCAGAAGCAAAGCAGCAGATTGGCAATGATATGAGTGACTGGAACGTCGCGGATTTGACAACACTTCAGAAGATCCTCAAAAAGAAACAGCAGGAAAAAGCCAAAAAGGAAAAGCTTGCCGGGGCAAAGAGCGCTGTACGTTCCATGAATGAAAACAAGCTGCGTGATCGCGTTGAACGGTTTTTGGATGCTCACCCCGAATTTTGTGATGACCTCACAGCGTGAGGAAAGGAGGCGGCTATACATGACGATTCAACGAGTTGTTGCGGCGTTGCAGGAGGAACGGCAAAAGCGGCTTGCTTCGCGCTTTCCTTGCCGTGCAATTATGGTGAAAAACATCGAAAAATACTGTCAGCTGCTTTCTGAGCTGAAAAAGATCAGTGACATTCGCATCGTAAAATCAAACGAGTTGTTTTCCAGTGCCGATGTTATGCCGAAGTATGAAAATTTGAAGGATGCTTCCTATCAAAATGAATGGGTGATCCTTACTGGCGTGAGTGAATATATGCGCTTGTTCTCAAGGAAAGAGGCAACAGATAGGAGGTTTTCTTCTCTCTGGAGTTATCAGGCTCCAGCAAGCAGCACGGGTAGGATTATCATTCCCCTTTGGGGATGCGAAGCACAGTGGTTCGATACCGCATTGAATCTGAATGGCGATCCTCGCCAACAGGATTTTTATTATGATTGCTCGGACAGTTCTGACAAAGATCAAGAAATGGATCTGCTTGTGCTATCAGGAATGTTTGAACAGCAAGTTGGAAAAATGGAAACCATGCAGGGGTACCTATCAGTTGGCTTGCAGGAATGGTTTGAATATTGGGAGAATCCCTTACCAAACACTACCAGTTTTGTCCTCCTCACTAAGCGAAGCAAGAGCATTGCGGCAACCGGTGGAAAAATTTCTGTTCATGTGATAAATGATACGATATCGTTCATTCGAGAGAATCTTCCCGGTGGTCGTGTACTAAACAGTGAAAATTGCACGAATGAGATGCAAAATATTCTGTTCGAATATGCCCTTAAGCGAGTTGCGATTGACAGTGCATTACTGGAGATCCTGAACATAACCATATTTTCTGGCGTAGATATCATGAGCACATGGAGTGCGCGTTCCATCAGCTACCGGCAATTCGTTGCATTATGGTTTCAACTGCATCCGGACGACAGCTATTTGAAGCATTGCTTTGCCGTTTCCAAAACAATTGACGAAATTCCCTTCCTGGTCGGACATGAGATATTCAAACTGCGCACGACTAAGCCTGATTGGACGGCTGAGTATAAGCAATTGGCATCTGTTATGAAGTTAACACCGGACGAAAGCTTTTTCCGAGAAATAGATGCCATTCCCGAATATGAAACCAGACTTGATTTTATTGCCAATCTAACGCAGGAAACGCGTATCTACCTGCTGCACATGGTTGGTCAGTGGTTGAGAAAAGATCCTACACAAGCTATTGCCAGTAAAAAATTGGGAGAAGTATACCCGGAGCTGTCAGCGTACTTAAGTCAGAATACGGATCTTCTGACTGATGATATTGGGAACTATATGGCACGCTACAAGGCATATAAGCTCGAAAATACCTTGCCCGATGATGAAGAGCTCTATTTTAGTGGGGTGCAAACAGGTTCTTATGACTATCGCTATTCTGTCCTTTCTGACTTTATTGATAGTGATACGATTGTGCTATGGATCGATGCACTTGGGGTTGAATGGATTCCCTTGCTTCAATGGAGTATCCACTGCACCTGCGATGTCACGGTGAAGAAAGTTTCTATTGTTCAGGCTACATTGCCAACAGAAACCTGTTATAACGATCAGTGGAAAAATATAGATGCTCCATATAAGAAACTTGATAAGCTGGACAAGCTGGCCCACAAGGGCGTAATTGATGACCCGGACTACTATTCCTGTATTGAACAGCAACTTGCCTTTGTTGCTAGCATTGGCAAACAGGTTTCTGCTTTAGTGGAGCATCATCATCGCGTAATTATTACTGGTGATCACGGATCAAGTCGGCTTGCTGCCCGTTTCTTTCATTCCCGTGATGGCATTGTACCCCCCAAGGGAGCCGCCGTCTATAGCCATGGTAGGTATTGTGAACTTGGCACCGAAAGCTCTCCAGACGTGCCTAATACCACCCTCACAAAGGGGTCAGATGAAAAGCGCTATATCTGTTTTTCAAATTATGACCACTTCCGGCAGCCCGGTTTTGCTGCTGGAGCAGACGATGACAACGCCATTTATGGCGAAGTCCATGGCGGAGCAACCCCGGAAGAAATGCTGGTTCCCGTAATTGTGGTAGACAGCAAGCGAGAAGTCCCCTTAACAGCTTCCTGGGTCAAGGATTCTGTAAAAATATCCATGAGGAAGGCAATACTCGAAATCAAGTTTAGCAGAGCGATATCACAGCTTATTGTCAAAGTGGGTGGTATTTTAGGTGAGGTCGCAAGTCTGGAGAATGGGAAAAGATGGCGAATCGTTCTTAAAAACGTAAAGGAAGACACATACTCTGCCGAAGTCTATGCGGATAGTCATGTTGTTGTTATGCCTAAACTCACTATAATTCCCGCTCTCGGCAGCGGGGATGGTGATTTGCCATGAAGAAAAAATTTTGTTGCGAATGCAAAAAAGCCTTAACAAAGGATGAGGTTGCCCTTTCTAAGAAGTTAATTGATATTGATACAGAGGAGTTCTATTGTTTGCCCTGCATGGCAGCCTATTTTGGTTGCGACGAGGCAGATTTGTATGTAAAAATTAAAGAGTTTAAGGAACAAGGTTGTACACTTTTCCTATAAGGAGAGCAGCTTATGTTGGAAGACAAAGTACGGGAAGTATTTGCCGATATGGTCGTACTAAAAGATCCTCAGCGCAGTGAGTACTTCTCAAACCTCAGTATGCCTTCGTATATGAGAGATTGGCTTGTAATGAAATTCTCGGACGAAGATGGCGCGATTGATTATGATAGCGTCCGGAGGTATATCAAGAGATACATTCCGGGGAAAGATGATTTTGAGCAGTATAAATTTCAAATGGTTAACGGAGAAACCGTTCAGTTTTTAGCGCGCGTAAGGGTCAACGTGGATGTCAAAACAGGAAAAACGAAATTTGAATTGCCGGACTTTGGCGGTGTTAAAGGAGGTGCCTCTGGGAATGTTGCAAACAGCGTGGTTGAAAAATGGCAGGCAACACTTCTTCACGAAAGTGAGAATTGGGGTATCTTAAATTTGGTGTGGACTATGGAGGGAACACCGTCTAGGCCTAAAGGTACTATTACTATGGTAGATTATAGACCTTTTTGCCCGTATTCTATTGATCTTGACTTTTATAGAGAAGCCAGAAAAGAATTTGACATTCACGAATGGATCGATGTTGTTCTTACAGCTGTGGACTACAACCCAGAGGGATATGTAGATGAATATGGTAAGGTCAGTGAAGAGAAAAAACTCTTCTTCCTCCGCAGGCTCCTTCCTTTTGTAGAAAAAAGAGTAAATCTGATTGAACTTGCACCAAAGGGTACTGGGAAAAGCTACGTCTTTGAGAAAATCAGCAAGCGTGGTTGGTTGATTAGCGGTGGTACGGTATCAAGAGCTTCTCTTATCTATGATAATGCAAAAAAAATAGGCGGTCTTTTAACACGATTTGATTATGTCGGATTTGATGAGGTGCAGTCCATTACTTTTGAACAGCCTGGCCAAATACAGCAGGCTTTGAAGCATTACATGGAATTCGGAGAAATTAAGGGGTTCGATGCTGCGCTAACCGCAGAAGCTGGCGTTATTGTGCTTGGTAATATCAATGCGGAGCGTTTCGATACAAGTCAAAATATGGTGGAGCATATAAGCGAAGTTTTTGGCGAATCCGCAACATTGGATAGGTTCCATGGCTTTATTCCTGGATGGGAAATTCCACGTATGACGGCAGGAATGATTGCACATGGGTGGGCTATAAATACAGAGTATTTTGCTGAGGTTTTGCATGAGCTACGCAATGATCTGAGCTATGCTGCTATTGTAGACGAAATGATTCAATATAAGTCCACTGCGGATAAACGTGATTTAACTGCAATTAAACGACTTTGCACCGCGTTTTTGAAATTATTGTTCCCTAACGTTCAGTCCCGCGATGATATCACACGCGAGTATTTTGAACATTATTGTCTGAAACCAGCTACAGAAATGCGTGCGATCATAAAAAAACAGCTCTGTATTATCGATCCCAGAGAATTTAATGTTCCAGGGAAAAATGAGATTCCCGAAGTAATTTATAGAGCGTAAGGTAGTAATGCTATGATTTATGCAGATAACGCAGCCACAACAAAACTGGATATAGATGCGTTTGAATCCATGCGTCCTTATTTACTAGAACTGTATGCCAACGCATCACAACCATACTCTTTTTCCAGAGCAGCCAAAGAAGCTATAAAACATTCTCGAGAAGTTATTGCTACCTGCATCAATTCCAGGCCAGAGGAAATATACTTTACTTCTGGAGGTACCGAGAGTGATAACTGGGCTATTAAGGGTAGTACATCCTATGGTGATCACTGCGCGTTGATAACATCGGAATTCGAGCATCACGCTGTACTCAACTCCTGCAAAAAGATTGAGGAGTTGGGGTATCCAGTCGTATATCTCCATCCGACAAAAGAAGGCTTTGTTATGCCAGAACTATTGGAGCGATTCATCACAGATAAGACAAAGCTTGTTTCTATAATGATGGTCAACAATGAAATTGGCACGATCCAACCAATAAAAGACTTATGTATGATAGCCCACAGCCATGGAGCTTTTTTTCATACGGATGCTGTTCAGGCACTAGGGCACATCACAGTAGATGTAAAAGAACTTGATATAGATATGCTCTCCTGCTCGGCCCATAAGTTTAATGGCCCCAAGGGAATTGGATTTCTCTATATTAAGTCGGGAACTCCCTTATATAGCTATATGGACGGTGGTGGGCAAGAAGCTAGTATGCGGGCTGGTACAGAGAACATTGCATCAATCGTTGGCATGGCAGTTGCTTTAAAGAAAAATGTTGATAGAATGGCAGATTCTCAAAAACGGCTTAAAGCATTGGAAAAGATGCTACTTGATCGTCTGAATGATGCTTCTATCCAGTATATCCGAAATGGCAAGGAGCCACAGGTACCAGGAAATCTTAGCCTATCATTCCCATGTACCAACGGTGAATTGCTTCTTCATCGGTTGGATCTCTTGGGAATCATGGTTTCAACTGGTTCAGCCTGTGATAGCAAGAATACCCAGATTTCGCATGTGTTACAAGCCATCGAGGCTGATGAACAGTACGCAGTAGGCACAATTCGAATATCACTAGGATACGATAATCAGCCTGATGAAGTAATCCGTATCGCTGACGCACTAATTAAGATTTTATGCAAGACTTGCTAAATCTGCCAATAGTTATCAAGAACAAAAGGCCAAAAATCTGGAAAAGTTGATTCTACGAAAATGGGTATAGCAAAGCAGACCGACGTGTCCTAGTGGCCCGTAATCCAAGCTGTATGCACTTTATTCCATCACGAGATTTCGAGCGAGGACCTCTGAGGAGGTCCCCGCTTTCTTTTTGACGGATGGTAATTTGCTTACTGAAGTCCGGTATATGCACAAATCATATAGTCTCAACCAGACAGCCAAGGATAGCTTCGATCTTATGCTGCTTCTCCAAGTCCAACCCTCCCAGCTTCTCTGCCAGAGGTGTCCATCGAATCGGAGTATCCGTTGTAATGTATGCAGATAAGATGGAATCAGCACCAGTCCCAAGGGCATTGCAAATGTCGATCAGGGTAGGCAGAGCAGGTATCAGCAACCCACGTTCAATTCGTGAGATCGAGTTGGAGGCAACGTTCGTTATTTCTGCAAGCTGCTCCTGGGTCATGCCCCGTTCCTTACGGATACGCTGTATGGCCTGTCCACCCTGCTTGAAGTCCACTGCTATCCCTCCTGCGTCGATGTTTCATCCATATTATGAGCGAATTAGACGTGTTAAATCCAGAACGCTATAGACAAAACTCGACGTATAGAGTATAATTAGATGCAACTCTTTGCGGAGGTGAAGCCCTATGAGAGATAACTCCTGTGCCTTCACGGGCCATCGTCCGCACAAGTTCCCGTGGCGGTACGACGAGACAGACAACCGATGTGTGGCATTGAAGTCCGCACTGATGGAACAAATCGCAGCTTTAGTAGAGACCGGAATAACAGACTTCTACAGTGGCGGCGCGAATGGCGTGGACTGCTGGACATCGTTGATTGTCCTGGAGTTGAGGAAAAAGAAGCCTGCGCTGAGGCTCCACATGCTCCTGCCCTATGTGGGACAGGCGGACAAGTGGAGTGATTCAGCACAGGAACGGTATCACTCGATCTTGAAGCAAGCTGATTCGATAGAGTATGTGAGCCATGAGTATTACGATGGGTGTATGATCGACCGGAACCATAGGCTGGTAGAAGCTGCTGGAACACTGTTGGCTGTCTACAACGGGGAGCGGCGCGGAGGAACAGCGGCAACGGTACGGTATGCCCGAAAGCTGGAAAGAAAGATTGTGATTGTCAACCCTACTTCTTTTCAAGCTGTCAGGGAATGAGCCGCACGAGGCGTATTCGCAGGTATATATTCTTATCTCGGTGGCACGAAGGAACAAATATTTTCGTGGTGACAAAATCGACTGTCCCATGCGGCTGTACCGTCCAGAGCTTGTTGCTGACTTAGCCAAGAAGACCACAGACCGATGGGAACGTGCCAAGATTGCGAGGGCTGCTGGGTACACAGTGAAGTTCATAGAAGGTATGCTGCGGAAGCGTCGTGATGAAGAGGAACCCGAATGAAGTACATTCAACAAAGATAGGAGGGAGATACGGTATGTTCTGTCACAAGTGTGGTACACGGCTAGTAGAGGGAGCAAACTTCTGCCAGAGGTGTGGTGAAAAAGTAGTGCCTGTGGGAGGTGAACTGCGCTCCAAGCCCCAAGAATCCCAGCAGACAACAAAAGATTTGATTATACCCTGTGTAACTGCAACTGGTGAAAGGAGATTCGCGAACCTTAGCAAGCTTGCTCGTGAGTTTGCCCGTGAATCCTCTGGAGAGAGCGAAGATTCAAATTAGATTTAGGGAGGTTCTTATGCTCCACAAACTGGTACTGAACATAGCGAAAGCCTTGGGAAGGGCTGGATTGCCAGGGAAGGCAGCGCAGTATATATATGATAAGGCGAGCGCAATGATGCTGGATGAACGGTCGGATAGAGAATCCTTCCAAGCTGCACTGGAACACTACTCAGATGACGAGCTGATGACCTATGTTCCAGACGTTTACCAGGAGGACATCTATCGAATCGACTATGCACGGCTG
>OFGB01001782.1_pt1 | contig 12496 bp, 9 predicted proteins | sample 1521491 | NCBI WGS metagenome assembly OFGB01 (sample SAMEA3504095, study PRJEB24116) | mouse gut metagenome | biome: mouse gut; feature: mouse-associated habitat; material: faeces | place: Denmark | collected 2011
GGCGCCATAAATCAAACATTTATTTCCACAAAACAAATTATCTAACTGCTCTATACTATATAATAATTTCTGATTATCCATAAATATCTGCACTCTTATTCCTTTCACTGATAATAAAGTAAGATACATATACTAACAATAATTCTGTCTGTGTTCTTTCGCCTGAATTCACATATCCTTACTGTCAATTCAAATAAAACACATTGGTCATCCCTCTTTCGACGGATGATGCAGAATCTCTCCTGCTTCGCTCCCCGCTAATCATTCCATACTCCATGTTCACGAGGTCCTGGCATACCCAATACGCAACTCTCCATTGCCTTCTAACGCCGACTTTTCTTTTTCTATATCATGAATACGCTCCCCGGTCCTCTCGGTGAAATTCCGGCTTATAATCGCCTGAATTCATCCAAGCAGCTATTCTTATGATCTCCCACACATTCAGATCAGACTATTCTAATAAAGCCTTCCGTCCCCCTGTCCCCGCTTCTTGGCGTTCCTGGCCGCATTCAACTTCTCTTCCGCCTGATATCCACAGGCGGGACACTCAAATACTCCCCCCTGCTTTCTGCCTGTATTTCCGCATTGACTGCATTCAAAGCCGATATCTTTCCCTATCACTTCCACAATCTCCACAGACTGCTCTTTGCATTTCTGCGTCATTCTGTCGCGGATATATCCTCTCTGCCACAACGTATTATAATGGTTCGCTCTCTTATTCGCGCCGCCGGACTGTGGCTTTGGAAACTTCGGCATATAGATTACCTGCGGTTTCTCTATGCGCAGGAACCGATTCAGTTCCCGGTTGATATAATTGTGGAGTTGTTCTTCATATCGTTTCTTCCTGCTCCTGTACTTTTTCCTTCCCGGATTATCCTCTTTATTGTGCATATAGCTTCCTGTCTGTTTCCGAAGCCAGTCTGCATATGAGATCTGATACTTTCCAAGTTCTTCCCCATACTTACGCCCTTCGTCCGTCGTAAACATCGTATACATACCGACCGCTATTCCCACATGATTCCTATAGTCCGCATGTTCATGGATCGTCACCTGAATCGGAACTTTTATTTCTATCCTGCCGTATTCGGGATATAATTTTATATAGAGCTGAGACTTATACCGGTTATTATCCGTCAGCAAGACAAATATGCGTTTCCGTTTCTGTTTTACAGATATATATATCCCATGGTCCGCATACCGATACGCTCTCTCCGCTATGGCAAATCCTTCCGCTGTGCCGGCATGCAGTCTTGAACGATGCTTCCGCACCTGCCGGCAGAGATAATTCTGCAGCCTTTTTATCTCTACTTCTTTTGACAGCATATCATACTGCCGCTGCACCTCCTGCTTTAATTCGACCGGTTTCTGATTCAGCACCGACTCAAAGGCATTATTCACTTTCAGCAGGAAACGCAGGTAATGCTTCTCCTGTTCCGTAAAACCTTCGTTCTGATTTACCCGTTTTAAGATCTTTGATTTCGTATTTGTCCACTGGCACTTGATATCCCCCAGGGCGTCGAATACTGCAAGATAGAAATATACGGAAGGCATCCCAAGCCTCTCTCTGAGTCCGTCCTTCGTCATCTCATTCTGCACGGTGTACCCCGGATAGATCTTTGACAAACTCCCTATCCCTCCAAATCTCTCATATACATAATTTTTTACTTTCCTGTAATCTTCTGCAATATCCAGCAGTTTCTGCATATCGTCGGCCAAAACAGGCTCTTTATTATACTGACGGACGGTTTTACACATCTTTTCTGGCGGCATTCTTACTCCCCTATCTGAATAAAACAGGACAAAATCTCATTTCAAAACACCTGCAAACACCGTATTTTCCTGGGCAAACAAGGTTTCTGAAAAAGTGTACTTTTTCGGAATGATTTTCCGTGGAAAAATTTTAGACAAAAACCACAAAAAAATTAGATTAATTTTATTGACTATTTGTCGATAATATATTAAGATAGACAGGAATTTCTATCAAAAAAACCATTCCGAAAAAGTACACTTTTTCGGAATGGTTTTTTGCAATATTTTCTGATAAATTCTAATATTTTATCGTATTTTCAAATAATATAATCGTATTCAATAGCAACTAAATCTACGACAGCAAGTCTAAGACAACAATATCAACCCCATAATCCACCGAAGCGCCCAGCTAAGTTCTTTCTCATCCACATCCTTATCCGTTACCACGGCATAGGACGCAATCTCATTCCCTTCCAGGAGATATCGGATTCTTCCCACCTCCGTACCCGCTTTCACAGGAGCGGACAGAGAGTCTTTTACTTCTGTCTGCACTTCAACGTCTTCTTCCTTTCCAAGCAGGACCGGAAGTTCTTCCTTTCCTTCCACATGGATCGGAACCTCTGTCTCGTTCTTATAAGGATCTTCTTCTTCGATTCCCCGCTCGACTTCTATGTCCGGGAATTCTACGTCCTTCCATACGTCTCTGTATTCATAATTGGCAAGGCCATACTCCATGAGCTTGCGGGTATCCGACCATTTGTACCCTTTATTATTCGGCCAGCCGCAGGCCAGCAGAGCCACTATAAAAGTTCTTCCGTCGCGTTCCAGAGCGCCTATATAACAATATCCCGCGTCCGCGGTAAAACCGGTCTTTCCGCTTAACGCCCCTTCCATCATATCCAGGAATGCATTATGATTATTACAGGAAAAGCTTCTGCTACCCTCCACATTCGTAAACTGATAATTCTTTGTCCTTGTGATTTCAAGGAATTGATCTTTGCAGGAAGACTGCATTATGCAATACCGCATAATCAACGCCAGCTCCCCGGCCGTCGTGGAATGTGTCCCCTTCTCGTCGCTGCCGTCAAGCCCGTTAGGGGTCACAAAATATGTATGCTCGCATCCCAGCTCCTCTGCTTTCTGATTCATCAATTCCACGAATCCTTCTACAGTCCCGCAGAGTCCTTCGGCGATCACCACCGCGCTGTCGTTGTAAGATTCCAGCATCAGCGCATACAGGAGATCCCGCAGGTAGAACTGCTCCTGATCTTTCACGCCAAGCCTTACTTTGGGCTGTCCCGCCGCATAAGCAGACGCCGTAACGATCTGATCTTCCTGCATATTCTCCAGCGCCAGGATACAAGTCATAATCTTTGTCGTACTGGCCATAGGACGAACCACATCTTCTTCCTTACCAAACAAAACACGCCCGCTGTCAGCATCCATAAGCACTGCTGACCGGGCGTACAACTGGTCGGGCGCCTCTCCATTCCCTTCGGCATGAATCGAAAGATTCCCAAACCATACACACATAATACAAACGATAAGACCTATTGAAAATATCTTCTTTTTCATCTGCCACACCATATAACCCAAGTTATTAAAGTGTATGCCGGCTTCTTCACCACTATTCCTAATATACTCGCCGTATCATATTCATACCGGCACATCATTACATTAAATTCCCGGCATGAATTCCTGAGCAATACCCGCCTCGCTGTCATATGACGAATATATCAGATATCCAGCTTTAGCTGAATCTCCTCTTCCGCCTCTTCCTTAAAGCTTTCCACCTGCTCCGGGTTAGGACTCGGCAGATCTTCTACCGACCGGATATCGAATCTGCGCAGGAATTCCTCCGTAGTCCCGAACAAGATAGGTTTTCCCGGCGCGTCTAGCCGCCCCTTTTCACATACCAGATTATACTCCACCAGCTTATTAACCGCATGATCCGATTTTACACCGCGGATCTTCTCCACCTCCAGCTTCGTTACAGGCTGTTTATACGCGATGATCGACAGCGTTTCCAGCAAAACGTCTGTCAAAGTATATTTCTTCGGCTGCTTTGCCACACGAATCAGATATTCATACATTTCCTTCTTTGTACACATCTGAAATGAATTCTCTAATTCGATGATCCGCACTCCCCTGTCTTCAGCCTCATACTTATCCATCATACTGTGTATGAGTTTTTGAGTCGTCTCTTCATCATGCCCGATAGCTGCCGCGATCTTTCCAAGCTCCACAGAATCCCCCATGGTAAACAGGACTGCTTCTATGACGCCTTCCAATCTCCTGATCTCCACTTCTCTCATTACTACCTTTCCACCCCTAAGCCCGTTACTCTGATACATCGCCTTATCACTGACAGGAAGCTTCCTGCCGTCTGCCTACATCACTTTATACCATACAACCGCACAATATTGTAATCTCATCAAAGGGCTGTTCTTGCTCTATATGAATCGTGCCGTCTTTCATCAAATGTAAAACCGCGAGAAACGTGACGACAACCTGAATTCTGGAATGCTGCCGCTCTAATAATTCCCGAAACCCAAACTTTCTATGTTTTTTCGCAAATTCCGCCACATACAGAAGCTTGTCCGGAAGCGTCACCTCTTCTTTCTCTATCTTGCCGAACTTGCTTCGGACAGGATCTATCTTATCGGTCTGCCTTCTCATAACTTCCCGGAACACACGATTAAGCCTGGCAAGGGTTAAGTCTCCCAGAAGCTGATCCAGATCCACCGGTTCTTCAAACGCCAGCACTTCCTCCGGGATCGCGGGACTCCTGTACATCGCCTGTTCTCCGTCCACCTGCCTGTCCCGCAATTCATATGACATGTATTTGTACATCTTATATTCCAGAAGCTGATCCACCAGTTCCTGTCTGGGATCTTCCTCTTCGCCTTCTTCGTTGACTTCCTTTGGCAGCAGCATCCTGCATTTAATATCAAGCAGCGTGGCGGCCATTAACAGGAATTCGCTCATGACGTTCAGATCCTCTTTTTCCATGGCCCGGATGTATTCCATATATTGATTCGTAATCTCCACGATCGGAATATCATAGATATCGATCTTATTCTTATCGATCAGATGTAAAAGCAGATCCAGCGGTCCTTCAAAGACCTGCAGTTTTACCGGAATCCCCATCGTCTTCTCCTATACTTTCTTTTATCGCAATTTTATTATTATACAGGATATTTTCCGATTCTACAAGTTCAATCACGACTATTTCCGCAGGATTCAAAAGACGCACCGGTACGGAATGGGCGCCAAGTCCTCTGCTGACCACCGCCGCCGCATTTCCTACAGGATAGCATCCTCCTGAATATCTGGGAAACAAGGTAAAATCCGGAGCGATCACGCCGCCGATTCCCGGAATCCCGATCACGCCGCCGTGATAATGCCCGCACAGAATCAGATCCGCCCCCCATTCCTGATAGATCTCCGTATACGCCGGATGATGCGCCAGCAGGATCTCATACGCGGCTTTTGATTCTCCGATTCTTTCTTCTATCTCCCGTATCTTAAGCCGATCCCTTCGGAATCGATCATAAGCTTTCATCGGTATCTCAAGCCCTGTGACCCTGATCCGGGCTTCGTCCCACTCAAACTCATCCGATTCGTTTTCCAGTAAATGAATTCCGGCTTTTACAAGCAGCGCCTTATATTCCTGATAGGACTGTTCAAATCTCCAGGGCTGTTCTTTGAGCTTCTGTTCATGATTGCCGTTCCCGCAGTATACCTTACAAATACTCGTAAGACCGGACAGAAACCTGACCGTACCGCTATAATTATTCCCGTCCGATCTAAGCAGCATATCGCCGCCGATCAGGATCAGATCCGGCCTCTCTTTTTCAATCGCACGGAAGAGAGGCTCGTTATCTCTTCCATAACAATAGTTATGCAGATCGCTCAGAAAAATAATTTTTCTTTTGCTTCTAAGCCCTGCTAATTTCACAGAACTTACCCTGTACCGGGTCACTTTAAAACTGTGTAATTCACGGACGATCTCAAGAACCGCCGGAATCCCAATCATCAATAGCATCAATATTAATGTTCTCAATTGGCGTCTCCCATCTGTTACCTGGGTTTTGTTCCGTTCCCATCTCTCTTAGCCAGCTTAAGACGGTTCAATGAGACCTCTTTCTCCCCTGCCTGAACTCGTATCTCCGCGCCGTCTTCCAATAGATATACCTGTTCCACTTCATCGTTCTTACGCAGCTTTATTCCGCGGACTCCAACTGCCCCCTTCTTCTTCCCCGGCGCTTCTTCTGCCGGGAATTTTAAGAAATACCCATCTTTCGTCTGCAGAACGATATTTTGATTCTCGCTTATGACCTGAACGCCGACCACAGAATCCCCTTCCTGAAGCTTCGTAGCGGCAATCGTCCTCTTTGCTACCTGGAATTCCACGCCGTCTACCTTCTTAATCATTCCCTGTCTGGTTGCAAAGAGAAGTTTCGCATATCGCATCTGCTCCGCGTCGCAGATGTAGACGATCTCTTCCTGAGTACTGTCGAAATTACTTACATTGTCCACCGGCTGGCCTTTGTCCCGGAATTTTCCGTAGGGCAGGTCCAGTATTTTGATCTGATGCATCTTCCCGGTATTCGTAAAAATACATATCTTCCCGGTATTCAAACAGGATATGACATATTTATTCTCAGCATCCGCCGCTTCTTTATTTCGTGCGTAAGTATTGGTATCAACCGTTCTGGCATAGCCGAACCGATCCATCAGGAAGACGACTTCCTGTTCCTCTACCTTCTTCTCCTCGTAGACGGCTTCCTGTGCGTTCTCGATCACAGTGCGCCGTTTCCTGGAAAATTCCGCCTTCAGCCTGTCCAGATCTTCGATGATGACGTCCGCCATAGATTCATAATGATTCAGGATATCTTCATACCGTGCAATTTTCTTAAGCGTCTCGTCATGCTCCTTCATAAGAGCCTCTATCTCCAGGCCGATCAGCTTATAGAGACGCATCTCTAAGATCGCCGTCGCCTGACGTTCCGTAAACCGAAGCATAGACGCCATCTTCTTCGATATCTTAGTCTTGAATTTGATATTGTCTGTTACGCCGCTCACCAGACATGCTTTCGCATCCTTCACGGACTGGCTTCCCCGAAGGATCTCAATGATCAGGTCGATCACGTCGCAGGCTTTGATCAGCCCCTCCTGGATCTCTTTCTTATCCTGCTCCTTATTCAGCAGATTCCTGTACTTTCTGGTTGCCATCTCAAACTGGAAATCCACATGATGTTCGATGATCTTCCTAAGTCCCATGGTTTCCGGTCTGCCGTTGGCCACCGCAAGCATATTTACCCCAAAGGTGTCCTCCAGACGAGTCTTCCTATAGAGCATATTCTTCAGATTCTCTATATCCGCTCCCCGCTTGAGTTCGATCACGATCCTGATCCCTTCTTTTGAGGACTGGTTCGAGATATCCACGATATCGTTGGTCTTCTTCGATTCCACCAGAGCGCAGACGTCGTTTAAGAATTTTCCGATCCCCGCCCCGATCATTGTATAGGGTATCTCCGTGATGACCAGACGCGTCTTGCCCCCCTTCATCTCCTCGACCTCTACCTTGCCCCGCAGTTTAATCTTACCTGCGCCCGTCTCATAGATCTCCGGAAGGTCGTCTTTATTCACTACGATTCCGCCTGTCGGGAAATCCGGACCTTTGATATACTTCATCAGTTGTTTCGTACTGATCTCGTCATTCTTCATGTATGCCTTGACCGCGTCGATCACTTCTCCCAGATTATGAGTCGGGATACTGGTCGCCATACCCACTGCGATTCCTTCCGCCCCGTTGACCAGAAGATTTGGAAGCCTGACTGGAAGCACCTCCGGCTCCTTCTCCGTCTCGTCGAAATTCGGCACGAAATCAACGATATCCTTGTCCAGATCCGACAGATAAGCCTCCTGCGTCACCTTCGCAAGCCGCGCCTCCGTATAACGCATGGCCGCCGCCCCGTCTCCTTCGATGGAGCCGAAGTTTCCATGCCCGTCCACCAGGATCATTCCCTTCTTGAACTCCTGCGCCATGACCACAAGCGCCTCGTAGATAGAGCTGTCTCCGTGAGGGTGGTATTTACCCATGGTATCTCCCACGATACGGGCGCATTTACGATACGGCCTGTCATAGCGTATCCCCAGCTCATGCATATCATAAAGCGTCCGCCGCTGCACCGGCTTAAGACCGTCCCGGACGTCCGGCAGAGCCCGTGCTATGATGACGCTCATGGCATAGTCAATGTATGATTTCTTCATGACATCCGAATACTCGGTTCTGATAATCTGTGAATCCTGCATTTTCTTCTCCTCTTTCTAGGGCACTCTCAGAAGCTCCTTATACACATATACTGAGAGTGCTTTTATATTCCCGTCAGATATCCAGCTCTGCTTCCGTGGCATTCTCATAGATGAATGTTCTTCTCGGCGGCACCTCCGTACCCATCAGCATCTCGGTCACGCTGGACGCCATTCTCGCGTCTTCGATCTCCACCAGCTTCAGAAGACGCGTCTCGGGATTCAGAGTCGTCTCCCACAGCTGCTGCGCGTCCATCTCTCCCAACCCCTTATATCTCTGCAGGGTAAACGGGCCGTCGTGCGTCTTACGATATCGTTCTAAGGCTTTGTCATCATAGAGATATTCTTCCTCCCCCTTCTTCGGCATCGCCTTATAGAGCGGAGGCATGGCGATATAAACATGCCCTTCATAGATCAATTCCGGCATAAAACGATAAAACAACGTAAGAAGAAGCGTAGAGATATGCGCCCCGTCCACGTCGGCATCCGCCATGATGATGATCTTGTCGTACCGCAGTTTACTTATATCAAAATCATTGCCGTACCCTTCTGAGAAACCGCAGCCAAAGGCGTTGATCATCGTCTTTATCTCGGCATTCGCCAGTACCTTGTCTATACTCGCTTTCTCAACATTCAGGATCTTACCCCGGATGGGCAGGATCGCCTGATACATCCGGTCTCTCGCCGTCTTTGCCGACCCTCCGGCAGAATCTCCCTCCACGATGAAGATCTCGCACTGGCTTGCGTCTCTGCTCTCGCAATTAGCCAGCTTCCCGTTGCTGTCAAAGGAATATTTCTGTTTGGTCAGAAGATTCGTCTTCGCCCGTTCTTCCGTCTTACGGATCTTCGCCGCTTTCTCCGCGCATCCGATCACCTTCTTAAGGCTGTCCAGGTTACGGTCGAAAAAACGGATGATCTCGTCGTTCGTCACTTTACTGCACGCCTTGGACGCGTCAGGGTTGTCCAGTTTCGTCTTGGTCTGTCCTTCAAACCTCGGATCCGGATGTTTGATAGACACGATCGCCGTCATCCCGTTCCTTACGTCCGCTCCGGTAAAATTTGAATCCTTCTCCTTCAATATCCCCAATTCTCTGGAATATTGATTGATCACAGTCGTAAAAGTCGTCTTAAATCCGGTCAGATGCGTCCCGCCTTCCGCGTTATAGATATTATTACAGAACCCAAGGACATTTTCATGAAATTCATTCACATACTGGAACGCGGCCTCTACCTCGATCCCTTCCGCTTCTCCCTTAAAATAAACCGGCTCATGCACCGGCTCCTTCTTAGAATTCAGATCTTTGATAAATCCCAGAATCCCGTCCGGTTCATGGTAGACGATATGCTCTGTCTCACCGCCTCTTTTATCATCAAATATAATCGTTAGCTCCGGATTCAGATAAGCCGTCTCATGCATACGGCTCTTAACTTCCTCCGCCCGGAACTTCGTCTTTTCAAATATCGTGTCATCCGGGAGGAAATTCACTTTCGTCCCGGTCTTTCTGGTCTTTCCGATCTTTGGAAGCAGCCCGTCCTGAAGCTCGGTCACAGGCTTGCCCCGCTCGTACCGGTCCTGATGTATGTAACCTTCCCGGCTTATCTCCACATTCATATAAGCAGACAATGCGTTTACAACCGAGGAACCGACTCCATGAAGTCCTCCGCTGGTCTTGTAAGCCGAATCGTCAAACTTACCGCCCGCGTGAAGGGTCGTATAGACCACTCTGGCCGCCGATACTCCCGCAGCATGCAGGCCGACCGGTACGCCGCGTCCGTTATCCGCTACCGTAGCCGAACCATCTTTCTCAAGAATCACATGGATCTCCGTACAGAAACCGGCCAGATGCTCATCCACCGCGTTATCCACGATCTCGTAGATCAGATGATTCAGGCCCTTCGTCGATACGCTTCCGATATACATCCCCGGTCTCTTTCTTACCGCTTCAAGTCCTTCCAATATGGCGATACTGTCCGCATCATACGTATTATTCTTAGCCATTTCTCATAATTCCTTTCCAAATGTGCTGACCACATGATAACTCACCCTATCTTAGCACAAAATGTAGTCTGATTCAAATACATTTTTAAGGCGCTAAAACCGTATGTAGTGTATCCGCCAGTACCTCCATCGCATTGCGCATCTCTTCCACCGTATTTGTCTGGGCTCCGGCTTCAATCAGAAGAGTCTTCGGCTTCACATGCATATTATACCGGTAACCCCGCAGATAGATATGTCTGGTAAACCCCGGATACTTATTGACCGCCGCAATCTGCATCTGAAGAGAAAACGCCAGATTATCTTCAATATATGGATTTGCCAGATAACCTATATTGCCGTTCGCCCGAGTTCTGCTAAGACCGTTGAAGAACATGATCTGGGCGGTAGGTTTTCCGTTCACATCCGTCACCAGATGCGTTCCTTCCCCCACGCCGTCCCGATGAAGATCGATCACTACCTCAATACTCGGGTTCTTACTCAGGATCTCCTGTATCTCCGGCTCCGCCAGCTCATAAGCCATGCTGCGGTCCAGCTTTCCGTCTACCAGATCATAGACTCCCTTATGATGAAGCGTCGGAATATCATACGTGTCGTTCAAAAGCTCTGTAAGATAATCTCCCATTCCGAGAATCGTCGTACCGGTGTCTCCGGCTGTCGAATCGGCGAAAGCCTCCTGCGAATGTGTATGATAGATCAATACTTTCGGTCCCTCAACGGTCATATCAAGGCTCATATCCTTTCCCATAAGCTTCTCGGCATTCAGCAAGTCCGGATCTGCCATCGTATTCGAGTCAACCGTATAGAAGGTTCCCAACAGATATTCATAATTCATAAGCTTCTCCATAGAAGTGTCAATCTGTGTTCCGGAGGTTTGTATCACCTCCTCTGCCTGGCCGTCTTCCGTAACAAGATTACCGTTCTCATCTACCATATTTTCATCGTTTGCCTGGCTTTCAAGAATCATCTGATAGGTCTCCCGGTCTTCCACGTCTGTATAAGAAGCCGATTTTTCTTCCATATACATTCCGACGGGGATCATTTCCATTACCTTTTGTACCAGCCAGGTTTCCAGGTCCCTTTTGTTTCCTTCTTCCAGATACGAAAATCCCGGGAGATAAGTTCTTTGGGAGTACCTGAGCAGTATCCGGCTAATCCTGTCCTGATTATTCTCCCCTCTTTCTATATGTACAGGCACATGCATACAGGCATACGCTATCAGTATGCCTGTAATGACCCCAATCATAATCCGGCTGATCCGTTTTCCGCTCTCCACAACACCACTCCAACCATATAATTCTTTAACACTATATGACGCCCATTTCCCGATTATGTGCATGTCCCTTTGAAAACAACATATTCAGCGCCTCCGATATCGTATAGCTGATCCGCTTAACCGTTTCGTCAATATCCTTGGGAGTCACGAACAGTCCGTTCAGATGGGGGGAGATCAGTTCTTTTACCAACTCGTATTTTTCAGCGGCATTGTACCCTTGCATGACTACGCCGACTCCACGAAGCGTCTCTGAACTTTCTAATGCAAGAATCAGATTCTCCATCGTATCATTGACGATCGTAGCGGCGTCTACGACGGTCGGAACCCCGATTGCAATCACCGGGACTCCCACAGTATCTCTGGTAATTGCATTCCTGTGATTTCCGACGCCTGATCCGGGATTGATCCCCGTATCTGTAATCTGAATGGTACGGTTCAGACGCTTCGAACTCCTGGCCGCCAGGGCGTCCACCGCAATAATCATGTCCGGCTTCGTCTCTTGTACGATCGCTTTGACGATCTCCACCGTCTCCATACCGGTCTGTGCCATAACCCCCGGGACGATAGCGCTCACCAGACGCACATCCTCCTCTCCCATGGCGTATTTCCCATACTCTTTCACGATATGTCGGGTAATATTCAGATTATCCACTACGTAGGGACCCAGCGCGTCCGGCGTAACCTTCCGGTTTCCAAGGCCCACCACCAGGATTGAATAATCCTCCTTATCCTTCTCGACAAACCGTTCCAGGAACTTCGCCAGCTCCTTGGAGATCTCGTCATGGTAATCCTCATCCGGAACCGACATATTCGGCGCCTCCATGGTAATGTATGTGCCCACCGGCTTCCGCATCACCTTCGCTCCATTCTCGGTCTCAATCTTGACCGTCGTCACCTTTATCTCCCTCTCTTCGTCGTAATCCTCTTTCAGGGAAACCCCCTGAACCTCCACATTGTCCGATTCAAACCGCTCTTTGTCCTCCAGAGCAAGGTCGGTTCTGATGCTATATTTCTCAATCATCCCAAACATCCTCACTTTAATCGTATTTAATTCTATTTTTTACAATATTTTGAGAAATATGTATTGACAGAACCCAATACTTGCCCTAAAATAAATTCGTATGTTTCGTTAGAACGTCCGTGTCCGGCTCTAACGA
>OFGB01001786.1_pt1 | contig 12476 bp, 8 predicted proteins | sample 1521491 | NCBI WGS metagenome assembly OFGB01 (sample SAMEA3504095, study PRJEB24116) | mouse gut metagenome | biome: mouse gut; feature: mouse-associated habitat; material: faeces | place: Denmark | collected 2011
GAATAAATCTTGTCCAGAAAACGGTCAAGCCCTTCCGGATTCGCCAGGAACCCTGACCCCCTTCCCTTAGAAACCACTGTCTTAGACGGACAGCCCAGATTCAAATTGATCTCCTCATATCCATAATATATAAGTTTCTCTGCTGTCTCAAGAAAATCCTCCGCCCGATTCGTAAGTATCTGAGGAACCAGCTCCATTCCCTCGTTATTCTCCGGCAGGATCTCCGCTAACTCCTTTTTGTTAAACCCTTTCTTGGTGTGCGGAGATAAAAAAGGTGTAAAATATTTATCCATAGGCAAAAAACAATCATGATATGCCCTTCGATAGATCCGTGTAGTGATACCTTCTAACGGAGCCAGATAATATCTCATAGTCTATGATATCCTTTCGTTTTGTATCTGCTTTCTCCATCATAACACAGACTTGCTCTATCTGACCACTCTAATTTACTTTCCTACTATGCAGTTCTTACTATGAATTTCTTAATATTCTTATATGAAGTTCCGTGTAAGCAGATCGTCCCTCAGCAATTCTTCAACTGTATTAAGCCCCAGCTCTTCCAGCACCCTTCGTACATAAGGATTTTCAAGCGGCGTACGATATTTTGCACAATCCCCGTAAGCGTCTACGTTTTCTCTTCCTTCATCCGCACTAAGAATCGCCTTAGGGCCGCCGACACAGCCGCCGACACAGCCCATCCCCTCAAAGAAATTGGCGTCTATTCTCCCTTCTTTAATCCTCGTGATCATCTCCATACACGCCTTTGGACCGTCCGCCTGCTCCGAACGAACATGAATACTTCGTTCGGGCCGCAGCTGTTCCACCATCTCTGAAACAGCCTGGCTTACTCCTCCGGTCCTTGCATAGAGTCTGCCTGCTTTAGACGCATGCTCCTTTTCAGCATCCTTTAGATCTTCAGGACGAATATCCGCCGCCTCAAAGATATCCTTGATCTCCTGAAACGTCAGCACATAATCCACAGCATCCGCAATATCCGGTTCTCTCGCTTCCTGCTTTTTTGCAAGGCAGGGACCCGCGAATACGGTAAGCGCATCCGGATGAATCCTTTTGATCATACGACCGCATGCGATCATAGGTGAGACGGCCCCCGGAACATGAGGCATCAATTCGCTGTATATCTTTCGGATCATGGCAATCCAAACCGGACAACAGCAGCTGGTTAACTGGTAGTCTTCCTGGCTATGCACATGCTCCTCAAATTCCAACGCCTCCTTAAGCGTCAGAATATCGGCAAATAATGCCACCTCCACCATACCGGTAAATCCCAGCGCCTTAAACGCAGTACGCAGCTTCCCGGGCGTCACCGCCTCGCTGAATTGCCCAAGAAATGCCGGCGCCACCATCATATAGACCGGTCCCCTCGCCTCCCTTACTGCTTTCATAGCTGGAAGCACATCCTTGCCGGCAACCAGGCGTCCGCTCTGGCAGGCTTCTATACATGCTTCACATCCAACACAAAGCTCCGGGTTGATCTCAAGCTTCCCGTCATCCGTCCATTCGATCGCATCAAAGACACAACTATTCTGACAGGCTCTGTCATAAGCACATTGCTCACACTCTTCCACCTGCAGAACCGCCGCGTGTCTCCCTGGATGAAGCAGACAGTCCAGATGATATGGGTTGTATTCTTCCGAAAAAGACTCGTCTCCATTTATATTCTTCTTCAAAAGCTCCCGATATAATTCATCAAATGTCTTCATATATTTCTGTTACTCCTGATTCTCTGTCTTGACTGATATATCCGTAAGCTTCACAATATTAGTCTGTTCACAGTTTCTTTTTCCTTTATCCTTCTGCTGTTCCGCCTTTTTTTTAGCAGCGTACAGATTCCCCGGCAACAGATCCAGCTTTAATTCCTTCATATATAAGCTCCTTTCGGCAACGCAATATTGTATTAAATAGTATGCACGTCCACGCCGTAAATATTCACTCTATACGAAAAAGCCCCCGCTCGGTAAGATCAATCTTACCAAACGGGGTTTGATTTAAATCAACGGTGAATTCCTATACGCCGTACCAGCACGGCCATACACAACACCATCACTGCAATATACAGAAATGCCCGATCCGTATTTCCGGTCTTGACACTCTTTATTATGGTTCCATTCTGCTTCCGGTTCTGAGTATTCACATCTTTCCCTGTATCAGAAATATTATTTTCCGAATCCCGGCTGCTCTCAAAGAGCGCCAGCGCATTCTCCAGGTTGATAAGCGCCGTCTTTAATTCTTCCAACGACGCATTGGGATCGCTCAGAACCCTCTTCGCCTCATCAATGGCTCTTTGCAGATCCTCTGTCCGATTCTCTGCCGGAATCATCTCTGCCCGCTCTACAAGCTCCTGAAGCTTAGCCCTGATAGCGTCTATCTCCTCCGTTCCGCTCGAACTGCCGCCCGACGGCTGACCCGGACCCGGTTCCGGCTCCGGAATTGGTTTGGGATCCGGAACCGGATCTGGCTCCGGCTCTTCCGGATTACTGCCGGCTCCGTTCAGATCCTGCTCTGTGATCAGAACTGTATTTCTTCCTCGAACCACCCTAAGCTCACTTTTCTCAATATTAATCCCAAAGGATACCGGAGTTCCGTCCGCTCGTTTCATATATACCGTTCCTATATCAAGAACATCTCCGGCTCCGCTTTCACCTGCCGCAAACAAAGGCTCCGTCCCTGCAATATAGATATTCAGGATCTCGCCCTGATTGAAACGATATGTTTGTACCTTTGTATTTGCTTTAATCCATTCTGTAAAATCAACACCCGGCTGAATTTCATCTGCATTCGCCGTCACATCTTCCAATTCTATGGCAAGGCTGACCGAAACCGTAGTGATCCTTTCCTGATTTGCATTCGGAAGGATCAACTTCACAGAAGCCTTCCCATCTTCATTCTCGGTCACATTAACCGCCGATTTTGCAGCAGACGCCTTAAGCGGCGGCGCTGCGATAAAAGCGAACACTGCCATAATTATACTCATACTTAATATATATTTCTTCATGTTCTATTCCCCTTATCACTATTGTCCTTCGCCGCTTAACTGTATATCCGGAAGCGTTTCCGGCATCGGTACAAATACCGTATCGCTGACCAGCCTCTGACCTTCCAAAGTCTTGGCGTCGTCCACACGATACAACTCCGCCCGCACCTGCTTAAGACTTGCAAGATCCGCCTGTTCCGGTTTGAGCCAGTAGAACCATGTCCCCCTGTAAGTATCTTCGATCGGCCCAGTCTCTGACACAGTTGAAAATACAACCTGCTCTGCATTCAAAGAATCATCCGGGCCTGTACCGCCCACGATATTACCGTCTTGATCATAAAGCAGCACCACATTATAAGCCGAATTGCCTTTGTAGCTTCCGGCGAATACAATGGAACCTGCCGGAATCACATCCGTATCCTTCGGTCCGTACTGGAATGCCTCATCCAGTCTTCCGATCGCCGTAGCCCCTTCTTCAGTACTTCTGAATTCCACATCGTCTCCAGTCACACCGAGTACATCCAGCTCAGATATGGCAACTTCACATCCACTCTGATTCCTGATAGAAAGCTTCATCGCCGTAGTCCTGTACAGCGCTATATTCTGAGTACCTTCCTTCGCAAAATATACTGTTCTGTTATCTGGCGTCTCAAAAGAACCCTTCGCCGCTTCTTTCCACGTGCCGTCCGTATCATTTTTTACAGATATACTATAGTCTCTAATCGGATTGCCGCCGTTCACCGTATACTCGAATCCGGCAACTGTAAGCGGTTGGTTGAATTCTATCAAGATCTCAGCATTAACGCCTGCAGTACCGGTGTATTCGGTATCGCTCTTATTATCAACCGCTTTCATAATCGCCGCCTCTTCCACCGGACCGCATGGATCGTCATCATCTCCTTTTCCTGCTTCCGCCACATTAGTAGGAGTCATATCGTCGGTGCTGACCGTCCAGTGTGTCTTGTCTACTTCACCTTGATGCTTGATCTTAAGCGGCGGCAGCGTCTTCACTGCAGAACGATTCAGATACTTGTCAATCACCGTAATCTCATAAGTTACAACTCGGTTATTCATTGTCGTAATTGTATCCGTAAACTTATCTCCGACGGAAAATCCTACAACTTCTTTCTCCACATCTCCGTTGGAAGTCGTACAACGTACGATCTCATATCCCTGAACATCCTCTGCGTTGATATTCTTGGAACTTAAAGTGATATCTACCTGATTTGCGGCGTCAGCATTGATCACAGCTTTCGTATCGTCGCCAACCGCATCCACCGCTCCTTCTGTCCCAAGCGAACTGGTTCCTCCTCCTAACCGATATACACGGGAATCATCATCTACATAATAGATTGCCCTCGCTTCCTCTGAAAATTGGTTCGCATAGTTTTTTGTATCCTCATTTGGAGTCATTCCCCATCGGCCGAAGAAATCAAGAATGTTCTTTTCCGCCGCTCCGCAGGCCAGACGCATAATATCCTGTTCCCGATCTCCTGACAACGCAAGCGCTACGCCTCCCGGCGCCGGAGCCTTCGCCGGAGTCCTCGCATAGGTATCTACTCTCGCAAAAAACAGGCTGTTAATCTGCTCTGTATAATCCGGATATGTCTTGTAGTTGAATCCATTGTCATAAGCCAGATGCAGCTGCCAATACATACCAAGCTGTGTAAATACGTTTGAAGCCGGACCTTTCGTGCCAGATGTTACTTTCTTAAATACATTATCATACTGGAAACGCACGGAATCATTCCGATCCATCGCCTGTGCAAGCACCGCATAATAATTGTTTGTGATCTCCGCGACGGCATAAGTTCCCTGATTGATGCAGTGCCCGATCTCGTGGGCAATCCCCCATCCAAAATACTTGCCGCTCTCATATCTTCCTGATGCGTCGGACTGTACCGGAACACCTTCAAGCATTCCCAAAGCCGAACCCCACTCGATACCGATGTGATTGCCCGACGCGTACATGAACGCTCCGTCAAACATCCTCTGATAACGGATATTCAAATGGTTCGCAGGGATACGATCTTTCACATCAGACGCGTTGTTATTCAAACCCTTATGCTGATAGAATAATCCCATCATACTTTCCATGGCGTCCATGGAGGTCACAAGCTTCTGTGCTCTGGCCTCCGCACTTCCGCTTCCGCTCCCCGCCAGAATCTGCTGTGCCGGAAGTGAAAGCATCATGGTATTCAGCATAATATCGGACGCGCCAAGGATACAGTTCTCTGCTTTATACTCGTACTGCACCGCTTTGTTCGAAGAATTCAGATGTACCTCGTTATGCTTTGCCTGGATATCACCCACATACGCATCCAGCTTCGTGATATATTCCTGTGCCCTGGCAAGCCGCTCAGCCCCGTCTTCGACCTGATACAGATCTAACCTTGGAACCTCCACTCCTCCGTTTACACGCACCGCATAACGATCGTTGACCTCGCTGCCCGTATATTGGACATACAACGCGCCTCCCGACTCTTCATCGGTCGACCACAGTTTCGGAACCGTGATATCATTTCTTCCAACCTTAAGTACCCCGACTACCGTAAACATATATTTGGATTCCGAATGATATTGCGTGCTGACCAACTGCAGATTAGTAGTCTCACCGGTCTTCTTCGTGTTATGTCCGACATAGACTGTGATCTCCTCTCCCGCTGCCGCCGTAACCCCCAAAGGCTGCCACGCATTTAAACCGCCGAAACCGCGGCCCACATCCCCGGTCATAATTGTATTATAAATACTTACAGACTCTGTAAGTTTCCTGGAATTCAGGATATCTTCCGCGGTCTTAAGTTCACGTTCAAGGTATTCCTTATCCGGATGATATTCTCCGCTCATCGGGTCCGGAGTATTGATCCGCTTCCTTAACGCATCCACAGACGCCTGATTCACATCGCTTCTAAGCACAGTATGAAGATCATCCTCATAGAGCGCCATAATGTCTCTCTCTATCGAATCATAATGATAGAAATACACCTCCGATACCGAGATTGAACCGGACGCAACGGAGCGGGCAAGCCCAAACTGAAGTTTCTTAGCTTTGATCGGTTCCGGAAGCTTAATCAAATAGTAAGGTCTATTCTCCGAATCTACCTTCCTTTGAATCACCATTTTGGCCGGCAGCATATGAGCATCGCCGTTTTCATCCCAATATCTCACCTGTACATAACCATACTGAGGCCTCTGCGGCGTCACTTCCTGCAATGCGATCCGATCAAGCTCATACGCCTGGTCAAACTCATAGATCAGACCAGACTTAAGACTATTATATCCGCCGCAGTCCCATGTTTCAAATGCATAATGAGAAGACGGATTATTATCCACCGTTCCCCATATCGTACCGGCCTCTGTGTCAAGCGGGCTGTCAACCATATTTCCCTGCGCGGACACTGCACTGATAATATGCCCGCTCACCTGCCCTGCTTCCGCCGCATTAATCAACTTATACTTCGGCATCTTCGCCGGATTCTGATCCGTAGTTTCCGCCTTAGATATCAGCGACGGCTTACTTTCTCCCAGATCGTTCACGCCTGTCACATAGATCTCGTAACTCGTCCGGTCCTTAAGCTCCGATATCGTATAACTGCTAGAAGATATTCCTTCCGTCTTCGTATACTCCTTCGTCCCTTCTTCTCTATAATACACGTGATAAAAATCCGTATCCTCCATCTTCTTCCAGGATACGTCTATCGCACGGTATCTTCCCTCTGCCCTCACATTATCCGGGGCGCTCGGCGCCTTATCTGCCTTTGGGATCACCACAATCGACTCGCTGTATCCGCTTCTCCATGCACCGTTCACCGACCGTACACGCACTTTATATTCCTTGCCGTTGACAAGTTTTCCCTGCCCGAAGGAGCTGACGCTCAGGTAATTCCCCTTCGTAGCAATTACTTCCTGTTCCCCGTCCTCATTTTCAATCTGGACTTCATAACCTGTAATATTCACACATGGATTCCAGGTCAGGGCAAACGTCTTATTTCCCACCTGCGCCGCAAGTCCCCCTGGAATACTGCGCTGAGGCTCCGGAATCCGGTTCGCCATATCACCTACAAATTCCACTTTGGCAATCTCTGCAAGTTTATTATTCTTCTTCATGCCAGTGATCTTGATCGTGACTTTCTTCACCGCAACCTGACCGCCCAAGTCAATTATAATCTTGCCAAAACCGTCCGATTTTACAGTCACCTGCTCCTGTGTAAGCAAAGCCTCAATTCCCTCCGGCAAAACAGACGCTTTATACGTGTGATCAGTCTCTGCTGGTTTCCCATCCTCGCCAATCGTTTTTTCCGTATAGGTAATTTCAACCACAGCCGTATCGATAGGATTATCCTCCTTCGCATCGATAATGATGCCGCCTGTCGGAAAGCGATCATTCTGTGAGATCTCAAATTCCATTGTCACCGGAGTATTCGCAGAGATTTCTGCTCCATCCTTTCGTGTCAAAATAACTGATCCCTCACCTCTGAATAAATCGCTGAGGGAACCTTCTACAATCGTCTCATCACCAGACTTCTGAGTAATCACCGACGCCGGCACATGCTGCTCTACCAAAGACAACGTCTGGCTTTCTTTATATCCATGGGCAAAATAATCCAAGTCCGTAAGGTCAAATTTACCGTCTCTGTTGAAATCTGCCCGTTCATTCTCCTGTGTAACCTTCTCTTCTGCATCAATCAAATCAATAAGTCTGACCTCGTCTTCTTCCGTAACGGCTTTGTCGCCGTTCACATCTCCGATCAGAAGCGCCCCTGGATGCTTCCCCTCCGTACCGTAATCGTATCCGCCAAGGAATCCGGTTGCAAGGTTCACCTTATATGCCCAGCCTTCGACCTGGATCTGCTGTCTGTAGCTTGCAAATCCGGGCGCCGTTACCTGCAGTTCATAGATACCTTCTGCCAGATTATCGAAGGTAACGCCATCCTGGACTTCCCTTATTCCTTCTGAGGGCAATGTAATCTTTTTATTCTTAGTTGCATATCCCTGTCCGCTCAATGTAAGATCAAATACCACCGGCTTATCCCACACAAACGTCTGAGCGATATACACGTCTATCTGCCCTTCATTCATATCAGCTTTTTCTGATCCGCGGCTTTCATCGGTAAGGTTGATTTCCTCCCCCTCTGTTAACGCCTCGCCGTCCAAAAGCTGATCGTCCGTCGAGGGATTTCCTATAACTTCCCGCTCTTCCTCGACCGGCTGTTTTTCCGTATCCTGCTGATCATCGGCGTCTGGTATTTTCGTCTGAATCTGATCCGCCGCCGAATCACCCGTCGGATCAGCATCTTGCACCTGTTCCGCATCTTGCACCTGTTCCGCAGGATCCAAATCTGCCGCATAGATATTCATGCCCGACGTGAAAACCAATACTGCCGCCAAAAGATATGAAACAATCCTCTTCATATTCTTTCCCCCCACTTTTTTATATACCCCTTTATCGTTTTCCCAGACTGACAGCAGTAGAATCTCTCTCTGCTGATCCTATAAATATTGTTCTGGTTTTCTCTTAAATATATCATATTCCTCCCTTGTCCTCAACATTATTTTTTTATCATTTTCCCAACATTTTACGCCCCCAGCAAACAAGAAATCTCTTCCTGTATGCTGAGGGCGCTGTTTAAACACTTTATATCTCCTCTATCGTAAATGTAATTGTAACCCGGAACAGATCTCCGTCCAGATACAGCTCAAACTTACCGCCCTGCATCTCTGTCAGTGTCTTGGCAATAGACAATCCCAATCCGCTTCCTTCTGTACTCCTTGAGATATCTCCCCGAATAAATCGTTCCGTCAGTTCATCCGCCGATATATTCAACGGTTGTTCCGATATATTCTTCAAACTAAATACTGCCGTCGTCCCTGTAGTATAGAGATCTGCGTACACTCTGGTTCCTTCCATCGCATATTTCGCTGTATTATTATAGATATTAGCCAGTACCCTCCAAAGCCGTCTGCCATCTGCACTAATGATCACCTCTCGTTCCGGAAACGACATAACCTCTGTCAGTCTACGCGCCTTGAACTTCTCTTCAAACTCACCGCTGGTCTGCTGAATTATCTCCACCAAATTGATATTCATGAATTCTAAAGTAATATTTCCGGAACTTATCTTAGAAGCTTCCACCACATCTTCCGTAAGCGTCTTAAGCCGTTGGGACTTCTCATCTAACACTTCCAGATACCGTTGAATCTTCGGATCCTCAAACTCCTCCTGTTTCAAAAGATTTACATAATTAATAATAGAAGTAAGCGGTGTCTTAATATCGTGAGAGACATTCGTAATCAGATCCGTCTTAAGCCGTTCGCTCTTGATACTCTCGTCAAGAGCCATGTCAAGCCCCTGCCCGATTGAATTGATCTTTTCCGCAATACTCCTCTGTTCTTCACCCATTCTGTCTGTCGGAATCTTATAATCCACTTCGCCTCCGGCAATCTTATCGACTCCTTTGTCAATCTCATGTCTCCCGACTGCCTGCTTCACCAGATAAATGAACAAGCCAATCTCCACCGCCAACAGTAAAAATGACAGAACCAGATCCAGATGATCTATGATTCCCATCCAATGAATGACTACAAATACACCAAATATCAGTATTGTCCGCCAAACTGAATGTAAATTTCGAAAAATCTGATTTATAAAAACTATCAGGCTCTTTGCCAGACTGTTTCCCCACAAAGATTTTGCCTTCATTCTTCTAATCAAACTCAAATAGCCAATCAGAAACATCCCGCAAGTATATACCGCCGTAATACCCATCCATATAAATGCTCCCAGCTCAATATCACCTGAATAACTGTGTGCCACATCAAACGCCATGTCTTGACCCGATGTGATATGGACACTGAGATAACCTACCCATATGACAGCCATCGGAAGCATCCAGACCACCAGTACAACTATCGCCGCTGCTTCTGTCTTCCATCTGTCAAATGTATTTAAATGCAATTTATCATCTTCGCCATTTCTCCCTGCAACAAATGTCAGCCAAATCAGGATTACGAAGAACACTATTATTAACAGTCCCTCGGCCACCGTCACTGTCCGAACACTGGATCCATATTTTTCAAACAATTGAGCCTCCGAATAGAAACTATCTCTAATTGGATACCCTGTATCTATACCCATCGCAAATATGAAGCTGTCATCCTCTCCGCCCGCGTATTCTGCCGAATCACGCCAACTAAGCGCGTCGATATCATTCATATTTGTCTCGAAATCTTCAAGCTTTGGCCTTACGATTACATATTTCCCCATATTCTGAAGACTCTTCAGGCTCCTCTCTATCTTCTTACCATCCTGAAAAGCCTTACGATTGGAATATACCACACCACTCTTTGTATCAGCATACAGATACGCAACATTTGTATCTCCCTCCTGGTACATCTTGCCGATATTCTCATATTGTGCCAAATCATTTCGAAGAATACTGATCACATCGCGAAGCCTTCCATACGCGTCGCTCAGTCTGCCGTTCCACGACGGACTGTCATTCGCCACCTCCATGATGCTTCTTGCACCAATCGGAGAATACAATTCCTCGAACCAATAACCATCATAGCTCCAGCAGTCAAGATAAACAACTTTCCCTTCCTCATTCTGAAGGCCCTTGAAAGTAGTCTCAGAAGAATTATAAAAATCACCTTCCTGCAGTCCTGAGAGGATGTCACTTTCTGAAATCCCCGACTCATCGCCTGCAATTACAAATCGAAGCTCTCCATTATCAATCAGCTTTTTAAACTCACTGTAATAGTAATAATGATAAGTATTATCAGCATTTTTACAAACTATAATATTATCTTCCAGGCTTCCTCCCGTCCCGTACATATCATTTCTATCGGATTGCCAGCTCTCCCCCCATCTATTCAATTCATCCAGCGTATAAGCCAATCCACTGGTGTTCTCACCGCTTATTGTGCCGTCCTCAAAGAACTCCTTGATATCCACGATCCGCTCCGAATCATAAGCTCCGTCCATTTCCAGCATCTTCTTTACCCTGATACCTTCGATCACATCATATCTTATACTTCGTAGATTGTTTTTAAAACTAACTGAATCTTCATATTTTTTCGCCGCTCTGCCCGCCAATGCCTCAGTCCTCAACATTGGATAGGACATAATCCAAAGAAAACCAAGCGCTATCGTCAACGCCAGCACATGCGCCGATATAATCAGCACTCCCTTCGTAAAGGCAGACTTATACCATCGATACTTCATATAAACTCCCTTCTAGCACTTCTCTATCTTATATCCGACCCCCCAGACCACTTTCAGATACCGCGGTTCTTTGGGATTGATCTCTATCTTCTCTCGAATATGCCTGATATGTACCGCCACCGTATTATCCACGCCAATCGCATCTTCGTTCCAGATATTTTCATAGATTTGATCAATGGAAAATACTTTTCCCTGGTTTTTCATTAATAACAGCAATATATTGTATTCAATCGGAGTCAGTTTCACCGGTTCTCCATCGACGGTTACTTCTTTCCTGTCATCATTAACTGCCAACCCGCCCACTTCATATACCGCCTGGTTTAAGTAATCCGCCGTACTTCCAAGCTGCGTATATCGACGTAACTGGGACTTCACCCTTGCAACCAGTTCCAATGGATTAAATGGTTTCGTCACATAATCGTCCGCGCCTACATTGAGTCCAAGAATCTTATCTGCATCCTCTGATTTGGCAGACAAGATAATAATCGGCATATTATTCTCTTCCCTTATCTTAAGCGTAGCGCGGATTCCATCCAACCTCGGCATCATCACATCAATCACCAACAGATCTACCTTCTGCGATTTCAGTATCTTTAACGCTTCCTCTCCATCATATGCTTTTAATACCTGATAACCCTCCTGAGACAGATAGATATCTATCGCCTCTACAATCTCTTTATCATCATCACAAACTAATATTTTAGACATTGTCATCACCTCCCTTATACTATACAATAGCCATGAGCAAAACTCCACACATTCAGTATTTATGCGGATTTGCGAGGCATGGCAACCTCTTTTATCACTCCCAGAACCTTTGGTTCTGTATTTATAGTAACAACCAGCTCCAAATGGTATAATTAAGTTGCCAAAACAAATTCACCGAAAGGAGCTGATTGCTATCTACCGTCAACAAATCATTCAAGACATCCGTCTTTTTACCTCTCAACCTGTTGCTAAATTTTATGATTCCCTTTTCCTGAATCTTGATCTGTCTTTCGTTCGGGAATACCCAAAAACGGGACGTAAAGGTTTTTCCAGCCACGCCATGATTTGTGCCTTCATTGTCATGAAATGTGAAGGCTTCCCCATGATTACTGACCTTGTCGATTATCTCAATAACAATCTTCTCATTGCCCATTACTGCGGCTTTGATATTTCCCTGCCGCTTCCTTCTTACTGGACTTTTGACCGCTTCCTGAAAAATTTTGACCATTCCATTCTTTCCTACATTATGCAGTCACAGGTTCTTTCCCTTGC
>OFGB01001788.1_pt1 | contig 12451 bp, 13 predicted proteins | sample 1521491 | NCBI WGS metagenome assembly OFGB01 (sample SAMEA3504095, study PRJEB24116) | mouse gut metagenome | biome: mouse gut; feature: mouse-associated habitat; material: faeces | place: Denmark | collected 2011
CGCATCCGGTCCTGCTCCTCCTGGCGGCGCTTGCTGCCCTGGAAGCCGCCCCGGCGCTGATTGCGGCCCTGGAACTTCTGCTTGCCCGCCTGCATCTGGGTGGCCTTGCCCGCGGCCAGGTCCTCCAGCCGCTGGTCATACTTCTCCAGATCCTTCGCCACATTTTTATAAATGACCGCCTTCGGTACATTCTGTCCCACCGAATCCTCTCCGGAGACGTTCCAGTCATAACTCACTACATTTTCTTTTTTCAGCTTTGCCAGAAGATCGTCCACGATGGGACACACATAACCATTGTTGCTGCCCCATGGAAAACGGTGCAATTTTGGTAAAATTCCTGTCACCTGCCGAATTCGCTCCCGACACTGATTGAAATCGTCAAAGAATGTCACTTCATTACAATACATCTCATCCTTTTTATGAGAAAAAGTATGAACCCCGATGCTGTGGCCTTCCTCTAATTCCCGCTTCACGATCTGCTCTCTCTCCGCAGTGATCTCATTTCCAACAAGAAAAAATGTCGCCTTTGCCTTTTTGTTCTTCAAAGTATCCAATATGTCCGGCGTAATTTCACTGGGACCATCATCGAAGGTCAGATACGCGATCTTTTCTAATTCTTCCTCCGGATCACTAGAGGATTCCTTGAAAACTGCCACATTTTCTGCCGCCTCTTCCGGCGCATTTTTTTGAAATTCATGGAAGATCATTCCACTCAAAATACAGACGCCAAATATGTAAACTACCTTTTTCACCATATCACCCAATGAAACGATTCTCATTTTATTATATTCTGAAAATGGAAAAAGGTTCTGCCAGCATACCCGTTTTATCAGCACAATGGTGCATTGGAACCCTGTTTCGTCCTGTTGCTGGCAGCTAATTTATTTATTCTTTGACTCTCAAGGTGATTTCTCCCGTGTGAAGTACCCTGACCTGCTTCTTGCCCTCTTCCTCCAGGCACTCCACCACAAGACCGCCGTCATCGTCGATATCCAGCGCTCTTCCTTCTCTCCACACATCCTGTTCCAGAAAGCGTATTTCTTTTCCAATGACATTGGAATACTCCCGGTATTCCTTCATAAAGCTTCGGTCTGTAAGATGGGAATAAATCTCCCAGAATTCATTGATGACTGCCGCCGCCAGCCGGTTTCTGGGCACACTGGTATCCTTCGCCACGCTGCCGGCACGTTTCTCCAGATCCTGGGGAAAATCCTCGGTCTTGTAATTGATGCCGATGCCCACGACAACGGTGTCGATTTTTCCCACCTCAAAATCCGATACTGCTTCCGTCAGGATCCCGCAGATCTTTCGGTCCTCCCAATAAACATCGTTCACCCATTTGATCTGGGGACAGATTCCGAGGACGTTTCGTATCCCGCGGCATACCGCCACAGACGCCGCTGTGGTGATCAGGATGGCATCGGAACCAGCCAGTTCTGGTTTCAGCAGTATGCTCATGTAGATACCAGTATTCGCCGGAGAATAAAAACTTCTTCCCAGCCGTCCCTTTCCCTTTGTCTGCTCTTCCGCCAGCAGGATCGTTCCATGAATACCATTTTCCAAGGCAATACGCTTCGCTTCCACATTTGTAGAATCAACAGTTTTAAAGACCTTGATCGGGAAATTTCGACACCTGTCGTCCAATTCCAGACGGATTCCCTCCTCGCTGAGCACATCCGTCATCTCCAGCAGCCGATACCCCCGGTTATTCACCGCTTCGATCTGATATCCTTCACTCTTTAATGCCTTAATCGCTTTCCAGATGGAGGTCCGGGAGACTCCCAGTTTTCCGGCGAGCTCTTCTCCCGACAGATCTTGTTCCCTGTTCGCTTCCAGCATCGAGAGCAAATCCGTCTTTACACTCATTCTTCCCCCTCTTTTCGTATGATATCAAAGGGTTCCAGGGCACATTCCGTACATATGGTTATACTCTGTCCCGGATGGGGACAGTTTTCCATCTCATTTCCGTCTTCGTCCCTCAGGGCAAGCACCCTCGTTCTTATATTTTCCCCGGAAGGCTTCATAATCTCTACCTCATCCCCCACGGAAAATTTATTTTTCTGTTCAAACACACCCGAACCATCTGAATCCTTCCGGCTGATCATACCAAGATAGACATACCCTTTGACATAAGTATTATGATCGTATATCTGGCTTTCGTGGGAAGTAGGACCGAAGAAAAACCCGGTGGTAAACTGCCGATAGGTGCACTTGGCGATCTCCTCCTTATAATACGGAATATTCTTCTCGTATTTTTCCGGGTCTTCAAAATAATCATCCAACGCCATTCGGTATGTCCGGGAGACCACTGCCACATACAATGCAGTCTTCATCCGGCCCTCAATCTTAAAGCTGTCGATCCCCGCCTTTACCAGCTCTGGTATGTGTTCTATCATACACAGATCTTTGGAATTGAAGATATAGGTTCCCCTCTCATTTTCCTCCACGGGAAGATACTCACCGGGACGCTTCTCCTCCATGATATAATATTTCCAGCGGCAGGGATGGGTGCAGGCGCCGAGATTGGCATCCCTTCCGGTAAAATAATTGCTCAGCAGGCAGCGCCCGGAATAAGAAATACACATGGATCCCTGGACAAAACTTTCGATTTCCATCTCATCCGGAATATGTTCGCGGATGGTGCGGATCTCCTGCAGGGACAGTTCCCTGGCCGATACCACCCGCTTTGCCCCCTGCTCCCACCAGAACCGGTAGGTCCCGTAATTGGTATTGTTGGCCTGGGTGGAAATATGAATCTCTGCCCGGGGCCACACTTCCCTGGCTATGGCAAACATTCCCGGATCCGAGATAATCAGGGCATCGCAGGTCTCCGGCTTCATGTCCCGCAGCTCCCCAAAATATTCCGCCGCCCCCTCAAGGTCGTCATTGTGGGCAAGAATATTCGCCGTGACATAAACCTTCACGCCGTGGGCATGGGCAAAAGCAATCCCTTCCGCCATCTCCTGTCCGGAAAAATTTTTCGCCTTTGCCCGCAGTCCGAAAGCTTCTCCTCCGATGTAGACCGCATCCGCACCAAAAAACACCGCTGTTTTCAACACTTCCAGACTTCCTGCCGGAATCAGCAGCTCCGGCTTCCTTCTGTCACGCAATCCCGTTCACCCTCTCCCCCGCTTTTGCGGAAACTCTTTTATGCCTTTTCGATTTTGACACTCAGTGTCACCCCGTCCCCCACCGGCAGCACCGCCGTCTCCAGTTGGGGATGATGCTTCAGTTCGTATAAATACTCCCGCATTCTGGCATGTATGGTCCGGTTTCGTCTCTGTACCGCAAATCGCGACTGAACCACATCCCCATCCTGGAGTACATTGTCCGATACCAGAAGTCCTCCCGGCCGCAGAATCCTCAGCACTTCCGGCAGAAAATGAATATACTGGCCTTTGGCGGCATCCATGAAAATCATGTCATAGGGCCCCGGCAGGGTTTTCAGAATCTCTGCCGCATCCCCTTCCAGCAGTGTGATCTGCGCCTCTTTTCCCGCCCGGCGAAAATTTTCCCTTGCTGCCGGGATTCTTTTTTCATACTTTTCTATGGTCGTCACATGGCAGCCCGGCGGACCGTACTCGCTCATCAGTAACGACGAAAAGCCAATGGCAGTTCCCACTTCCAGAACTGCCACAGGCTTAAAAAACGCCATAAGAAATTTCAACAGACTCTGCATGGATTTCCGCACCACCGGAATCTGGTTTTCCAGGGCATATTTTTCAATTTCATTCAGAAAGGGCGTATTTCCCCTGTCCAGAGAGTCAATATAGGCCGTCATTCTTTCATCTATGATCATATCGCACCCGCTCCGGCCTGTCACTCTTCCGTCTCTTCCTCCGGATCTTCCTTTTCCACCACCATGGCCGCCATCATTTCTTCTGCCGTCATGGCAGTACTCAGTTCAAATGTTCCGGGGCCTACATCCTTTGTATACTCCGAAAGATAATACTGCAGCACAAAAAGTTTCGCATCCCGCACAAGGCCTCTGCTCTCAAACAGCTCTCCGATATCGAAAGGAGACATCTCCTCCGTCACGGATACTGTCACAGTCCTGCCCTGCCCGGGAGAAACGGCAGGCTCCGTAAAGATGCGGTATCCATAGTCATAGCAGATTCCGGATCCCTGATAAATCAGATATACCGCCGCAATGGCCGCCACAACCCTGAAAATCGCACCGGCAACGGCGCCTATTATGCTCATTACTTTCATATTTAATCTCCCATACCGCCTCTTGCGGCTCAAAACCGGCTTGTACATACTTTCTTTCCAAACCATGGTTTTTCAAAGATGTCTGCTTCTGCCTTTGTCCGGCTTATACTTCCATAATAATCGGCAGGATCATGGGACGTCTCTTAGTCCGCTTCCATACATAGTCCCCCAGGGTGTCCTTGGTGGTATTCTTTAATTTTCCCCAGTCCGTGATGCCTCTGTCCAGGCATCTCTGAAGGGCATCATCCACGGTCTGGCGCGCTTCCTCAATCAGTTCATCCGACTCCTTCACATATACAAATCCCCTGGACACAATGTCAGGCCCTGCTACCAGCTGCCCTTCTGCCCGGTCCAGGCTCATAACCACCACCATAATGCCGTCCTCTGCCAGATGCTGGCGGTCACGGAGCACCACGTTCCCAACGTCTCCCACCCCCAGGCCATCCACGAGAATCGCGCCTACCGGAACCCTTCCGGTAACCTGCGCCTTCTCCTCGCTCATTTCCAGCACATCCCCGGAAGAAAGTACAAAAATATTTTCTTTCTCAATTCCCAGACTCTGTGCAATCTTTGCCTGCGCCTTCAGATGTTTGATCTCCCCATGCACTGGCACGGCGTATTTGGGCCGGATCAGGGAATAAATCAGCTTTATCTCTTCCTGGCAGGCATGTCCCGACACATGGGCATCCTGGAAAATCACATCCGCCCCTTTGCGGATCAGTTCATTGATCACCTTGGTCACTGACTTCTCATTGCCCGGAATGGGATTGGAAGAAAAAATAACCGTATCTCCCGCCCCGATGGTGATCTTCCGGTGCATGCCTCCCGCCATGCGGCTTAAGGCTGCCATGCTCTCCCCCTGGCTGCCCGTGGTGATAATCACCTGCTTTTCACTGGGATAGTCCTTCATCTGCTCTATCTCAATGAGGGTATTGTCCGGAATGCTGATGCAGCCCAGATTCCTGGCAGTCTCTATAATGCTGACCATGCTGCGCCCTTCCACACATACCTTGCGTCCGAACTTATACGCGGAATTGATAATCTGCTGGACACGGTCAACATTGGAAGCAAATGTAGCCACAAAAATCCTCGTATTCTTATGTTCTTCAAATAAAGTGTCAAAAGTAGTTCCCACGGTTCTTTCGGAGGGAGTAAATCCGGGCCGCTCCGCATTGGTGGAATCACACATCAGCGCAAGCACGCCCTTTTTTCCAAGCTCCGCAAAACGCTGCAGATCTATGGCATCCCCGAATACAGGGGTGTAGTCCACTTTGAAATCCCCTGTATGCACCACCACGCCGGCAGGGGAATAAATGGCCAGGGCCGCCGCGTCCACAATACTGTGGTTTGTCTTGATAAACTCTACCCTGAGCTGGCCCATATTGATGGACTGACCGAACTTCACCACTTTCCGTTTGACGGATTTGGTCAGTTCATGTTCCTTCAGTTTGTTTTCAATGATCCCCATGGTCAGCCTCGTGGCATAAAGGGGTGCGTTAATCTCCCGGAGCACATAGGGAAGCGCCCCGATGTGGTCCTCATGGCCGTGGGTGATCACAAAGCCTTTCACCTTGTCAATATTATCCTTCAGATATGTCACATCAGGAATGACAAGATCGATTCCCAGCATATCGTCAGCCGGAAATGACAGACCGCAGTCTACCACAACAATACTGTCTCCGTACTCGAAAGCAGTAATGTTCATGCCAATCTGTTCCAGGCCCCCCAGCGGGATCACTTTCAGCCCGGAACTGCTCTTATTCTCTTTTTTCTTCAATCAAATTACCTCCACATTCTACACAAATCCCATAGAGCTTAACCTCGTGATTCACAACACGAAATCCGGTGGTCGCGGCGATTTTTCCCTCCAGCCCCTCCAGCAGATCTTCCCGGAAGGAAATCACCCTACCGCATTTGATACAGATTAAATGATGATGCCGGTGTCTCTGTCCGCTGTCCATGGCGTTCCCCATCTCATAGCGCACATATCCGTCATCAAAATTAACCCGGTCAATCAGACGCAGCTCATTCAGCAATTGTATGGTTCTATAAACAGTGGCCAGCCCGATATCCGGACAGTCCACTTTTACAAGCTCAAATATTTCTTCTGCCGTCAGATGCTCTTTCGGCTTTGACGCGATTGCCGCAAGCACTTTCAGTCTCTGACGGGTAACTTTCAGTCCCTTGTCCCTTAATAGCTCCCTGAATTCATTCATGTGCGCTGCCATGTCCCTGTGCCGGCCCGGCTACTCTTTAGTCTACCAGCTCCACATCATCCAGCATGTTCTCAAACACATCCGCCACCGCGGCAAGTTCCTCCTCTTCCGTTACGGGAACATACACGCCTTCCTCTTCCCCGTCCTCGGAAATATCCTTTAATATCAGGGCTTCCCCGTCGCCTTCCTCACAGTCAGTCACCAGAATATAATTATTTCCGCCGATTCTGGTCTGTTCCAGCACATAAAAACCCTCCGGATTTTCCTGATCAGGGTTAAAAACAATCTTCTCTAATTTTTCCATGCATACACCCTCTGGTCTGCCGCTTCACTTTTTCCGTTCTGTGCTTCGCGCAGACTGCGGCAGTCCAGATATCCCTGCAGAATCAGGGATGCCGCGATCTTGTCCACATATTCTTTTCTGTTTTCCCGCCGGATTCCGGCTTCCATCATAGTCTTGTTTGCCGCCACGGTCGTGAGACGCTCGTCCCACATGATGACCGGCAGACCGGTCCTGCGTTCCAGTTTTTCACGAAATTCCTGTGTCAGCGCCACACGTTCCCCTTCCGTGGCGTTCATATTCTTTGGCGCCCCCAGCACAATTTCCTCTACATCGTACTCCAATATCAGTTCTTCGATTCTCGCCAGCGTCCGGCGCAGTTTATTTTCCTCCTTACGGCGGATAATCTCCAGTGCCTGGGCCGTCAGAAGCAGGCTGTCGCTGACAGCCACCCCCACTGTTTTGGAACCAAAATCAAGCCCCATAATACGCATCATATTACTCCCACTCTTTTGTGTGAATGTACTCCGTCAGCAATTCCTCCACCAGCTCGTCCCGTTCCACTTTCATAATCATGCTGCGGGCATTTTTATGGCAGGTAATATAGGTCGGATCCCCGCTCATAATGTATCCCACGATCTGGTTTACCGGATTGTAACCCTTTTCCGTCAGTGCTTCATATACGGCAGACAGTACAGCCTTCGCCCCTCTTTCCGGCTCTGAGTCTACCTTGAAGTATTGTGTATTTTCCAAATTCTGCATACCTTAACCTCCATACTGCAGGGGAGACACTTATGGCCCCGATTGCTTCTACCCTCACGATACCAACATTGCTTTTATTAATATAACTCATTTGCCCGGAAAATTCAAGTGTTCCGGCCTTATATCAGGATTTCGTCTGTGAGAAATTCCTTTACCGGCACCTTCACTAAACTGTTTACCGGCATTGTCCTTTCCCCCTCCGCTTCATTTGTCACATCCACGGCAATTTTTACATAGTCTCCCGTATGTCCCACCCGCAATATGCGGTTCCCCATCTCCCGGGTTTCCTCCAAAAGCACTTCTGCCTCCTGTCCTATGTAACGTCCGCGGAACAATTTCGCCTGCCGTGCGGTCAGTTCCAGCAGTTCGGCGCTGCGGTGTATTTTTGTCTGTTCCGGCACCTGACCGGGCATTTTGTCCGCCGCTGTCCCTGCCCGTCTGGAATATTTGAACACATGCATTTCATAAAAACATACCTTTTCCAAAAACGCCTTTGTCCGGAGAAACTCCTCTTCCGTTTCCCCGGGAAACCCCACAATCACATCCGTGGTTATGGCCGGTTCCCGGAAAAACTGCCTCAGCCTTTCTACACAGGAATAGTATTCCCCGGCAGTGTAATGTCTATTCATTCTTTTTAACACAGTATCACAGCCACTCTGGAGGGAAAGATGAAAATGGGGACACAGTCTGGGGATTTCTGCCAGACGCCGCACATTTTCCGGCGTCATAATCCGGGGCTCCAGGGAACCCAGCCGTATCCTCTCCAGGCCCGGGATCTCCTGAATCTGTTCTGCCAGACGCACCAGCCCGCTGCTGCCCTCATACCCGGAATAACTTTCGTTTTCACTGCATCCGGCATCCCTACCCCCGGCAAAGTCAATTCCGTAAGAGCTGATGTGAATGCCCGTGAGAACCACTTCCCTGTATCCCGCAGCTGCCAGCCCCCGGATTTCCCGGAGAATATCCTCCGGCCTGCGGCTGCGGACCCTCCCCCTGACATATGGAATCGCGCAGTAGGAACAAAACTGATTACAGCCGTCCTGAATCTTGATATATGCCCTGGTGTGTTCCATGGATGATTTCAGCTGCGTCTCTTCATACCCGCAGGAGCCGTTAATATCAATGACCGCACTGTTCCTGTTTCTATCCTCCAGAAAAGCTTCCAGAAGATCCGCAATATCTTTTTTCCGGTTGTTTCCAATGGCCAGGTCAATGCATTCATCCCTGCGCGCAGTCCGGTCTCCCGCCTGCACATAGCATCCCACCGCCACCACCACCCCGCGGGGATTGAGCTGTTTTGCCCGGTGAAGTATCTGTCTGCTTTTCCTGTCCGCAATATTGGTGACGGTACATGTATTTACAATATATATGTCGGCAGTCCCGTCAAAAGGAACAATCTGATAACCTCTCTCCTGAAGACTCTGCCTCATCACTTCCATTTCATAGGAATTCACTTTGCAGCCCAGGTTATACAATGCAACATTTTTCACGCTTATCCCTCACATTTTTTGTACTGTTTTCGCCTTGACTTTTATCCCTGCACCCATTAATATGTTGACTATAGGCTGATATATGAAGGAGGCAACAAAATGAAAACAGTACAGATTTTTTTAAATTCCATTGACAAAGTAAAGTCCTTTGTAAACGACATATCCAAATTTGACTATGACTTTGATCTGGTTTCCGGCAGATATGTGGTGGACGCCAAGTCCATTATGGGTATTTTCAGTCTGGACTTGTCCAAACCCATCGATCTGAACATCCATTCTGAAGAGGGCGCCGACGAAGTTCTGGAGTTATTAAAGCCCTATATCGTAGTGCAGTAATCACCCCGTCCCCCAGTTCTTACAGATAAGCACATACTTCCTCCGGAGAATTCTTTCCCCGGAGGTTCATGTGAAAAATAAATTTTCACATACTGCGGAAAAGCATGGGGGTTTTATGTGCAGACCACCACTTCTTTTGTGTCCAATGCTGTTTTTACCAATTCTTCTATCTTCTCATCCAGATTGTGCTCATGGCGTCGTATAATCTTCACATTGGGTTTTGTCACCGGATGTTTTGCCACAAAAATAGTGCAGCAGTCTTCAAAAGGCAGAATGGAAGTCTCAAAAGTACCGATCTGCTCCGCAATCTCCACAATGTCCTTTTTGTCAAAACCGATCAGAGGCCGGTATACCGGCAGTTCGCATACCTCATTGGTGGCAATCAGGGACTGCATGGTCTGGGATGCCACCTGGCCGATGCTCTCGCCGGTGATCAGTCCCAGGCAGCCCGTCTCTTTTGCAATCTGTTCCGCAATCCGCATCATATAACGCCTCATGATGATAGTCAGTTCCTCATGGGGACATTTTTCATGAATATACAGCTGAATATCCGTAAAATGAATGATATGAAGCCATACCGGACCCGTGTAACGCGACACGGCCTTTGCCAGGTCCACCACCTTCTGTTTCGCCCTCTCACTGGTATACGGCGGCGCGTGAAAATACACGGCATCCAGTTTGACCCCACGCTTCGCTATCATATATCCGGCCACAGGAGAGTCAATCCCCCCGGATAAAAGCAGCATTGCTTTGCCGCCAGTGCCCACCGGCATCCCTCCCGGTCCCGGAATGGTCTCCGAATAAATATATATTTTCTCCCTGATCTCGATGTTCAGCAGGATTTCCGGCTCATGCACATCCACGGACATTTCCGGGTAAGCGTGCAGAATGGCCTCACCCATGGCAGCGTTGATCTCCATGGATTCCATGGGATAGTCCTTCCGGGCGCGTCTGGAATGTACTTTAAAAGATTTGTTTTTGTCCGGATAAACATCATCCAGATATCTGACAACTGTGTCACATAATTTTTCAAAGCCTTCGTCCTCCGCATATACCACCGGGCAGATTCCCGAAATGCCAAACACCCTTTTCAGATGTTCCACAGTCTCCTCAAAGTCAAAGTCTTCCAGCGCCTCCACATGAATGCGGCCCTGGGATTTGTGGATGAGGAACTTCCCCTCACATTTTTTCAGGGCAAATTTTATCTGATGCACCAAGGCGTCCTCAAACAAATAACGATTCTTTCCTTTAATGCCGATCTCTGCATATTTTATCAAAAAAGCCGTAAACATACCATATCCTCTCCCAGAATATCATCTGTATCTCCACAGCAGTTCCGGTGGCTGCCCTGGCTGTGGCAGTGTCTCACCGTCTGCGGGTATATCTTCGCAACATAGGAATTTTATCATACATTGTCCGTAATGTATAGTCTATTTCTTCCGCGGTGGTATATACGGAAAAGCTGAAACGTATGGTGGAATCCAAAAGCGTTCTCTCAATACCCATGGCTTTCAGGGTCTCGGATGGCTGCGGTTTCCGTGCGGCACAGGCGCTGCCCGCCGACACATAAATACCGTCTTCCTCCAGCGCGTGGAGCAATACTTCACTGCGGACACCGCTTATGGATACGCTGACAATGTGGGGCGCGGTGCCTTCCCCATCATTTTTCCCCGGCAGAAGGCCGTTGATCCTGATTCCGTCCAGCTTCCTGATTCCGTCCATAAAGTAGTGTTTACACTGATACAGGCGCTTTACGTCATCCTCGTAATGCTCATACAACAGTTCCGCCGCCTTCGTAAAGCCCGCAATCCCCGGCACATTGTCCGTACCCGAGCGAAGATTCATCTGCTGCCCTCCGCCGTAAAGAATAGGCTGTATTTTCACCTTTTCTCCCACATATAAAAGTCCCACGCCTTTTGGACCGTGAATCTTGTGCCCGCTGGCGGACAAAAGATCAATCCCCATTTTTTTCGGGTAAATTTTTGCTTTTCCGAATCCCTGAACCGCGTCCACATGGAATAAAGTGCCCGGATTCATCCTCTTGATCAGCGCACCTGCCTCCGCAACGGGCTGCAGGCTTCCCACTTCATTGTTGGTATGCATGACTGACACCAGTATGGTATCAGGTGTCATGGCCCTGCGCAGTTCTTCCAGCTCCAGCTGCCCCTGCGAATTTACCGGCAGATATGTCACCTTATAGCCCACGGATTCCAGATAGCGCATGGTATTTAAAACAGCCGGGTGCTCGATCCTGGTGGTGATCAGATGCCTTCCCCTTCTGTGATTTGCAAAAGCACATCCCATCAGTGCCATATTGTCCGATTCCGTACCGCCTGAAGTAAAAAATATTTCCTTTTCATTTACTTTCAGCAGCCTGGCAAACGTTTCCTTTCCGTAACGGAGGTACTGCTCGGCCTGAACGCCTTTTATATGGAGACTGGAAGGATTGCCATAATCCTCACACATGATTTTTGTCATCAACTCTGCCACCTCCGGAAACGCCCTGGTGGTGGCAGAATTGTCCAAATACACTTCCATGGTCTTACTCCTTTATGAAAATCAAGTTATACTATCATATGCAGCGGTTTTCCCGGGGTGAAAATACGGATATTCCGTCTTCCCATTTTACGGTTCCAGCAAGTACATCATCCAGGACAGCACTGTCAGTCCGGCAGTCTCCGTCCGCAGAATACGTTTTCCCAGGGTCACAGGCTCCACGCCGTTTTCCAGCGCCAGGGCAATCTCCGATTCTTCAAATCCCCCTTCCGGGCCGATAAACACAGCCGCATCCTGCCCCGGTTTCAGGCTGTTCATAAGCATCCTTGTCTTATCCATGTCCCGGGCCATTTCATAGGGAATCAGTTTCACGTCCATGCCCGCTGCCGCCGACACCGCCCCGGAAAATTCCAGCACTTTTGTCACTTCCGGCACAATGGCACGCCTGCTCTGCTTTGCCGCGGATTCCGCGATTCCCTGCCAGCGCGCAATCCTGGCAGCCTGTTTTTTGTCTTCCAGCTTAACAATGCATCGCTTTGCCGCCACCGGAATGATTTTATAAACGCCCAGCTCCACGGCCTTCTGGACAATCCACTCCATTTTATCCGCCTTGGGAAGCGCCTGAAACAGATAGATCCGGGCAGGAAGCTCCACACTGT
>OFGB01001800.1_pt1 | contig 12396 bp, 8 predicted proteins | sample 1521491 | NCBI WGS metagenome assembly OFGB01 (sample SAMEA3504095, study PRJEB24116) | mouse gut metagenome | biome: mouse gut; feature: mouse-associated habitat; material: faeces | place: Denmark | collected 2011
GCAGAACCGCCGATACTGCTCCTGCCACATAAGTAAGAGCGGCCGCAAACAGAACCTTCTTCGTAGCGCGCACCTCATTCTCATAGAGCATCCCGCTGCTTCCGAGAATACGGATAGCCCGGCCCGAAGCATTGAACTCCACTGGAAGCGTCACGATCTGGAATAGAACCGCCAGCGAGAAAGCAAGTATTCCCATATTCAGGAATAACGACGAAGACCCCGTACTGAAAAATAACCCTATAATAATCAACGGCCATGCAATCACACTTCCAAAATTCACGATGGGTACCAGACTTCCCCTGATATGGAGCGGCACATAGCCGGTAGCATGCTGGATCGCATGTCCGCATTCATGGGCCGCTACTCCCAACGCGGCGACCGACGCATTCCCGTAAGTCGCATCCGACAGCCTTAATACTTTTGATCTCGGATCATAGTGATCCGTCAGATTCCCGGATACATGCTCTACCCGGACATCATATATCCCCGCCTGTCTAAGGATCTGTTCCGCCGCCTCTCTGCCGGTAATCCCCGAATGATTCCTGACACGGGAATATTTACGAAAAGTAGCATTCATCTTCACGGAAGCCAGCATACAGAGTATGACTCCGGCCAACACCAATACATACGTAGAATCCATATAAAACATAGGATACATAAATACACCTCCAAGTCTCCGCCCCAAACTGCGAATACAGACGTCATACCGCCGCCCATACCGCCGCTTTGCAGAGATAATTACAATTCAAAGTTGCATATACAGCTTATTATATATGAAAAACAGGTAAAATACCTGTTTTTCATACAAATTTAACAATTCTTAATGATTTAAAATTTAACAATCTGGCTATGAAAGTACCGTGCCTTCAGCGATCTCATATCCTCTCAGAAATGCGTCTGCGTCCATCCGTTTCTTTCCCGGTATCTGAAGCGCCAGTACCTTCAGGACGCCGTCCCCTGTCTCAACACAGAACCCGTCTTTTTCAACCGAAATAACCGTTCCCGGGACGCCTCCTGTCTCCGCCTCTCTCTTCTCTGCTTTCGCCTCCCAGATCTTCATCACCTTGCCGTCCCAGTTCGTATAAGCGCTTGGCCAGGGATTCAGCCCCCGAATCAACCGTTCTATTGACCCGGCGTCCCGGCTCCAATCTATATTTCCAAGTTTCTTATCCAACATCCTGGCATAAGCCGTGGGACTCTCCCCCTGCGCTTCCGGAACGACCGTCTTCTCTTCCAGACCCTTAAGCGTACGGACGCACAGTTCTGCTCCCGCTGCAGCCAGTTTATCATGAAGACTTCCTCCTGTCTCCGTCTCATCCAGTCTGATCTCTGTCTTAAGCAGCATGTCTCCGGTATCCAATCCCTCGTCCATCTGCATCGTCGTCACGCCGGATACTTCCTCGCCGTCTATCACCGCCCATTGAATAGGGGCCGCTCCCCGGTATTTCGGAAGCAGTGACGCGTGGACGTTCACACAGCCATAAGGCGTCATCTCGAGGATCTCTTTCGGCAGTATCTGTCCAAAGGCAATGACAACTATGATATCCGCATTATATTGCTTCAATTCTTCGACGCACTCCGGTTCCCTGACCCTTTTTGGCTGGAATACCGGGATTCCATGCTTAAGAGCGGCCTCCTTCACCGGCGTATACTGCATCTTCCCGCCGCGCCCTTTCGGCTTATCAGGCTGAGTAACTACAAGCGCCACTTCATGCCCCGCTTCAATCAGAGCCTCGAGCGTCCCCACCGAGAATTCCGGCGTCCCCATGAATATCACTTTCATCTATTCTTCCTCCCCATACTCCACATCGTGAAGTTCGCCTTCTACCAGCTCAACGTACATCCGTCCCTCTAAGTGGTCTACTTCATGGCAGATCGCCCTGGCAAGCAGTTCCTCCCCTTCTATCTCGATCTCTTCCATATCTTCATTCTGTGCCCGCACCTTTACATAATACGGCCTGGTCACAGTGCCGGCTTTTCCCGGTACGCTTAAGCACCCCTCGTCTCCGGTCTGCTCCCCGGATTCCTCTACAATCTTCGGATTAATCAATACGATGGGACCGTCGCCGATATCGATCACCACGATCTGCTTAAGGATCCCTACCTGAGGCGCAGCGAGACCGACGCCTCCCTCCTCATACATCGTATCCAGCATATCATTGATCAATATCTTGTTCCGAATCGTCATCTTCGGTACTTCCTTACATCTTTTCCTCAGAACTTCATCTCCCAGTTCACGAACCTTTCTTATCGCCATAATCTGCTCTCCTCCGTCTCAAATATTATTCTCAAAATATATTCATTGGATTAAAATCAAACTGAATCCACAGCGTCCGGAATCCGCTGTTGATCTCGATATATTGCTCCATCCGATTCTTTACTTCTATCAGCAGTCCGTAATCCGCGCCCTTCAGATACAAGATACGCCTGTATACGTCGTTTACCTTCGCCACATACGGACTCGCCGGTCCGATAATCTTAAGAAGCTTATTCTTATCGATCCGAAGGACGAATTCCTTCAAATACTTTGCCGCCGTCTCAAGTATCTCTTCTTCCGGCCCGGTCATCAGGACGGCCAGAAGCTGTTCCACCGGAGGATATCCCATCAGCATGCGGTAATCCATCTCAGCCTCATAAAACCCGTCGTAATCCTGAGCCGCCGCCATCTCAATACTATAATGCTCCGGATTGTAGGTCTGTATCACGACTTCCCCCTTGCTCTTCCCCCGTCCGGCACGCCCCGCCGCCTGAGTTAAGAGCTGGAAAGTCCTCTCCCCGGCGCGGTAATCGTTTGAAAATAAAGACATATCCGCCGCCAGGATCCCCACCAGCGTCACATTCGGGAAATCATGCCCTTTCACGATCATCTGCGTACCGATCAGGATATCTGCTTCTTCTCCCGCAAATGCTTCCAGTATCTTCTCATGCCCGTCTTTCGTCCTCGTAGTGTCCGTATCCATACGAAGAACCCTTGCCCCGGGAAATTGGCGTATCACCAGCTCCTCTATCTGCTGAGTTCCCGCCTTAAAGCCCCCGATATACTGCGACCCGCAGGACGGACAGTTCCTTACCTGAGGTTCCTCATGCCCGCAGTAATGGCATACCATCTTTCCTCCCCGGTGCGCGGACAGCGCCACGTCGCAATGAGGACATTTTACTACATATCCGCAGGCTCTGCAAGAAACAAATCCTGCATACCCCCTGCGGTTTAAGAATAACATGATCTGTTCCCGCTTCTCAAGCCTGGATTCGATCAACGATTTCAACCTGTCGCTTAAGATAGAACGATTCCCCGCTCTCATCTCCTTGCGCATATCTTCCACATATACTTCCGGCAGCTCGCCGCTTTCGGCTCTCTTCTTAAGCTCGAACAGCTTAAACTTCCCTTCTTTGCACGCATAGAAGGATTCAAGCGACGGAGTCGCCGAACCGAGCACGACGCTCGCCCCCTCCGTCTCGGCCCGCCGGATAGCCGTCTCCCTCGCGTGATATCTGGGCGCCTGTTCACTCTTATAAGAAGTCTCGTGTTCCTCGTCGATCACGATCAGGCCCAGCTTCGGAAACGGAGTAAAAAGCGCCGAACGGGGACCGATCATGACGTCTACTTCCCCCGCTTTCACCCGCTCCATCTGATCATAGCGTTCCCCCGGGGACATCCTGGAATTCAGGATCGATACCCGGTCGCCGAACCGCCCGCAGAACCGCATTACCGTCTGATACGTAAGCGCAATCTCCGGAATCAGAACTATCGCCTGCTTCCCCTGCTTAAGCGCTTCCGCGATCATCTCCATATACACTTCCGTCTTTCCGCTGCCCGTGATCCCGTATAACAGATAAATATTCCGTATCCCGCATCCATACTCCTCCCGGAAGATATCGATCGCTTTCCGCTGCTCCGGCGTATAGTCCGGTATCCGGCTTTGATAATTCCGATATCCGATGGGATTGCGCAGAACCCTCTCCGAATCAAGGCCGACGATCTTCTGTTCCTCTAAAGCACGCACCACTGAGCGAGTGATATGCAGCTTCTTTGTAAGAAAATTATAATCCTGCTCCGGCTGGTCTAAGAGAGCCGCCAGAAGCCGCGCCCTCGCTTTCTGATTCTTCCGGAGGCAGACTTCAAGCTGCCGTCTTCCCTCTTCCTCACTGAGCAGAAGACGGATACTTCTCTTCTCCTGTACCTTCTCCTGCTTCTTGATCGGGATCACAGTCTTCAAAGCCTGGATCATCGTCCCTCCGTAATATTCCTTCATCCATGCCGCCAGCGCTACCAACTTCGCTTCAATCGCTATGCTGTCTTCCACTATACACATAACGTCCTTGATCTTTGACTCGTCATAGTCTGTCTGCCCGGAGAATCCGACCACATATCCTCTTGTCTCCTTATTTCCCCTGCCAAAAGGAACGGCGACCTCCATGCCGATCTTAAGCATCCCTTCTAATTCAGACGGGATGCTATATTGGAATATCTTATCCAGTTTTTCATGGGTAATATCTATGATAATATCAGCGTACATGCATATCCTCTAATACTTCCTTTATCAGGATCCTGTCGTCCATGTCATACTTCACGCCTTTGATCTCCTGATAGGTCTCATGCCCTTTTCCCGCAAGGACGATCACGTCTCCGGCTCTTCCATGTTCGATCGCGTACCGGATCGCTTCCTTCCTGTCGCATATCGCAGTATATTCTCCGTCCGTCTTCTTCATTCCGACAATGATATCATTGATAATATCCTGCGGTTCCTCGAACCGCGGGTTATCCGACGTGATGATTGTAAAATCAGACATCCTCCCGGACACTTCTCCCATCTCATAGCGCCTGGTCTTCGAACGGTTGCCGCCGCAGCCGAATATCGTCACGATCCGCTCCGGATGATAATCCCGCAGCGTATGGAGCAGGCTCTCAAGACTCATGGCATTGTGCGCATAATCAATCATCATGGTAAATTCATCCGATACCTTTACCATCTCGATGCGGCCTCTCACCTTCGCCACCTTAAGAGCTTTCTTGATATTCTCCTCCGGAACGTCAAAATGTCTGCACACCGCGACCGCCGTCAGTGAATTATAGACGCTGAAATCCCCCGGAATGTCGATCTCCACGTCAAAATTCATCAGCCCGTTCACATGATATCTCACGCCCAGATATCCCGGCCTTGTTATATGCTCGATCTCGGAGGCACGTAAATCCGCACCCTCGGAGAATCCGAAGGTCTCGATCCTGCACGTCGCATCCCGGAAGACGTCCTGAAACCACGGATCATCTACATTGGCGATTCCAAGCCGGCACTGTGTAAATAATATGCCCTTACACCGCTTATAATCTTCAAAATCCTTATGCTCATTCGGTCCGATATGATCCTCCCCCAGATTGGTGAATATCCCGATCTCAAAGAAGATTCCTGCCGTGCGGTGGAGCATCAGTCCCTGGGATGATACCTCCATCACCACACTGTCGCACCCAGCCTTAAGCATTTCCGCAAAATACTGATGGATCGTATAAGATTCCGGCGTTGTATTATTCGCCGGAACCGACTTCTCCCCGATCAGCGCCTCGATGGTTCCGATCAGTCCCACCTTATGGCCGACTCCTTCCAGAATCGACTTCACCATATAAGTAGTCGTTGTCTTTCCCTTCGTACCCGTAATTCCGATCACCTTAAGCCGCTCCGCCGGATATCCAAAATACGCCGCCGACATCAGCGCCAGCGCATACCTGGTATCCTTCACACGGATCACCGCCACGTCCTTCGGAACTTCCACATCCTTCTCCGTAATGAGCGCCGCCGCTCCCTTTTCTGCAACTTCCCCGGCATACGCATGTCCGTCCGACACCGCGCCGCTGATGCAGACGAATACACTTCCTTCCGTTACCTTACGGGAATCATAGACTAATTCTGTTATCTCTATCTCATCGCTTCCCTGACGCACCTCATATTCTAATCTTTCTAATAACCCGGTTAATCTCATATTACTGCCGCCTCCTGATCTTGTACCTTCTGTACCATAAGGAATTGTATCATATTTCTGTTTATGATACAATCTATATAAAATATATTGAAAAGGGGAACATATCATGAAAGCTTATGAACGATTATTAAAATACGCGGTCGTTCGGACGCCAAGCGACGAGAACAGCGCTTCTTCTCCGTCTTCTAAGTGCCAGTTTGACCTTGCGCGTATCCTGGAACAAGAGATGAGAGAACTCGGTCTGTCGGACGTTCGCCTTGACGAGCACTGCTACCTGTACGGCAAACTGCCGGCGACGGAAGGTCTGGAAGAAAAACCGGCGATCGGATTCATCGCCCATATGGATACGGTCTCTGATTTCTGCGACCACGAGATCCGTCCTCTGATTACAGAGAATTACGACGGAGAAGCTCTTGCTCTCGGAGACAGCGGTCTCATCTTAAGCCCGGAGAATTTTGAACATCTGAAGGACTTAAAAGGACGCACCCTGATCACTACCGACGGCACTACGGTTCTCGGGGCCGACGATAAGGCAGGAATCGCCGAGATTCTTACCATGATCGAAGAAATGATTGAGAAGAAGATACCTCACGGACCAATCTGCGTCGCATTTACGCCGGATGAAGAAGTCGGTATGGGAACGGCGCACTTTGATATCGAAGGATTCGGCGCAGACTATGCATACACCCTTGACGGCGATACCGAAGGCGAGATACAGTACGAGAGTTTCAACGCCTGCAAAGCCGAATTCGACGTCAAAGGCTTCAACGTACATCCCGGCTCCGGCAAAGATACGATGATCAACGCAAGCCTTGTGGCAATGGAGATCAATTCTTTGCTTCCGGGTATGGAGACCCCCCGCGGCACAGAAAATTATGAGGGATTCTATCATCTCACGAATATGTCCGGAGAATGCGCGAAAGCGCACCTGAGTTATATCGTAAGAGATCATAACCCAGACTTTTTCGAAGCGAGAAAATCCACTCTCAGACTGATCGAGAAGAACTTAAACGAGAAATGGGGAGAAGGAACGGTAACTCTTACGATCACCGAACAATACAAGAACATGGCTGAAGTTATCTCCGGGTGCATGCACCTGATCGACAACGCCAGAACCGCCTGTGAAAATGCCGGCGTTACCCCTCTTATGCCGCCCATCCGCGGAGGTACGGACGGATGCCAGTTAAGTTTCAAAGGTCTTCCCTGCCCGAACCTTGGAACCGGCGGCCATGCCTACCACGGACCTTATGAGCATATTACGGTAGAAGGAATGGACAAGAGCGTCGCCATCGCCGTCGAACTGGTGAAGCTGTACGCAAGATAATATCTAAATACCCGGCGCTTCCATTTTCGGCCGGACAGATATCATACACTATATCAAGAAGACAGTTCGAAGATACCCCGGTTTTACTGAAAGATAGGGGTATTTTCGAACTGCCTGCATCCTCTGTTCTACAAAGCGCCACCGCTTCGTTCCTGTCAAAAAAGAAAACATCTTACCCGACATCTTCTTTAAAGCCTTCTCCTACAACCTCATTCGACTCCATGATGATCGTGAACGCTTTCGGGTCGATCTGACGTACCATCTTCTTGATCGTATACATCTGCTTATTATTGCAGGCGCACATTACCACGTCTTTATGCTCCCTGGAATAGCTCCCTATCCCCTGAAGAATCGTGGAACCCCTGCCGGAGTATTCGTCTATATATTCCGCAACCTCCGATCCATGCTCCGTAACTATAAGAGTCATCTTCCCTTCATCAATTCCGTACAGAATCCGATCCATAACGATTGCCATCAGATACGTCACAATAACGCCATAGATGAAGCCGTCTATATCCTTGAACACCGCCAGGCTTCCCAGCAGGATCGTCGCCGTATCCAACACAAAAGTTATAATTCCCAGCGTCACATGGGGCTTCACCTTCTTGATCGCCATACTGATAAAATCCTGCCCTCCCGTAGACGACCCGCGCATGAACACAATCGCATATCCCGCGCCGCTTAAGACCCCCATACAAAGCGCGGCCAACAGCCGATTCCCCTCATATACCGGAAAAAGCGGCGCTATATAATCTATGAATACGGATGATATAATCATCGTTTTGACAGATTTAAAGAAAAAGCCCCGTCCCAAAAATCTGTAGCAGAAAATGGCTACCGGTATATTCAGCGCTATGGTTCCAGCTCCCACCGGAAGCCCGAATAAGTGGTACATGATAATCGCAATCCCGGAGAACCCTGCCACGGGGAAATCAGCGTTCAGGGCGAAGTTATAGATACCGACGGCAATCAGCATACTCGCACCGATATCAACCAGAATATCCGTTCCCCATTCCTTCCATCTTATCTGTTTCATGATAACACCCTCCTTTTTCCTGCAAAAATTGCCGGATAGATTCAAATACATATAAAAAAAGCAACTGCAAACTATAAAATATAATTCGCAATTGCTCTTCTGATTATTAGTATATCCACAAAACTTATATTTGTCAACAAGACAAATTTTATCTAAAGAAATTTCACGACTCTTCCGATATATTTATATAAAGTTATATAAATATATTCGGCCGAAAAGCATGCTCACCGAAACAGTATTACATAGATATATTGCAGACGGCGCGCTGACAAACATTTATTTCAGAATTTCATACGGGACAGTAGAGGAGGATTTTACCATGAGACTAGATTTTTCACCTGCGCTGCGGGCTAACAATATGTTCAGTTCCTACCAGATCAATCGGAGCGCCGCAAACAAAGCCGGCGTTACTCACAAAGAAGAGACGGAAAGAAAAGATTCTTTTATGCGTTCACCCGCAAACAATACCAACGACTTCATCCAGAACCTGATGAAGCAGAAGTTGGATATCACCGATCGTAAGAACGCCCTGATCGCCGATACCAGAAAGAACGGCGCTTCCCTGGAGTCCATCAAGCCCCAGTTGGAGGCTTTTGACGAACAGCTTGCAAATATCGATATCCAGATCTCGCAGGCGATGACGAAGGAACTGGAAAAACAGCGCGAGAAAGAAGGCCCGAAAGACGACGAGCCCAAGACGAAAGAAGAACTCCGATATGAGAAGATGACCGACGTCGTAACCCTGTCGACGGATGCCCGGCATGTGAATCTGGTAGACTCCGTCAAAGGCAGCATCGACGGACGCATCAAGACCCTGGAATCCGAGATCGAGATTGACAACTCACGCAAGGACACATTAGAAGGCGCCTCCGCTTATAAATTGGAACAATTATCCGAATTAAAGCAAAGATCCGCCAAACTGGAGGCCGACATTGGTTTCCGGATGGCAGATATCGCAAACGAGATAGAAAAAGATAAGGATGAAACTTCCGAAGAGGAACTTTCTGCAAAGGACGAAGACGAAACTGCGGAAAACAGTGACAACGAATAAAGACTATAAGGCTGTTGGGAGCACAAAATATTATTCTCCTGACAGCCTTATTTCTATTTATTTTTATACATCCCTCGCGTCACGATCTCTTCCCCGTACTTCGCCCTCACTTTTTCAAGCGCATGATTGATCCTCTGCTTTTTCTCCCGCTTCGGATCCGGCTGGAACTGTGGATCGAAGATCGTCAACTGCTCCGGTTCGCCCTCCTCCGCAAGCTTCGCGCTGCGGATCCCCAGAAGACGGATGGGATTGCCGTCCCATAACTCTCGGAATAAAAGAATTGCCTCCTGATAGATATCCTCATCCTGATTCGTCGCCCTATCTAACTGCTTCTGATGGGAAACACTCTCAAAAGTATGGTATTTAATCTCCACACTCAGCATCTTCGCCTTCTGTCCTGCCTTTCGAAGACGCCTTCCCACGCTCATCGCAAGCTTCCTAAGCTCTGCCGCCGCCTCTTCTTCCGTGACAGCATCCCTGGAAAGCGTGGCGGAATTGCCGATCCCTTTTGCTTCCCCTGGTTCCGGCTCCACGATATCATTGCCGATCCCATTCGCAAATTCCCATAATTTCCTCCCATGGCTCTTAAGATGGAGTTCCAGGAGCCTTGGATCCATAACGGCAAGCTCGCCTATAGTATGTATCTCTAATTTCTGCAATATCTCTACGCTGGAACGGCCCGCCATGTAAAGCTCCGACACCGGAAGCGGCCACATCTTTACCTGTATCTCCTGGGGAAATAACGTATGAACCTTGTTCGGCTTCTCAAAATCCGACGCCATCTTTGCCAGCAGCTTGTTATCCGATATACCGACGTTCACCGTGAAACCAAAGCGCCGGTACACCTCATTCTTAATCTCCATAGCTCCTTCTATCGGTGAATAGTAATCTCTCGCCTTCTCTGTAAAATCCATATAGCACTCGTCCACGCTGACCTGTTCGATCACCGGCGTAAAGCTCTTAAGATACGTCATCAGGCGCTCGCTGTAACGGCGGTAAAGCTTATGGTCCGGCGATTCCATCACGAGTCCCGGACATTTGCGAAAGGCATTCGCAACGGGCTCTCCCGTGCGAATGCCGTATTTCTTAGCGGGAATAGACTTAGCCAGTACGACGCCATGCCGGGACTTCTGATCGCCTCCGATGATCGAAGGGATTTCCCTCAAGTCCCTCTTCGCGCCGTTCTTCAATTCTTCTGCTGCCGTCCAGCTCAGATAGGCAGAATTCACATCGATATGAAATATCACCGGCATCTTAATCTATCCCCTCAGATTTATCATTCACAGACTTTACTCCCGCCGGCCCGCCGTATTCGACGCATAAGCCTGCAGTTTTCCATCCGCGGCGTCGATTGTGATCGTATCCTGCGCGCCTACGTCTCCTTCGAGCATCAGCCGCGCCGCCAGCGTCTCCACGTTCTTCTGCAGATAACGCTTCAGCGGTCTCGCGCCGTAAGTCGGATCATATCCTCCTTCAACCACGTAATTCTTCGCCGCTTCCGTAAGAGATATGGAAATCTCTTTGTCCGCCAGACGTCTGTTAACATCCGCGATTAATAATTCAATAATGTCATAAATATTCTCCTTCGTCAATGGTTTAAACAGAATCATCTCGTCCAGGCGGTTTAAAAATTCCGGTCTGAAATGCGCCCTCAGATCATTCATGACCAGCTTCTGGCTCTCTTCGCTGATATTTCCCTGTCCGTCGATCCCCTCTAACAGATAAGACGAACCGATATTCGACGTCATGATCAAGATCGTATTCTTAAAATCGACGGTACGCCCCTGAGAATCCGTAATCCTTCCGTCATCCAATACCTGCAGCAGGACATTGAACACATCCGGATGCGCTTTCTCCACCTCATCAAAAAGCACGACCGAATATGGTTTCCGTCTGACTGCTTCTGTCAACTGACCGCCCTCGTCATATCCGACGTATCCCGGAGGCGCTCCAATCAGGCGGGATACCGAATATTTCTCCATATATTCGCTCATATCGATACGCACCATATTGCTCTCGTCGTCAAAGAGACTCTCCGCCAGCGCTTTCGCAAGCTCTGTCTTGCCTACTCCGGTAGGACCAAGGAACAAGAATGACCCTATGGGTTTCGTAGGATCTTTGATTCCTGCTTTTGAACGAATGATGGCTTCCGTTACGAGTTCCACTCCCTCGTCTTGTCCGACCACACGCTTATGAAGCTCCTGTGCGAGATGAAGCGTCTTGCTCCGTTCGCTCTCATTCAGTTTCGCAACCGGTATTCCGGTCCAGCGGGACACAATCTTGCCTATCTCATCATCCGTCACACTCTCATGCACCAAAGACTTATCCTCATCTTTTACTTTCGCCTCTTCCTGCTCAAGCTGCTTCTGTAACTGCGGAAGCCTTCCATATTGCAGCTCCGCCGCTTTATTCAGATCATAGGACTGCTGAGCCTTCTCAATGTCCTTATTCACCTGCTCGATCTCTTCTCTTAACTTCCGGACACGCTCTACGTCTACCTTCTCGTTGTCCCACTGAGCCTTCTTTCCTGCGAATACTTCCCGAAGTTCCGCCAGTTCCTGCTGCAGATGATCCAGTCTCTCCCTGCTCAGGCGATCGTCCTCCTTCTTAAGCGCGGCTTCCTCAATCTCCATCTGCATAATCTTCCTCTGCAGCTCGTCCAGTTCCGCGGGCATAGAATCCAGCTCCGTCTTAATCAGCGCGCACGCCTCGTCCACCAGGTCAATCGCCTTATCCGGAAGAAACCGGTCGGAAATATAACGCTCTGACAGCGTTGCCGCGGCCACCAGCGCTCCGTCCGTAATCTTCACTCCGTGGAATACCTCATACCGCTCCTTCAGCCCTCTTAAAATAGAGACAGCCTCCTCCACCGTCGGCTCGTCCACCTGCACCGGCTGGAACCGGCGCTCCAGGGCGGCGTCCTTTTCGATGTTCTTGCGGTACTCGGTAAAGGTGGTGGCGCCGATCAGCTGGATCTCCCCCCGGGAGAGGGCGGGCTTGAGGATATTGGCG
>OFGB01001801.1_pt1 | contig 12395 bp, 7 predicted proteins | sample 1521491 | NCBI WGS metagenome assembly OFGB01 (sample SAMEA3504095, study PRJEB24116) | mouse gut metagenome | biome: mouse gut; feature: mouse-associated habitat; material: faeces | place: Denmark | collected 2011
GAAGGCGGGGTCCTGGGCGGCGATCTTCCGCCACATGTCCCAGCCGCCGCCGGGTCTGATCTCCGTGTTGTAGGAGGCGGGCTCGTTCTGGGAGCCCATGGAGGAGTTCTCCACACAGCCGCCGTTGGTGATGAAGACCAGGTCGTTCTCCGTCAGGTCCACAAACTCCTGATGCCCCTCCCGCAGAAGCTCGACGCGCTTGGCCAGCTTCCTTTGGGGCTGAATGTCAAATTCCACGTTGACCACCTTGGTGTTGTAGTGGAACTGGACGCTGTGCCCCTCCAGATACTTGACCATGGGCAGGATCATGGACTCATACTGGTTGTACCGGGTGAAGCGCAGGGCCTTAAAGTCCGGCAGGCCGCCGATGTGGTGGATGAAGCGCTTGATATACCGCTTCATCTCCAGGGCGCTGTGCCAGTTCTCAAAAGCAAACATGGTGCGCCAGTAGAGCCAGAAGTTGGAGTTGAGCACCTCGCCGTCGAAGTAGTCGGTGATGCGCTTGTCGTACAGGTCCTCGTCCGGGGTGAAGAACAGGCGCATGATTTCCATGGCCGCCCTGTCGGAGACGTCGAATTTGCCGTCCGTGTGGGCGTCCTGGCCCCGGTTGACGGTGGCCCGGCAGAGGGAGTAGTTGGGGTCCCTCTTGTTGAGCCAGTAGTACTCGTCCAGGACGCTGACCCCCTCGGTCTCAATAGAGGGGATGGAGTGGAACAGGTCCCACATGACCTCGAAATGGTTATCCATCTCCCGGCCGCCCCGCATAACGTAGCCCACGTTCTCGAACTTCCACCCATCGCAGGCCCCGCCGGGAATGGGGTCCTTCTCGAAGATATGGATATGCTCGCCCCTCATCTGACCGTCCCGGACCAGATAGCAGGCGGCGGTGAGGGCCGCCAGGCCGGTGCCGATGATATAGGCGGATTTGTGATCCACGCCCTCGGGCTTCTGGGGACGGGCAAACGCCTCGTAGTTTCCGCTGGAATAATACATAAAAAACATCCTTTCATTCTGTTTTGGTTGGGTTGTTCACCTGATAGGGCTATCATAGGACAGTTTTTTTCTTTTCACAATAAACAATCATGCCCCGATGATAAGTTTCTTATCATCGGGGCATGATTGATAGGCTCTAAGGGCTTTCCGCTGAATGGAGAGGCCCGCCGGCACGAAAGGCGTCCAGCGCCCGGAGAATGCTGCCATGTACCACACGGCTGGTGCGTTCGACAAGCACGGATGGCTCCTCCCGCATATTGTTGTCGATCCACTCCAGCATAACGCCAATGAAGGCGTACTCGTAGAAGTTCGCAATGAAGCGCTTATCCGCCTCGCTGACCGGCATTTCCGCCGATTTTTCCTCTACCACGCCCAGGATTAAACTACAGATCAGCGGATTCAGGTACTGCTCGATTCGTTCCCGGCTGACGCAGCGGTAGACGTTCATGATGAGGGGCTTGTTGGCCTGTACTGCGGAGAAGATGTTGAGAAAGCCCTCCTGCCAGGTGTCATAGGTCTTCTTCCCCTCCATGGCCTGGGCGGCCTCCTCTGCGCAGGTCCACTCCACCAGATCATAGATGTCCTTAAAATGGTAGTAGAAGGTCATGCGGTTGATACCGCAGTCATCTGCAATATCGCTGATGGTAATTTTATTCAGCGGTTTCTGAAGAAGCAGGTTTTTCAGCGACTCTGCCAGGGCCTTCTTTGTTTTCATTCGTTGTCCCCCTTCCTGTCAGCTTGCTGTTTTATCCGGTTTGATCAGCGGCGCCTTCGCAGGATGCACCGCTGGCGGTGTAAAAAGCATCCGATTTTTGGCAATGCGTTGGCAAAGAAAAAATAGCATAGCAGGGGATGTTTGTCAAGATTCTGGAAGTCTTTGGCGTCCGGAGAGGTGGGGGCGCAGCATCGCTGCAAGCAGATGCAGTTCCCTTCGGCGGTTGCTGCAATCTATAGGCGCTGAATTTGTGGAGTTCGCCATTCCTCTACCCCGCGCCTCTTAAAAATAGTCTGAGCCGCACCGTAGGACACGGTGCGGCTCTCTTCAGTCCGGCAGTCTACCGGCCGTACATTTTGGTATAGCAGCGCAGCTTCTTGGCCAGGGCCGGACTGGCCTCTCCGGGGAGCAGACGCCAGCGCCAGTTGCCCCAGCCCGTGCCGGGGGTGTTCATCCGCCCCTCCGCGCCCAGGCCCAGGCAGTCCTGCATCTGCACCAGGAAGGTGTCCGCCACCGAGGACATGCCCCCGCGGATCATGCCCCAGTGGAAGCCCTCCGCGTCGTTGAGGCCCAGGTATTTTCTGGCAAAGGTCACGTCCGCCCGGTCCGCCTGCCAGCGCCACTGCTCCACGGTCTCGTTGTCGTGGGTGCCCACGTAGCAGACGCAGTGGCGGTTATAGGTGTGGGGCAGGTAGTTGCTGGGCTCCCGGGCGTCAAAGGCGAACTCCAGCACCTTCATCCCGGGCAGGCCCGAGTCCTCCAGCAGCCGGCGGACCTCCGGCGTGAGAAAGCCCAGGTCCTCCGCGATGAAGGACAGGCCGGGGAACCAGCTGGTCAGGGTTCCCACCAGATCCATGCCCGGACCCTTCCGCCACCGGCCGCTTTTGGCGGTGTCCGCCCCGTAGGGCACGGCCCAATAGCTCTCCAGGCCCCGGAAGTGGTCAATGCGGATGATGTCAAAGAGCCGGCCCGCGCCCTCCACCCGGCGGATCCACCAGCCGTACCCGTCGGCCTTCATCCGGTCATAGTCATAGAGGGGATTGCCCCACAGCTGGCCGTCGGCGCTGAAGTAGTCCGGCGGCACCCCGGAGACCTCCGTGGGCACGTTGCCCTCCCCCAGCTGGAAGAACTCCGGCTCCGCCCACACGTCGGCGGAGTCCATGGCCACGTAGATGGGCAGGTCCCCGATGATCTGGATGCCCAGGGAGTGGATGTACTCCCGCAGCGCGTCCCACTGCCGGAAAAAGAGGTACTGGAGGTAGGCGTAAAAGGCGATATCCTCCGCCAGCTCCTCTCTGGCCCGCTCCAGGGCCTCCGCCCGGCGCAGCCGCAGGTCCTCGTCCGGCCAGTCCAGCCAGCTTTTCATGCCGAAGCGGGCCTTGAGGGCCATGTAGAGGGCGTAGTTGTCCAGCCACTTGTTCTCGCGGCAAAAGGCCTCCACCGCCGCCCGGTCCCGGGGATAGCCGGCCTGGAAGGCCTTGCGCAGCAGTCCGAAGCGGGCGGCGTAGATCCTGCCGTAGTCCACATAGCGGCGCTGGCCGCCCCAGTCCTCCGCCTCCATGTCCGAGGGGGAGAGGAGGCCGTCCTCCGCCAGGAGATCCAGGTCAATGAAGTAGGGGTTGCCGGCAAAGGTGGAGAAGCTCTGGTAGGGGCTGTCGCCGTAGCTGGTGGGGCCCAGGGGCAGCAGCTGCCAGTACTTCTGGCCGGCGGCCCGGAGGAAATCGGCAAAGGCGTAGGCCTCCCGTCCCAGGGTGCCGATGCCGTAGGGGGAGGGGAGGGAGGAGATATGCATGAGGATACCGCTGTGGCGGTCCATAGTCCATCACTCTTTCTTTTCGGTTTTTGGCGGGGTTCCGCTCCATCTTACCATCTGCGGCCGCCGCTGTAAAGGGACAAAAGGGCGGCCGCACCGCTTTTTTCTCCCCCGGCCCCGGGAATTTTGGCACAGTGCATGGGGGCGGGTTTGACAAAAAACCGTGAAACTCCGAAAAAAGTGACCGCCCTCCGCGGGGCCATAACAGACAGGAAACCCGTGGGAGCACCGCAGGCGCAGGGTTTTACACATTATCCACATCGTTTTCCACATCGTTATGTCAACATCTCCTGGCTGAAAAAGTTGGGAAATAGGGAAAACATTTGAAAAACCGGCTGAAAGAGAAGAGAATTTTTATTCGTCCGGCCCTGGGACGGGGGAGAACCGTCTGGGGGGCAGGGTTTTCAGGAGGCTCAGGGCGCAGGCCGCCGCAACCGCCAGCGGGGAGGCGCTCCACAGAATCCGGGCCCCCGCCGTCCGGACGGCGGCAAAGACGGCGTCCACAATCATCTCCCGGGTGATGTGCGCTTTCGGCATGACAGAGCGCCCTCTTTGCACGATAACATAAGCTGTATAAGAGCCTGTTTAGCATCTCCCCGCGCCTGTCGTGGCGGCGTATTTTCCACCCTGACTGCGTTAAAAATCCTTACTATCCGTCAGATTCTGCAACGGGCGCATCGAGCGCCCGTGCAGAATAATCGTGCATGACCCCTCGATGGGGTCATTGCACGATATGGATGCCTGCGGATTTTTGCCTTGCAGGGCAAAAAATCCTCTCGCCAATCCAAACACGTTGAGATACTAAACAGGCTCTAACGCAAATGACAACGCTGGGGTCCAGCCGTGCCAACCCCCGGAGCAAAAATTGCCGGACCCGCTCTTGTAAACCGGAGATGTTTTTGGTATACTATGGACAATGTGTCCTTTTATGAGAAAGAATCCCAGTAAGGAGGTTTTCCCCATGGAGAACAAGCGCTTTTACATTACCACTCCCATCTACTACCCCTCCAGCCGCTTCCACATCGGTCAGGCCTACTGCACCGTGGCCACCGACGCCATGGCCCGCTACAAGCGTCTGACCGGCTGCGAGGTCATGTTCCTCACCGGTACGGACGAGCACGGCCAGAAGATCGAGAACAAGGCCAGGGAGGCCGGAATCACGCCCCAGCAGTTCGTGGACAACATCGTCACCGCCCCGGGCGGCGTGCTGGATCTGTGGAAGCTGATGAACATCAGCTATGACCGCTTCATCCGCACCACCGACGGCTATCACGTCTCCGCCATCCAGAAGATCTTCAAGAAGATATACGACAACGGCGACATCTACAAGGGCTCCTACAAGGGCAAGTACTGCACGCCCTGCGAGAGCTTCTGGACCGAGAGCCAGCTCAAGGACGGCAGGTGCCCCGACTGCGGCCGGGAGGTGGTGGACGCGGAGGAGGAGGCCTACTTCTTCCGGGCCTCCAAGTACGCGGACCGGGTCCGGGACCTGCTCTTGAACACCGACTTCCTGGAGCCCAGAAGCCGGGTCAATGAGATGGTCAACAACTTCATCGACTGCGAGGGCGGATTGCAGGATCTGTGCGTATCCCGCACCAGCTTCACCTGGGGCGTTCCTGTGGACTTTGACCCGGGCCATGTGGTCTATGTGTGGCTGGACGCGCTGTTCAACTACATGACCGCCCTGGGGTATGAGAACGATCAGTATGACGATCTGGAGAAGTTCTGGCCTGCGGACGTCCACTTCCTGGGCAAGGAGATCGTTCGGTTCCACGCCATCTACTGGCCCGCGTTCCTCATGAGCCTTAACCTGCCCCTGCCCAAGAAGGTCTACGGCCACGGCTGGCTCAACTTCAACGGCGACAAGATGAGCAAGTCCAAGGGCAACGTGGTGGACCCCTACCTGCTCTCGGAGCGGTACGGCGTGGACGCGCTGCGGTTCTTCCTGCTGCGCACCTTCCCCTTCGGCTCCGACGGCAACTTCACCAACGAGCTGCTCATCCAGACCATCAACGTGGATCTTGCCAACGACCTGGGCAACCTGGTCTCCCGCACCACCGCCATGGCGGAGAAGTATTTTGGCGGCGCTCTGCCTGCGGACCAGCGGGAGGACGCCGGGCTGGACGAGAGCCTCATCTCCCTGGTCTCCGGCCTCCGGGACCGCTATGAGGCCCAGATGGAGAAGTTCCAGTTCCAGAACGCCCTGGAGGAGATCTTCAAGGTGATCCAGCGGGCCAACAAGTATATTGACGAGAACGCCCCGTGGGCGCTTGCCAAGGACATGGAGGCCAACGGGGCCCGGCTGGCCCGGGTTCTCTACAACCTGCTGGAGACGGTGCGGGTCTGCACCATCCTGCTGACCCCCTTCATGCCCGAGAGCTGCGGGAAGATCTTCGGCCAGACCGGCGCGGACAGCGTCTGCCAGAGCTGGGAGAGCGCCGCCAGGTGGGGCGCGCTGCCGGCCGGCGTGACGGTCCGCAAGGGGGAGAATCTGTTCCCCCGCATCGACATGGCCAAGGAGCTGGAGGAGCTGGACCGGATCATGGAGGAGGCCAAAAGGGCCGCCCTGCCGGCGGTGGAGATCGAGCCCCAGGCGGAGGAGACGGTGGACTTTGACACCTTCTGCAAGTCGGACTTCCGGGCGGTGAAGGTGAAGGACTGCCAGAAGGTGAAGAAGTCCGACAAGCTTCTGCGCTTCACCCTGGACGACGGCACGGGCACGGACCGGCAGATCCTCTCCGGCATTGCCAAGTGGTACGCCCCCGAGGACCTGATGGGCAAGACCCTGGTGGCGGTTGTGAACCTGCCGCCCCGGAAGATGATGGGCCTGGAGAGCTGCGGTATGCTGATTTCCGCCGTCCACACGGAGCACGGCGAGGAGCGGCTCAATCTGCTGATGGTGGACGACAGGATCCCCGCCGGGGCGAAGCTGTGCTAGCGGGATAGAGGCTCCGGCAGTCTCGATACCCACGGTTAGAGTTTTTCTTTTGCTTCTTTTCTTTGCTCACAAAGAAAAGAAGAGAAAAAAGTCAAATATAATTTAGGAGTTGAATCGTTATGGCAAAGGATCAGAGACAGGTGGACGCGATCACCGCCAGGGACGTTGATTTTGCCCAGTGGTTCACCGACGTGTGCAGGAAGGCGGAGCTCATCGACTACTCCAGCGTCAAGGGTATGTTCATCTACCGGCCCTACGGCTACGCCATCTGGGAGAACATGCAGAAGGAGCTGGACCGCCAGTTCAAGGCCACGGGCCACGAGAACGTGGCCATGCCCATGCTCATCCCCGAGAGCCTGCTCCAGAAGGAGAAGGACCACGTGGAGGGCTTTGCCCCCGAGTGCGCCTGGGTCACCTGCGGCGGCAGCGAGAAGCTGGAGGAGCGCTGCTGCATCCGTCCCACCAGCGAGACCCTCTTCTGCGAGCACTATAAGAACATCATCCACTCCCACCGGGACCTGCCCAAGCTGTACAACCAGTGGTGCAGTGTCCTGCGCTGGGAGAAGACCAGCCGCCCCTTCCTGCGCCACCGTGAGTTTCTGTGGCAGGAGGGCCACACCATGCACGCCACGGAGGAGGAGGCCCGGGAGGAGACCACCCGGATGCTGAACATCTACGCCGACTTCTGCGAGAACTATCTTGCTATGCCCGTCACCCGGGGCCGGAAGACGGACAAGGAGAAGTTCAACGGCGCGGAGGAGACCTACTGCGTGGAGTGCATGATGCACGACCGCAAGGCCCTCCAGGCCGGCACCAGCCACTTCTTTGGCGATGGCTTCTCCAGGGCCTTCGACATCACCTTCACCGGCGCGGACAACCAGCTCCACCACCCCTTCCAGACCAGCTGGGGCGTGTCCACCCGCCTTATCGGCGGCATCATCATGACCCACGGCGACGACAACGGCCTGGTGCTGCCCCCCCGGGTGGCCCCCATCCAGACGGTGGTGCTGCCCATCGCCATGCACAAGGGCGGCGTGCTGGAGAAGGCCCGGGAGCTCAAGGACCGCCTGGAGGCCGCCGGCGTCCGGGTGAAGCTGGACGACAGCGACAAGGCCCCGGGCTGGAAGTTTGCCGAGTACGAGATGCGGGGCGTGCCCCTGCGGGTGGAGATCGGCCCCAAGGATATCGAGAAGGACCAGTGCTGCATCGCCCGCCGTGACACCGGGGAGAAGACCTTCGTGCCCCTGGCGGAGCTGGAGAATACCGTGGCGGCGCTGCTGGACAGGATCCACGACAACATGTTCGCCATGGCGAAGAAGAACCTGGAGGACAACACCTTCACCGCCGAAACCTGGGAGCAGGTGAAGGAGCTGGTGGAGAAGAACGGCGGCGGCTTCGTCCATACCAAGTGGTGCGGCGCCCTGGAGTGCGAGATTGCCATGAAGGAGAAGGCCGGCGTTACCAGCCGGTGCATGCCCCTCCGGCAGTCCGGCGAGACCGGCAGGTGCCCTGTGTGCGGCAAGGAGTGCGCCACGGACATCATCTGGGGCGTGGCGTATTAAAGGGGTTTTCTTCTTTTCCCTCTTTTTCTCTTCTTTTTCTTTTTGAAAAAAGAAAAAGAAGCAAAAAGAAAAACTTTTTCGCCAAACTCCGTTTGGCGTGCCGCCTATGACGAAAAAAAGCCGGAGGAGCGTCTATGGAAAGAGAGAAGTCCATCCTGCCAAGAACCATACACATGGTGCCCATGGACGAGATCAACGGGTTCTCCGTCCGTCCCGGGTACTATGAGATCAACGGGGCCACCGCCATCCCCGGCGGGGTCAACTTTACTGTATACTCCCACGGGGCCTCCTCTGTGGAGCTGCTGCTGTTCCACCGGGAGGCTGAGGAGCCCTTCGCCGTGCTGCCCTTCCCCCAGCACTACCGCATCGGCAACGTCTACTCCATGATCGTCTTCAAGCTGAACATTGAGGAGTTTGAGTACGCCTATCGGGTGGACGGACCCTATGCGCCGGACAAGGGCCTCATCTTTGACCGCACCAAGTACCTGCTGGACCCCTACGCCAAAGCGGTGACGGGCCAGAGCCGGTGGGGCTGCACCTCCCCCCAGGGCCAGCACTACAAGGCCCGGGTGGTGAAGGACGACTTCGACTGGGGGGATCTCCGCCAGCCCCTGATCCCCATGGAGGACCTTATCATCTACGAGCTCCATGTCCGGGGCTTCACCCGCCACGCCTCCTCCGGCGTCCAGTACCCGGGCACCTTCGCCGGGCTCATGGAGAAGCTCCCCTACCTCAAGAGCCTGGGGGTCAACGCCCTGGAGCTGATGCCCATCTTTGAGTTCGACGAGATGCAGGACTACCGGGAGGTGGACGGGGAGAAGCTCTGCAACTACTGGGGCTACAACACGGTCAGCTTCTTCGCCCCCAACACCAGCTACGCCGCCAGCACCGAGTACAACCGGGAGGGCAACGAGCTGAAAATGCTCATCCAGGCCTGCAAGCGGGAGGGGCTGGAGGTGTATCTGGACGTGGTGTTCAACCACACCGCCGAGGGCAACGAGCGGGGCCCCTTCTTCTCCTTCAAGGGCTTCGACAACAATATCTACTACATGCTCACCCCGGACGGGAAGTACTACAACTTCAGCGGCTGCGGCAACACCCTCAACTGCAACCACCCCATGGTCCACCAGATGATTATGAACTGCCTGCGCTACTGGGTGACCACCTACCGGGTGGACGGGTTCCGGTTCGATCTGGCCTCCATCCTGGGCCGCAACGAGGACGGCTCCCCCATGAACAAGCCGCCCCTGCTCCAGGCCATGGCCTTTGACCCCATCCTGGGGGACGTGAAGCTGATCGCCGAGGCATGGGACGCCGGCGGGCTCTACCAGGTGGGCTCCTTCCCGGCCTGGAACCGCTGGGCGGAGTGGAACGGGCGGTACCGGGACGATCTGCGCCGCTACCTCAAGGGGGACGAGGGCTGCGCCCAGGCAGCCGCCCTGCGGATCGTGGGCAGCCGGGACATCTACGAGCCGGACAAGCGGAAAAACGCCTCCGTCAACTTCATCACCTGCCACGACGGCTTCACCCTCTGGGACCTGTTCTCCTACAACGAAAAGCACAACCTGAAAAACGGCTGGAACAACACCGACGGGGCCAACGACAACAACAGCTGGAACTGCGGCGTGGAGGGGCCCACCACGGACGCCTCCGTCAACGCCCTGCGCCGGCGGATGGTGCGCAACGCCTTTGCCCTGCTCATGTGCTCCCGGGGGATCCCCATGTTCCTGGCCGGGGACGAGTTCGGCAACACCCAGTTCGGCAACAACAACGCCTACTGTCAGGACAACATCACCTCCTGGCTGGACTGGACCCTGCTGGAGAAGAACCGGGACCTCTTCCGCTTCTTCCAGTACATGATCCGCTTCCGCAAGGACCACCGCATTCTGCGCGCCAACGTCAGCGGCGGCTGCTGCGGCTTCCCGGACGTGAGCTTCCACGGCGTGACCCCCTGGCGGGAGGGCTTTGAGGGCCACGAGCACTACGTGGGGGTCATGTTCGCCGGCGGCGAGCAGGGGGCGGGGCCCCAGGTGATCTACGTGGCCTCCAACGCCTACTGGGAGCCCCTGGAGGTGGAGCTGCCGGCGCTGCCGGCCTCCATGTGCTGGACCCTGGCCGCGGACACCTGGGACGAGACCCCCAGCCCGCGCCGCCACGAGGGCAGCCGCTTCGCCATCCGGCCCAGGAGCGTCATGGTGTTTCTGGGGAGATAGTGCCGATGTGGAGTGGAAAAGCCCTGGGGAAGATCCTCCGCTTTGAGCTTCTCTGGAAGCTGGTCTTCCTCTTTATCATCAACCCGCTCCTCCGCGGGGCGTACCACGCCTATGTGTCCACAGCGGGCCTCCGCTTCAACGGGGGCGTGCTGTGGACCTTTGCCAGCCTGCAGGGCGCGGTTTTGTTCCTGGCGCTTTTCTGCGCGGCCGCCTGGCTGGTGTTCTACGAGTACAGCGTCATCATCCGTGTGGCCGCCCTGTGCCGCCAGGGGGAGGATTTTACCCTGGGGGAGGTGATGGGGGCCGCGCTGTGGGACCTGAGCCTTCTGCGGGGCTGGTCCCTGGCCATAGGGTCCCTCTACTACGTGCTGCTGCTGCCCATGGCCTGCGTGGGCTATGTGAGCACCATTGTGCCCCAGGTGGCCATCCCCTGGTTTGTCTTCGGAGAGATGCAGAAGACGCCGCTGGGCATGGCGGGCATCGTGGCCATCTACGTGGTCCTCTACGGCGTCCACCTGCTGCTGCTGTTTGTGCCTGTGCTGATGACCCTGGAACACCGGCGGTTCGGACAGGCCGCGGGGGAGAGCGTCCGCCTCTGGCGGCGCATGGGGTGGCCTGACCGGCTGGCCATGCTGGCGGTTCTGGCCCTGTGGTACCAGCTGTTTACGGAGGCGGCCCGGTACTGGCGGCGGAACCTGCTGGGCAACGACGACTTTGACGGGAACTTCTTCCAGTACCTTCTCATATCCGAGGCATTCCGCAAGGATCTGGTATGCTGGGTCCTGATGACCCTGGTGCAGACCATCGCCATGACGGGGGTGATCTGCTTCCTCGCCGCCCTGCTGGATAAGCACGGGGCGGGCCGGGCCGCCCTCCAGCCCGCCTGGAGCAGGGACGGCGCTGTGCTGTGGGAGATTTTCTCCCGGCGGCGGGACGCCTGGGCAGGCCGGTGGCGGCAGCGGCTGGCCCGCCGGCGCTGGCGGACCGGCATCCCGGCAATCTGTCTGGCCCTGGCGGCGGTGTTGCTGCTGAGCGCGGAGCGCCCCCTGCCGGTCCACCGGCCCTTTGCCATCGCCCACCGGGGCGGCGAGGGCGGGATAGAGAACACCCTGGAGGCTCTGGAGGCCGCGGCCCGGCAGGGGATGGACTACGGGGAGATCGACGTGCAGCTGACGGCGGACGGCGTGCCGGTGCTGTTCCACGACGGAAGCCTGACCCGCATGGCCGGCCGGGGGGAGAGCGTGGGCGAGCTGACCTGGGAGGAGCTGCGGCAGATTCCGGTGACGGACTACGCCCACCCGGGGGAGACGGCCCGCATCCCCTCACTGGAGGAGACGCTGGTTGCCATGGCGGGGGAGGACATGGGTCTGCTCATTGAGCTCAAGCCCGCCGCCGGGGGCAGCGAGGCCCTGGCGGACGCGGTGATCGCCCTGGTGGAGCGCTACGATTTCGGGGACCGGGCCATGTTCATGAGCCTGGACTATCTGTGCCTGATGACGGTTATGGAGCGGCATCCGGAGTGGTGGGCGGGCTTCTGCGCCTACGGCGCGGCCGGGGACATCGACGACGCGGTGTGGCGCTATCAGGTGGACTTCCTGGCCGTGGAGGAGGCGCTGGTCAGCAACCGGCTGGTGACCCGGGCCAGGGAGGTGGACCTGCCGGTGTACGTGTGGAGCGTGTACGACGGGGAGAAGATGCTGCAATACCTGGAGATGGGGGTCAGCGGCATCATCACTGACTACCCGGAGGAGATCCGGCGGGTGCTGGACGGGTATCTGGCCAGCCACCCCGGCCAGCCCTACCAGTGGACGGGCGCAGGCGTGCCCGGAAAAGAATAAATCAGGGCGGCGTCCTCCATCCGAGGACGCCGCCCTGCGCTTTTTAAGCGGCGGACCCTGTTGGCTTCAGGGGCGCCGTTCTGTCTGTCAGCCATCCATGTCCTCAAAGGCGTCCAGGCCCCGCTTGACCGAGGCCCTGCTGTCGCCGTGGCGGACAAAGCACATGGTCACAAAGCTCAGAGCCACGAAGATGGCCGCGTAGGGGAAGAGGATCTGATAGCTGATATGCTTCATCAGCGTGCCCGCCAGGACAGGGGTGATGACCTGGGCGGCCATGGAGGCGGTGTAGTAGTAGCCGGTGAACTTGCCCACGTCGCTGCCCC
>OFGB01001803.1_pt1 | contig 12391 bp, 9 predicted proteins | sample 1521491 | NCBI WGS metagenome assembly OFGB01 (sample SAMEA3504095, study PRJEB24116) | mouse gut metagenome | biome: mouse gut; feature: mouse-associated habitat; material: faeces | place: Denmark | collected 2011
TAAACCACACTAACCGGTATCGAATCGATATTTTCAATTTTTTGTCATATACTTATAATTTTGTGGGAAATACTTTGGTGTAATGGAACAAAATAAGATCATACTGTATCAGGACGACAACGAGATTATTCGTGTGGCAGTGAGGTTCGCGGATGAGGATTTGTGGCTGACACAGAATCAGTTGGCGGAGATTTATTGCACAAGCCGTGAGAATATCACGATGCATATAAAGAATATATATGCAGATGAAGAGTTGCTGTTGGATTCAACTAGTAAGGATTTCTTACTAGTTCGCGAAGAGGGTTCCCGTCAGGTAAAGCGTAACGTTGCACATTACAACCTTGACATGATTATCGCCCTAGGCTATCGTGTCCAGTCACAGGTGGCTGTGCGTTTCCGCAGGTGGGCAACGCAGAGACTTCATGAGTATATCCAGAAGGGATTCGCTATGGATGATGAGAGGTTGAAGCAGGGCGGAAACAGGTATTTCCGTGAGCTTTTGCAGCGTATCAGGGATATCCGCAGCAGTGAGCGCAATTTCTATCAGCAGGTGACAGATATTTATGCGACTGCAGTCGACTATGATCCTCGCAGTGATATGACGAAGACATTCTTCGCGACTGTACAGAATAAATTGCATTATGCGGTCCATGAGAATACCGCAGCGGAGGTTATTTATAATCGTGTGGATAATGAAAAGCCGTTCGTTGGTATGACTAACTTCAAGGGTAACTATGTCACCAAGGACGATGTGAAGATTGCCAAGAATTATCTTTCAGAACTGGAGTTACAGCGCCTCAATCTTCTCGTATCCGGATTTTTGGACTTTGCTGAGTTCCAGGCTTTGGAGATGAACCCAATGACTATGAAGGATTGGATTGAGGCTCTGGATAGTCAAATAACCGCTCACAAGAGAAAGGTTTTGATAGGAAAGGGGGCGGTCTCGCACGCTCAAGCAATCAAAAAAGCAGAGCAGGAGTTCGAAATATATCGCCAGCGAGAGATGGAAATGCTGGAGAGCGACTTCGATAGAGAGATAAAGAAACTCAAAGAAAAGAACTGATTTGAAGCCAAATTTAGGGTTCGGTGTTCACGAGCATCAAAAAAGCACTCACGAAAGTTTCGTAAGTGCTTGATTTTCAGTAGCGGGACGCAGGATTGAACTGCGGACCTCATGATTATGAATCATGCGCTCTAACCAGCTGAGCTATCCCGCCATTTTGGGATTGCTCCCAGGCTTTGGAACTTTTCCTCTTTTCAGAGGATGATTGTGTTGAGATAGAAGGACTCGAACCCTCACTGACAGAGCCAGAATCTGTAGTGCTACCATTACACCATATCTCAATATGAACTTTTCCCGTTTTCTGTTTGGGACGGCAAATGTACGAAGTATTTCCGAAATTGCAAAGAAATTTTGATTTTTTATTGAAATTCTTTATTTGTCCGGTTGTTTTGCCTATGCTTGTGCTCTTTTGTTCTTATGATTATCCGGGAAATAAGTGTCATTTTACAAGAAGTGCGACGGCATAGACCTCGCATCCTTCTCCCCGGCCGACAAAGCCGAGCTTCTCCGTAGTGGTCGCTTTGACTGACACCCTGTCCGCCCCGATGCCCATTACATCAGCGACGCACTCACGCATGGATATTATGTAAGGCGCCAATTTGGGGCGCTGCATGGCTATCGTGATGTCAACATTGCTTACTGACCAGCCTTCGGACTTGATAAGGTCCATTGTGCGCTTCAGCAGCAATTTGCTGTCTATGCCTTTGAATTCTTCTGACGTGTCCGGGAAATGCTTGCCGATGTCACCAAGGGCCAAAGCTCCGAGCAGGGCGTCGCAAAGGGCGTGAATGGCGACATCGCCGTCAGAGTGGGCTATACACCCTGTCGGGCTGTCTATTTTCACGCCGCCAAGCCATAATGGGAGGCCTTCAGCCAAGGCGTGTACGTCGTATCCGTTACCGATTCTTATGTCCATAATACTTTAGAGTGTGCATAAAATAATTCCGCAAAAATAAATAAAAGTTGTTAAATTTGCGAGAGTAAAAATGTTATAAGACATGGGATTCAACTTCAGCTTCTTCGGAAGACAGGAACATAGGGTTTTCAATTACAGGCCACGCTTTTACGATCCTGAAAAGGAGGAACGCAAGCAGATGTTCGGCCATGTGGACGGGACTTCCGGCAAAAAGGAATATGCCCCGGGTCGTATATCTCGGGAAGTTTCCGTGACGGGGCATATCAGAAGACCAGGGAGGCCAGCCGCTATCAGAGAGTGATAGGCGTTGTGGCTCTGATCCTTGCGTTCGCTGTTATATATCTTATTGCGAAATATTATCCGCTTCTGTGGCAGTAACGAATGGGAGAATGGACATAAGAATCTTACCGAGCAATATAGCGAATATGATTGCCGCGGGGGAAGTCGTGCAGAGGCCGGCCTCCGTGGTGAAGGAACTTGTGGAGAATGCAGTTGATGCCGGTGCGGACCAGGTCACGGTCGTGATTCAGGATGCCGGCCGTACTCTTGTGCAGGTTATAGACAATGGTTGCGGGATGTCTCCCGACCAGGCCGTGCTTTGTTTTGAAAGGCATGCCACGTCCAAATTGTCCTCAGCCGAGGACCTGAACAATATACTTACCTTCGGTTTCAGGGGTGAGGCTCTCGCTTCAATTGCCGCTGTAGCCGAAGTGACTCTGAAGACGCGCCGTGAGGAGGATGAAGTCGGGTGCATCGTGGAATTTGCCGATTCCCGTCATATTTCGACGGAAGAGGCTGCCGTCCCGCGCGGGTCGAACTTCTGTGTGCGCAACCTTTTCTACAATGTCCCGGCAAGGCGCAAGTTCTTGAAGTCGGATACCGTTGAGTTCAAGCACATAATCTCAGAATTTACGAGAGTGGCCCTGACTCGTCCTGACGTAGGCTTTACCCTGACACATAACGGGAGGGACATATATGTCCTTAAACCTGCCAAGTCTTTGAAATTCAGGATTCAGGATATACTTGGAATGAGCGTGGCCAATGATGTGGTGGATGTGAGCGTGCAGACTTCTGTCGTAGGAGTACAAGGGTATGTGGGACGTCCTGAGGCTGCGAAAAAAGGTCTGGGCAACCAGTATTTCTTTGTGAACGGCAGATATTTCCGCAGTCCTTATCTTCATAAGGCTGTCATGAAGGCATATGAGAATCTGATTCCGGACGGCACGACTCCTTCGTACTTCCTTTATCTTGACATTGACCCGCATTCGGTGGATGTGAACATACACCCGACCAAGACGGAAATAAAATTTGAGGATGACAGCGTAGTCTTCCAGATATTGTTTGCCTGCATCAAGGAGTCTTTGGGACGTAATTCTTTTGGAGGCAGCATTGATTTCGACCGTGATGGAGTGCCTGAGATTCCTGCTTTCAGCAAGAACTTCGATGAGTTCAGGCAGGTGGTGGAACCGCAGCCTGGGTCCGACTCCACATACAATCCTTTCGACAATGACGGTTTTCCTTCAGAGAGTTCTGTCTTTGCAAATTCGTTTACGCCTGTACGGGCGGACGAAGGAGCCGGAAGACGTAGTGCGGCACAGGGGGCTTTTGATGACGAATGGGCTGTTGCAGACCGTAATTTTGCTGATGATGCGGCGTTCGTGAGTAATGATGTATTTCCTCAGGACAGTCCGGTTGCCGCATTCGGAGGCCATATGGGAGGTTGTCCGCATGGCACAGGCGCCGGCCGCTTCATAGAGAGCCGTGACGATTACGGCAAACTGTTCGAGGACAAGCTCGCCCCTTCAAAGTCTGTACTCACCCTTCAGGGGAAATATATTGTGACGACTGCACGTTCAGGGCTGATGGCTGTCAATATATCGCGCGCCATGGAGCGTATCCTGTATGAGCGTTTCCTGGATGTGCTTTCCAAGAATTCCCATGTGACCCAGGCTGCCTTGTTTCCTGTGACTGTGCAGGTCGGGGCTGAGAACATGTGCCTTTTTGAAGAGCACGCACAGATGCTTTCCGGGCTGGGATTTGACATAACCCCTTTCGGGACGGACACTGTTGTAGTGGGCGGTGTGCCTGAAGGATATAGCGTGGAACCGGGAAAGGTGCAGTCAATGGTGGCGGATCTTATGCTGATATTGTCGGACGACCATAGCGCCCTTCCTGAGATGATGGCTGCCAATATGGCATCACGTTTTGCCAAATTGGGTGCTGCGGGGAGTGATCCCGTGACGAATCCGGCACAGGCACAGAGGTTGATAGACCAGCTTTTTGCATGCGGAAATCCGGAATATACAAGTTCCGGAAGAAAAATCGTGACCATAATCACGGTTGATGAAATAGACAAGAAATTTTAAGACAGAATGAACGGTTATTATTCATACGGAAACGGCGGCGGGATAGGGTTCTTGAGGAATGTCCCAACTGCAGTCAGGAACATAATCTTGATAAATGCACTTGTGATGGTGATGATATTCCTCAATGAGGACTTCATGATAAGGACATTCGCGCTGTTCTATCCTACTTCATGGTTTTTCAAGCCTTGGCAATGTGTCACCCACATGTTCATGCACGGGGGATTCTGGCATTTATTTTTCAACATGTACACTCTGTTCATTTTCGGAAGTGTGCTTGAAAGGGTCTGGGGTGCAAAGAAATTCCTGCTTTTCTATTTCTTGACAGGACTTGGTGCGGCGCTGGTCCACACCGGAGTGGAGTGGCTTGAGATGCAGCATTGGATGACGGATGCGGCAGCAGGCTCACAGGCGGCCGCGCAGGCGATACATAATCTCAAGATGACCCCGACTGTCGGTGCTTCAGGAGCAATCTACGGCGTTCTTATGGGATATGCCATGCTCTATCCGGACTCTGTGCTTACGCTTATATTCCCTCCGATATCCATGAAGGCAAAATGGTTCGTGCTTATATTCGGTGCCATTGAGCTGCTGACCGGAATTACCGGCACAGGAGGGGGAATCGCACATTTCGCGCATCTTGGAGGGCTGATTTTTGGTTTCCTGCTTATCTTGTTCTGGAAGAAAAGGCGTACACTGTACAGCCGCTATGACTGATTGCCTCTGCTGTGATTGGCTAACAATAGGATGTCATAATGTCAAGGAACTGGTTTTTCGGACTTACATCACGTGTGCTGATGTTGATTGCGGCGGCGCTGCTTGTGCTGTCGTTTGCAGCCATGTTCGTCAATCCGGCAAAATTATGGATGATTTCCGTAATCGGCATTCTGTTCATTCCGCTTTATGCCGCCAACTGCTTTCTTCTGCTGTGGGCAGCCGTGAGACGTTCAAAGGCGTTTGTGATACCCATGCTTGCGCTTTTGCCTGCATGCCTGTTTCTTGGCAGGTATTTCCGCTTTTCCAATGAGCCGGACTTTCCTGTTGACGGGAACCCTGTAAGGATAGTGACATGGAATGTCGGCCGTTTTGTCCATTATGACGGGGAGTCCGGGCTTGAAGGATGGAGAGAATGTGCGGATTCGGTATTCCGTTTCATAAAGGAGCAGGATGCGGACATCATCTGCCTGCAGGAGTTCCATGCCAGCGGAAATGAACGCATGAAGGCATATATAAAGAAAAAACTTCCCGGATATAATGCTGAATATTATCTTTTCACTGGCCCGGAAGGCTATTACGGCAACATGACTCTCAGCCGGTTTCCGGTGCGCAACAGGGGGCGCATAAAATTCGAGTCCAGCGCCAATCTTGCAATATTTACCGACTATATGGTCGGGGAAAGAGTATTCAGGATATATAATTGCCATTTTGAGAGCTATAACATTTCTTTTGCAGGTCTGGTACGCGGACTGATGAAGTCCGGCTCGGATGTGTTTGCACAGACAGGTACGAAAATGAAGCGCTCCATAACACGCAGGCCGAAGCAGGTTGACAAAGTCCTGTCCGACATCGGAGGATGTCCGGTTGATGCGTTCGTGTGCGGTGACTTCAATGACACTCCCATGTCCTACACGTATCACAAGCTGATTCGTGAGCGTAAGGATGCTTTTGTTGAGGCAGGTGAGGGTTTTGCCGCTACTTATGCATTGTTGTGGCCGCTGTTGAGGCTTGACTATATATTGTGCCCGGAGGAGTGCTCCGTTGTGCGGCATGAAATTCATGACATCGGGTATTCGGACCATTATCCTGTGGTTTCGGATGTTATATTATGATATTGGACGAGAAAATCAATAAATGATGAAAGAGACAATTGAAAAGGCGCTTGCCGTGCTTCGTCAGGGGGGCGTAATCCTGTATCCGACGGATACCGTATGGGGAATCGGATGCGATGCCACTGACCCTGAGGCCGTGGCGAGAATCTATGATATAAAGAAACGTGCTGACAGCAAGTCACTTGTGCTTCTTGCGAGCGATATGGACATGATTTGCCGCTATGTGAAGGAAGTTCCGGAGATGGCGGTCCAGCTGGTTGAGGTGAATGACAGGCCTATGACGATAATTTATCCGGGAGCCTTGGCCGGGGATACTCCTTCGGACGGTTCTGTTCCAAGGCAGGACAGGCATTGTCTTGCCTATAACACTGTCGCAGGGGACGGGTCTGTTGGAATAAGGGTGCCCATGATGGCTTTTTGCCATGACCTTGTGGCTCGTCTGGGCCGCCCTATAGTATCAACGTCAGCCAACATCTCAGGCGAGCCGTCTCCGAAGAATTTTGCAGGAATATCAGATGCGATAAAAGAGGCGGTTGACCATATTGTGGAGCCGGAATTGGAAAAGCATTCTTCCGGCAAGCCGTCCTCTATAATAAAGGTCGGGCTTGACTATTCTGTGGAGATAATAAGGAAATAGGTGCCATGCCCGCGTGATGGGGCATTGGTTACATGTACCGGAAATAGGCGGCTTCCACTGCGGTGAGGGCCGCCGTTTCTGTGCGAAGGCGTGACGCTCCGAGATGGACGGGTATGAAGCCGTTTTCAAGTGCAGCCTGAGCCTCTTCTTTGGAAAAGTCTCCTTCCGGGCCTATCATCACGATGATTTCCGTTCCGCTGAAACTGCTGAGGACTTCTTTTATGCTTCTTCTTGGAATATTCTCGTCTTCGAAGCAGTAGGCTATGAGCCGTAATGTGTCTTTTGCGCCGTGCATGAGGATGAAGTCTTTGACACTGACAGGCTCATTGAGTGCCGGAATTGCTCCCTTGAGAGATTGCTTTGACGCGCTTGTGAGAATTTTCTGCATCCTTTCCGCCTTGAGAATGCGTCTTTCCGAATGCTTTCCTATGATCGGGGTCAGCTCGTCAAGGCCTATTTCGCATGCCTTTTCCGCAAACCACTCATATCTGTCTATGTTTTTGGTCGGGCACACCGCCATATGCAGTATGTAAGGGTGTCCTCCCCAGTTTTCTGTCTTGCCGGTTATTATGGCTTCGGCCTCCTTGGGATTGTCGGAGGTTATCCGGCAGGTATATAATGTTCCTTGTCCGTCAATTACGGATATGATGTCTCCGGCGCGGTGTCTCAGCACCTTTATGCAGTGCGCTGACTCTTCCGGGCCCAAGTGGCATATATCGCCAGTTATATCGGCAGAATAGAATAGTTCCATCGGCAAATGATAAATGTCGGGCGCAAAAATACGAAAATTTATTTTGTCTTTTCGCTTGATGGCATTCATATTGTTTTCGGGCGGTTCTGTTACGATGAAGGTTGCAGGTGGCCAATGCAATATTCTGGTATACAAAAAATAAACAAGCTACTTGAAATGCTTATTATGGCTCCGGCCATTTCGTCCGGGCGGGTGAGGGGAATTGGGACTTTTTCGTTTTTTCGACACCTGTCCGGTGTTATGACAAGAACCTAGCATGCGGCCTCGGGTTTTCCGCGGGACTTGCGGTCCGTTTGCTTAAACAGGTCAAGCAGGCAATTTTAAATGCCATGCAAAGAAAATTAAAGGCGTTGCTGATGACGATAGTCATTTCAGCCGCAGGCAGCCTATGCTGCCATGGGCAGATGAACGTAACATCTCCTGCCGCGACAGATTTCGTGAAGTATGAGCGAATCCCTGTCAGCTACTTCAACGGATTGCCATCCATCGACATTCCTCTCTACACATTGGACTACAAGGATCTCCACCTTCCCATCCATCTTTCTTATTATGCTTCCGGCATCCAGCTGAACCAGTATCCTACCTGTGTGGGTCTTGGCTGGAATCTCAGCGCTGGCGGGTGCATCACCCGGGTCGTTAACGGGATTCCGGATGAGACTTGTGCAGAAGATGTAAAAGATCAGACAGGGGACAGCTATAGTGGAACGAACCCCGGCTATTATTTCTCTTCTAAAGTTTTGGACCGTGATGACTGGGCATCTGAAAACAGGCTCTTAGATTATGTCAATTCATCATTGAGATTTTCGTTCGACTGGGATCTTCAGCCGGATGAATTTGTCATTAATGCTTATGGCGTAAGCGGAAGCGTATATTTTTATCGTGACAAGGATAATAATCTAAAGAGCAGAGTCAAGAGTAACAATGGCGAGTCTTTTCGTGTCGAGCCTCCTGTACTTGTACATAATCCGAAAGATATAATATTTTCAGGTGATGTTGAGCCCCATCTTAAGGCATACCGTGTATATGAATTGTTTTATAAATTTACAGTGATTAAGAATGACGGTACTAAGTTGATATTCGGAGGTGATTACGACAGCATTGAGTTCTATACGGAGAAAATGGTAGACAGAAGTGTCCCCTCTGGTCATGCCAACCAGTACTTGAAAACCCGGCCTACATCTTGGATGCTTAGGGAGGTCGTATCTCCGAACGGTAATAAGATGACGTTTGAATATCAGAGGAGCGGCAGTCCGATAATCATAAGCGATGTGCGGAAGGATCTGGCGACATATAAGCCAGACGGAACCCCGGCTATCATTCCGTCCCAGGATTCTGAAAGGGGGATTTCGTTCATTGTCCAGCATCCGGTGTATCCGCAGTCGATTTCAGTCGAAGGGGGCCCTGTTTTTAATTTTATGACATTCAGGAGCAAATCTCTGAACACAGTCGGCAGCAATTATGAAAAATGGATGCAAGACGACGGGTTCTCAGATCATATGATTGACTTTGTGGATTACAGTTCTCCTGGCAGTTCTGACCATATTCCTTATGCTCCTCATAATTATTCTCAGCAACTGTCACGCTTAGATGTCGTCTATAATGGAATAATTCAGCGTTCCTTTGAGTTCTCATACACATCGGACAGCAGTGAACGTTTGAAACTTACTGGGTTTGACATCCGTGGAGGAACAGCATTTGCCGAGCAGCGGTATTCTTTCAAATACAATGCTTTAAGGCTTCCTCCTTATAATGCGACTGTCACGGATAATTGGGGCTACTGGAATAATAGAGACTATCGCAAGACAAGCATTAGCAATAACTTCTTCAAATACAGGTCCTCCGATGAATATTATACCAAGGCGGAGGTTTTGACAGAAATACAGTATCCCACCGGCGGACACGTGTCGTTTGATTATGAACTTAATGATTATTCGCTCGTCGCGACCCAGGCTCCGGATTTCAAGATATTGGAACAGAGCGGTCGGGCGGGAGGTCTGAGGATCAAGGAAATAGTTTATTCTACAGACACAGCCTCGTATGTGCACGCTTTTGAATACAGGAATGAAGACGGTTCTTCATCGGGCATATTGTCGGGCATTCCTGTTTATGTGGCTGAAGGCAATAATTATTACAGCTATGACTATTCCTCCTGGCAGGGTCTGGTTCATTTCCATGACAAAGCCGAGGTCCGTCAGGCTTATAAAATGTGGTCAGAGGCCTATATCAATGCCTTGGGGTTGACGACCGGCAACTACGTGACCTACAGCCGTGTTCTGGAATCAGTCGGTGACGTAAAGCCTCTTGTGAAAGAGTACCGTTACACGAACCACAATAACTGTCCGGATACTGCGGACTTCAAGATGTACACAAACATAGACAACGTGTCGCTTGACAACAAGTTCACCTCCCGTGCCCTCATGAGGGGGCTCCTTACGGACGAAATATGGTACAGTGACGGCAAGAAGGTCAAGGAAGTACGGCATAGCTACAACAGCGACCCGTCCAGGTTCGGAGACTATGCCAGGAGTATTGAACAATTCTCGATTCCGGGCATTCCCGGCTATCTGATTAATGTGCCGTTCGTAAGATATACTCCTTTCAAGATTCTGACATTCTATCCGTATTTGGAAAGCCGTACCGAGACCATGTATGACCCGTCGGGACAGACTGTGATGTCCTCAGTGACAGAGAATTTTACATACAACGGTAACCTGATGACCAAGACTTGCTCTAAGAATCTTTCGGATGGCAGGACGGAGACCGTAAGCATGACATATCCGAATGACTATTCATCATCTGTTTATGAAGCCATGACATCCAAAGGCATAGTTTCAAGCCCGATTGAGACCATTGTCTATGAGGACGGTGAAGTTATAGGCGGCACTTTGACTGAGTACGGTCAGGATAAGTCGATTTTCTTTCCTCACAAGACATGGAAACTGAGTCTCACGGAATGCCTTGACAGCACTGATTTCTTCCCTTTCAGCGGTTCCGCCAAAGACGGCAGATATGTACTTGATAATGAGATGTCAAAAGTTGATGAATATGGCAACCCTCTTTTGGTCCACACAGAAAGCGGCATGGCTGTTTCTTACAAATGGGGGTATTCTTCCGCCTATCCTACGGCAATCGTGTCCGATGCGTCCAATACCTATAAGGAGCAGACGGTCTGGGAGCCTTCTGTTCAGTCCCGTAGCATATATCTGAATCCGAACAATATATCTCAGAATGTGAAGACCTATACTTTCACCTCATACGAAAGCGGTGACGTGACTCTCCATCTGAGCGGTGCCTTGGGCTATGACTGGTTCGTCCCCGGGACCCTTGACGGCAAGTCTTTTGGTCTGGTCCAGATGCGCAGCATGCTTCCTTTGGAAGAACCATGGAACCGTTATGTGGACGCCTATACTTACACTTTTACGTTCAACGGTGTTCCGAAAGGAACGCATACCTTGAATATAAGCACCCCTGTAATGAGGAGGGGCAGTTCCGGAGGAAGCAATGACATGGGATACATGTCATTTTCATACAGAGGCCGCGTCGGCCATGTGGAGACCTCCGGCAGTGACGAATTTCTCTATGAGGACTTCGAGTCATGGACAACCGCAGATACCTATCCTTTCGGCTTTTACAGCGACCGCTGCCTGGTAGGCGAATATCCGATAACCCTCTATGGCAAATCCGACCGTAAATACATATTGGACTACATGGTTTATAAGGCCGGGCGTTGGAATTATGTGCGCAAGCATCTTGAAGACCGTACCTATGTGATTGACGAGGGCCTGAATCCCATTGACGATGTCCGCGTGAGGCCGGAGGATTCGGCAATGGAAACATTCTCATGGTATCCGCTCACTGGCCTTCGCAGCCGCACTGACGATTCCGGGGTGACGGAGTCTTATGTCTACGATGTCTGCGGCAGGCTCCAGGCCGTCCGTAACAACTCGGATGAGATAGTCGGGCAATATGATTACAACTATGCCGGGAATTTACAGTCTGCGTATCCCAGTGTTTACGGTAATGTCCGTATGAGCATGCAATTCGGCAGCAGCCTTTGTGACAAGTCCGTGGGGGAACTTCCTGTTCCGGTGACTTATACGGTCCCCTCGTATAAATACAGCTCTACTGAATCGCAGTCCGATGCGAACCGACAGGCCTTTGATGACCTTATTGCCAACGGCCAGAAATATGCTGATGAGCATGGGAAATGCGAGTCGTACATAATAGTCTCCGTTTACAACCCGACTCCGGAAGCGTATACCCTTGAGTATTCATGGGGAGTCCAGGGCAGCATACAGTATCTTAGGTTCGCCATTCCTCCCGGAGAGTTTGCCGAAGGTAAGGGCGGTACAAATGAGAATATCAAGCCTACCGTGATTCTTGTTCCGCGCCGCAACTACAGGAGTGCCTTCATACGTAATTCGGATGGTGATTCCGTCCCGTTCAAGGCAGAATCCGGCTATACTTGGGAGTTCTACTATGCAGCAGATTACTATGACGATTACAAGGATACATATATAATCGGAGAGTAAAGTCTCTGAGGCTTTTGCACGTGCCGGTTTCAGATTATCAGATAAAACTCTTTCAAAAAATTAGAATCATGAAAACAATACATACCATCATATCTGTCATAGCAGCTCTGTGCAGCTTGCTGCCCGGGGTATCGGCCCAGCCCCAGTTCCAGGGTCCTGACTACAGCCGCAATTTCGTCGTGGGAACAGTGGTACGCGTTTCCGGAGCTAAGGACACCGCCACGGTTAACGCCTTGCCTGTCGGGAGTGCCATGAGGACCGTCAACTATTATGACGGCCTGGGCTTCCCTTCTCAGACCG
>OFGB01001805.1_pt1 | contig 12388 bp, 11 predicted proteins | sample 1521491 | NCBI WGS metagenome assembly OFGB01 (sample SAMEA3504095, study PRJEB24116) | mouse gut metagenome | biome: mouse gut; feature: mouse-associated habitat; material: faeces | place: Denmark | collected 2011
TCTCTTTTGTTTGGGTAAACAAATTTAATTGGATAAATCGCCTTTTTCTTTCCTGACTATTTCACGGAGCTCTTCTACAATGCCTTCTAACTCCGCTATCGTTTCTTCTTTATTTTCTTCTTCCTTTGCAAAAGCAAGCATTACTTTGCAGCGCGCTTCCTTTCCTCCGGCTTTTTCCATCATCAATTTTGCTATATACTCTTCTTTTGTCAAAGTAGGACAAAGCGTTCTGGCATATTGCGTCTTACAGCGTTCGAGCCCGCATGCCTGCAGCATCCCTTTTTCCAAAAGAGAACGGATGATATTATGGACAAGCCCGTTTCCCCAAGTATCTTTTACCTTCATGTTTACAATATCAACGCTTGTAAGGGGTTCTTCGGAATTCCAGAAAATCTCCATCATCTGTTCTTCACTTTTTGTAATCTTTTTAGCTCCTTCTGACATTGGAATCACTCCTTTTTGTACTGGTTCTCTGCATTTCACGCTAAGTCAATAACGAAAATACTTGAACACTTTTCTTATAAATTTCCTATGAATTATTATACTTCTCAGCAACTTGTTTGTCAATCAAAACTTACGGTTATTTCAAGTCCGTTTGGACAAAAGGTTACTGCTCACACCCATGGTGTTCACAGTAACGAATCCGGCCTATTTAAAGTTGCCTTACGGCAAGAGGCCGGATTCTGGCCCCATTACTGTACTGGCCTGTGGCCGTGCAGCGCAGTGCACGGCCCGGGAGTGAACAGTAACGACAAAAGAACAAATCCCCAGACCGCGCTGCAGCACAGTTTGGGGATTTTTTTTATGGCGTAGTTGGGTTATGGCACGTCTATCCACTCCGAATCAACCCAATACCGCTTTGTTTCGTTCCATCTACGGTACTGCAGTTTTCCCTTATATAATCTATACTTTTCTACTATTACATCAGACGTAAAGTACTGGGATTCTGATACATCCAACGATTTATTACTGATATTTAATTCAGATGCATATGTACGTCCAGTTACAGATAATATACATCCTGCTAACATAACCGCTAATATTATTCTTTTTTTCATTTAATCCTCCCTTATTTTAAAACCTCTTTCTAAATACCATTCTAACGTCTCTAATGGAATTTCATTCTCCATCGCTTCTCCTGTTTCACTGTCTATATGGAAATAATATTTTCCATCTTTATATACTATGTAAGAATTGTCCGGCGTTACTTCATATGCATCCGAATCTGTTGCAACTTCTTTCTCCGGCGGATCATAACCCGCTATTGGCAGAATGCTATAAGACAAAACCCACACCAAAATAAATACGGAAACCATCAGGAACATATACCAGGTAACCCTGTTGTTATTTTTCCGGCTGTTTAATATAAACTGGAAGCGTTCCCCAATTTCGCTTTTTACATTTTTCCCCAGAGAAAGCATGTTTGACCCTCCAAACCGCCCGGAATCCCCAGGGTCTTTCATTATTTTAATTATTGTTTCCAGGTACTCGACCGTTTCCCGAGAAGACAGTAATTTTGTAACACTCAGATCGCAGCGCATCTCCAGACACTGTTCCACTTCCCTGTCCAGCATGTATGCAAACGGATTCCACCAGAATATACAGCAAAAACATACCGACGCCATTTTGATGTTCAGATCTCCATGAATCAGATGCGTATACTCATGCATCAGTATGTAAAACAGTTCCTGATCTTCATATTCCCTCTCCTGAAGCAAAATCCTCCTTTTTCGCAGTCCTGCTCCTTTCGGCATAAGTATATTCGGATGGTGCAATATTTCCACATTCCGCTCTTTTCCTGTTTTCTCATATACACTTTGCAGAATCCTCCTGCACTGCTCGTCATCACGCACACACAATTGGGCATGCAGACGGCACATAGATCTGTATTCCAACAGGAAAAGGATAAGCCGGACTGCAGCCACCGCAAACCATATCAAACAGGCAATGTCTAACATACAGACCCGCCAGCTTCCAATGGGATACCTGCGAAACCACAGCCAGTCGTACAAAGCCGCATAAACTCCTTTCCAGGAAACAGCCCGCGTAAATGGAAAATCAAGCGGTATCAGCAGGCGCGCAATGCACAATACAAACATCAGCAAAATACCAAATATGCCGTATCCATTTACCACTACTTTCTTTTTCCGCATCCAGCTTAGCATGCCTGTCAATATCCCACTGCAGACCACCGCCATCAATACAGATGACAGCGATATTTTGATGTTCAGCATCTTTCCCCCTTTCTTTCGCTGAGCCCATACTTCAATGACATCTGCAATTTATTCTCCAGTGTTCTGCTATCACCTTCTCTCGTTTTTTCATTTGTAATTACTATTAATTCGATTATACTATTACCAAAACTTCTTGTCAAATAATATATCTTTTACAATCACCTTTCCACACTTAGCGGGAGATTTGCGCCGTATTTTGCGCAATCGCCTCCGCCGTCTTGATCCCGTCCATAGCCGCGGACATGATCCCGCCCGCATATCCCGCGCCTTCACCGCAGGGATACAGCCCGCGGACGCCGCTTTGAAAGTCCTCCCCTCTGGGGATTCTGACCGGGGAAGACGTACGGCTTTCCACACCCGAGAGCACGGTGTCGTCCCGGTTAAACCCGGGAATCTTTTTGGCAAACTGCTCCATCCCGCAGATAAACGATTCCGAAATCTCTGTCCCAAATAACGTATGCAGCGCCCCAAACTGCGCCGCGCCGCAGGTGCAGGAAAGCGCTTCCCCATAAGAGACGCTTTCCTGCCTGCGCTTAAAATCCCCGTATAGCTGCTGTGGGATTGCCCCGCTGCCAATCCGGTATGCCGCCTCTTCTGTCCTGCGCTGGAATGCAATCCCGGAAAGCGGGCCGGCTTCTCCAAAATCCTCCGGCGTAACCGTAACGATCACCGCGCTGTTCGCATTCGCGCCGTCCCGCCTGTAGTTGCTCATGCCGTTTACCGCAAGCCGCTTTTCTTCGGAAGAAGCATTTACAACATAACCTCCGGGGCACATGCAAAACGTATAAACCCCCCTGCCGCCGACGCCTTTGCCCGCTGCCTTATAAGCTGCCGGCGGAAGGCTGCCCGCCAGTTTTCCATACTGGCTTTGGTTTATCATATCCTGTAAGTGCTCCACACGCAGCCCTACGGCAAATGCCTTTGCCTGCATAGGAACCTGTTTTTGGTGCAGCATGGCAAACGTATCCCTTGCGCTGTGGCCAATGGCAAGGGCCAGTACCTGCGCGTCCATCCATTCTTTATGATTTAATTCTATGGCTTTTACCCGCCCGTTCCCAATCCGGATATCTGTCATGCAGGTTTCAAATAAAAACGTACCCCCGTTCCGGATGATCTCCCGGCGCATTGACGGAATCACTTCCATCAGCCGGTCTGTCCCGATATGCGGTTTTGCTTCCCTTAGGATTTCTTCCGGCGCGCCATGCGCCGTAAAAATTTCCAGAACCATCCTGCCGCGCCCCAAAGCGTCTTTTACCAGCGTATTGAGTTTTCCGTCGGAAAACGTGCCGGCTCCTCCTTCCCCAAACAAAACGTTCGAATCCGGATTAAGCCTGCCGCCTTTCCAGAAGCGCTCCACATCCTCCCTGCGTTTGTCCGCCGTTTTCCCACGTTCTAAAATTATGGGGGCAAACCCTGCCTGCGCCAGCATATAAGCGCAAAAAAGCCCCGCCGGGCCGCATCCTGCGATTACCGGGCGGGTTTTTAAAGCTTCTGGCCGCGCTGCCGGGAAACGGTACGGCTTTTCTGTAAAAAACCGTATCGTTTCCCGGTGCAGCCTGTTTACTATCTTCTGATCGTTCGCCGTAGCGACTTCCACCGTATAGACATACCGGATATCTTCTTTTTTGCGGGCGTCCAAAGACTGCTTCGCAATCCGGTACGACAGTATTTCTTCTTTATTAATACGAAGCAACCGTGTGATCTTTGCTTCCAGGTCTTCCCCCGTATGGGAAACCGGAAGCTTTAACTGCTGGATTTGTATCATCCCCTACATCCTCTCCGGAGCCGAAAAACCCAGCACGTCTATGCAGGTTTCCAAAACGCCCCTGGTCAGTTCCAATAAACAGATATAACCTGCCTGCACCGTCTCGTCCTCTTCCGTCAATATTTTTGTTTCATGGTAAAAATGGTTCAGCGCGTTTGCAAGCCCGTATATATAAGCGCATACCCTGTGCGGCGCGGCGTCTGCAAAAGCCGCCTCCATTGCTGCCGCAAAACCGGTAAGTTCTAACATCAGCCCTTTTTCGCTCTCTGATTTTGCCGGAAGTATCTTCGCGCCTTCCGCCGTCTTTCCAAGCGCTTTGTATTTTGCAAGGATGGATTTGATCCGCACAATCGTATAGAGGATATAAGGCCCGGTATTTCCTTCAAACGAGGTAAAACGGTCGATATCAAAGATGTAGTCTTTCGACGCCTGATTGGATAAATCCCCGTACTTTACAGCCGATAACCCTACTATTTTGGCGGTTTTTCTGGCTTCGGCTTCGTCCATCGTATGATTGTCCGATATTTTTTTGTACATTTCTTCGTTGATTTCAGAAAGCAGGCTCTCCAAACGCATCACGCCGCCTTCCCTTGTTTTAAAAGGCTTCCCGTCCTTCCCGTTCATTGTGCCAAATCCGAGGAATTTCAGTTCTGTGCCCGCGCCGACAATCCCTGTCTTTTTGGCGCAGCGGAATACCTGCGTAAAATACAGTTCCTGGCGTTTGTCTACAATATAAATAATTTCGTCCGGATGATAGTCCTTCATACGCCAGACAAACGTTGCCAGATCGGTCGTATTGTAAAGCGAAGCCCCGTCTGATTTTAAAATCATGCACGGCGGGATTTCCTTGGTATCCGTCTCTTCTTTGACGTCCACAACCAGGGCTCCTTCACTGATATAGGCGTACCCGTCGTCCTTCATCTTCTGCACCATATCCGGAATAAACGGCTGCGCGTCCGATTCCCCTTTCCACAGATCAAACGAAACGTTTAAATTTTCGTAATTGCGTTTTAAATCGGTGACGGACACATTTAAAATATGCGCAAGCAGGGCCTGATATCCTCTCCTTCCCTGCTGCAGTTCATACGTCGCCTGCATGGCCGCTTCCTTATACGACGCCTGCTCTTTGGATTTTGCGCTTGCCGTCGGGTAAATCTCTTCCAGCTCCGTTATCGTAAACGGCGCTTCTTCGGGATAACTGCCTTCGTAGTGTTCGTCAAAATAGGGAAGATTTGGCTTTCGCTCCCTTAATTCCGTTATAATCAACCCCATTTGCAGGCCCCAGTCGCCAAGGTGCACGTCCCCTATCATGTTGTGCCCCAAAAACCGTCCGAGCCGCTTGATGCTTTCCCCGATAACCGCAGAACGCAGATGCCCCACATGCAGCGGCTTTGCTACGTTCGGGCCGCCGTAATCAAGCATAATAAGCCTTGGGTTTTTATCTGTTTCACAGCCAAACCGTTTTGGATCGTTTTTCATTTCCTGCAAATAGCCCGCCAGATACGCATTATCCAGCTTTAAGTTTAAAAATCCGGGCTTTACGGATTCCGCTAATGAAAACATGGCGCTGCCGGAAAGCTTCGCCGCTACCTCGTCGGCTATTAAAAAAGGCGCTTTTTTATATTCTTTTGCCGCAGCCATAGCGCCGTTGCACTGGTATTCGCACAAATCGGGGCGGTTCGATAAAGTCACTTTTCCATATTTTTCATCATAGCCGCATTCTGTAAATGCTTTTGTCACTTCCGCTGAAATCAAATCTAAAATCTTTTTCATTTGGACACTCCTTTATCATAAGCTCCATTTATTGTATACATTTTTTTAGAAAAAGTCAACGCTTGGCCCCATTACTGTATTGGCCTGCGGCCGTACAGCGTACGGATCCTATCCCATCTTGTCGTGCACTTTGTACACTGCTTTTTCTTTAATTGTCAGTTCCGCTTTTTTTAACAAATCCGGGCGGAAGCGCTTTGTCCGGAGGATTGACTGCTCCCTTCTCCAAAGTTCTACTTTTTTATGATCGCCTGAAAGCAAGACATCCGGCACTTTTTTGCCGAGCCACTCCGCCGGCCTTGAATACTGCGGATATTCCAAAAGATTGCCTTCAAATGATTCCATGGCGGCGGAAGCTTCATTGGCCAAAACGCCCGGTACCATACGCGAAACGGCGTCCACCACTACCATTGCGGCAAGTTCCCCGCCCGTCAGCACATAGTCGCCGATGGACATATAATCCGTTACAATCTCCTCGAGCACGCGCTCGTCCACGCCTTCATAATGCCCGCAGAGAAACACCAGATCCGTTTCCTGCGCCAGTTCTTTTGCCGCGGGCTGTGTAAACGTGCTTCCCTGCGGGGTCAGATAAACCGTTCTCGGACGCTTGCCAATCCGGTCTGCCACAGACAGGTAAGCGTCATAAATCGGCTGCGCCTGCATCACCATGCCCGCGCCTCCGCCATACGGATAATCGTCCGTTTTCTGGTGCCTGTCTTTTGTAAAATCCCGGATATTGACGGCTTCAATACTGAGTATGCCTTTCTCGGCCGCTTTGCCGATAATACTGGTATGCAGGGCGTTTGTTACCATTTCCGGAAATAATGTAAGAATATAAAAATGCATAATTACTCCTGTTTTTTCTTTTTCTGGTTTGCTTCGCGCAGCCCCGGCAAAAGATGCAGCGTGATACGGCCGTTTTGTATGTCCACCTGTTTGACGCATTCCCGGATTGCCGGAACGAGCAAATCTTCTGCGCCCGATTTTCGGATTACATAAACGTCGTTTGCCGCAGACTGCAGTACGTCGGCTACTTCTCCCAAATCTTCCCCCGTGTCAGAAACAGCCGAAAGGCCAATCAGATCCGCAATAAAATATTCGTTTTCCTCCAATGGGACGGCCTGATCCCTGGTGACAAGCAGTTCTTTCTGACGGAATTTCTGTACGTCGTCGATATTATCAAACCCTTTGAATTTTAAAATTACCATATTTTTAAAAAAACGCACCCGTTCGATTTCGAGACGTTTTTTTTGGGTTCCGTTATTTAGTACAATTTCCTCCAAATCCAGGAAACGCTTTGCGTCGTCCGTAGTCGGAAATACCTTTACTTCTCCGTGCAGGCCATGGGTATTCGTGACAATCCCTACTTTTATCCATTCATCCATATAGATAATATTCTCCTCTCCGTTTGCCTGTTTCTTTATTCCATATTCTGTTGCTGCGTCTGCAGCAGAGTCCCGTCTTCTGTAAGAGCTGTTCCACGCGCCGAATGCTTCTGCAGGAAGGAAAAAATACGATCTTTTTCTGCCTCCTCTGTCACCAGGCTTGTCTTAAAATTTTTCTGGATACAGGGAATAAAGGAAAGCGTAAGCTCCCCGTCTTTGCCGATCGTCACTTTGGCAAGCCCGGTGTCAAGCGTTTTGCTGCTGAACCAGAAATTGCCCAGACTGTAAATAATCGGTACGCCGTCCATAATCTCAAAGCCCTGCAGGCAGTGCGTATGGCCGCCGATAATCGCGTCCGCCCCTGCGTCTACAAACGCCCGCGCAAGCTCTTCCTGATCCTGCCCGTAATAGCTGTCCCCTTCCGTTCCCCAGTGGACGACGGCGATTACGTAATCGCTGTTTTTATCCGCCTCTTCGATGACTGCCGTAAATTTATCCGGATTTAACGTTTTTAAAACGCCCGGCGTATCTTCGGTTGCTTCTTTGGTGTAATTGGTAGAACGTTCTATCTGCGTCGCAGCCACAATCGCAATTTTCCTTCCGTTGCAGATAAAATAGTAAGGCATACCGGCTTCTTTTATATTGGCGCCTGCCCCGACGTGCGGAATATGTTCCCGATCCAGCGCGTCAATCGTATCGAGCAGGGCATCCGGCCCGTAATCGTAGACATGGTTATTTGCCAGGTTTACAATATCTGTGCCAAACGCATGAAGCAGCCCCGCGCGGGAGGGATCGGCGCGGAACGTATAGGTTTTCCCCTTTAACGGCTCTCCCCTTGCGCTGTAGGTAAACTCATTATTTATCATCATAACGTCCATACCGTTCATAACGGCAAGCAAATCTTCGGAAAAACAATCGGCAATCCCGTTTGCGCATCCGTCCAAATGGCGTGTGGTAGGGTACCCTTCGGAAAAATTGATATCTCCGGTAAACGCCAATGTAATTTCATCCGGTGAAGCGCATGCTTTCCATTCCACATGTTCCGGATCATCCCATTGACAGCCGGTATCTTTGCCGTACAAAAGCCAGAGCGTATGAATGGTATTTTGGGTCAGGGAATACCAAATATCCTGGCTTTGCCCGGGAGCCTGCGCTTTTTCTGCAAGTTCCAAAATGCATTCTTCCCCGTATTCCTGCAAAACCCAATCCAGAAACGCCTGATCCAAGGGATACTCTGCCGTAATCTTGGCATCGGCGGAAGACAAAATAAGCCCGCATGCTTTTTCTATCGCTTCTTCCCGCTCCTGTTCTTCGCTATCCGTCTCCTCAAGCGCTTCTGAGCCGGCCTCCCGCAATACTTCCTGTGTATTTTCCTCCTCCTTATACTCTGCGCCGGATACGGACATTGCGGACTTCACCGGCACGCCCGGCCGCGTACATCCGCAAAACCCGATGCATATACAAATGGCTGCCGCTCCCATAAAACTCTTAAATCCGTATTTTTTTCCCATGATGCCCTTTCCTCTAATCGTATCGAATACGTCCTTATACCAGCTCCACGTCGCAAAGCAGCCCTTCCGCGTCCGCCGCCGCCGTCGCCAGTTCGTCGCACCGTTCGTTCTGCGGGTGCCCGTCGTGCCCCTTCACCCAGTGGAACGTCATCTGATGCGGCTGCTTTAACTCCAGCAGTTTTTTCCAGAGATCAATATTTTTCACCGGCTGGTTGTCCGATTTCTTCCAGCCTTTTTTGATCCAGTTATCCACCCACTTCTGGTTAAAAGCGTTGACTACATACTGGGAATCCGAGTATAAAGAAATCTCGCACGGCCCGTTCAAACACTCCAGCGCCCGGATCACGCCCATTAACTCCATGCGGTTGTTCGTCGTCTTCTGATAGCCCGCCGAAATCTCCTTGACATGCAGCTGCCCGTTCGCATCCACATATTCCAACACCGCGCCGTATCCTCCCGGCCCGTCCGGATTTCCCCTCGCCGCCCCGTCTGTATAAATCGTTACTTTCCTCATAATTCGTACGCCTCATTCTCTCCTGAAATCTCTACCAGCCGCCTTGCAAACGCCCCGTTGGAAATCTTTGCCTTCAAGGCGGCAATCGGGCTGTAATCCTGCCACATATGCATCGGGAACACCGCTTTTGCGTCCACATGCTCCATAAAATACATCAGGCCTTCCGCCGCATATTTCTTCTGTCTCGAATCAAGCGGCACAAACGCCACGTCAATTTCATAATCCGCCAATTTATGAATCTCATGCTTATACGCCCTGGTTTCCTTGCCATTCACCAGATCGCCCGCGCCGTCCCATTTCCAGAGGTTTAGATCCCCGGCATGGTAAAAATACTTCCCCTCCGCGCCAATCAGAAACGCAACCCCCGCGTCCGTAGATCGAAGCGTCTTAATGTTCATATCGTCAACCTCAAACGTTTTCAGCGGCGGCGCAAACGTTATCTTCTCCTTTACCGAAGCCGCTATCCCGTTCCGTTCCAGATACCTGTCCGAAAGCCGGATATCCTTCGACAAAATATAGCGGATATTGGGATGATCGCCGGCCCACTTTAGGATTTCCAAATCAAAATGATCCTGGTGCGCATGGCTTGCGAACACGTAAAGCGGCTTATCCCGGTCAAACTCCGGCAATACCCCGGCAAAATGATACCCGTTTACCTTCCCGCCCTGAACATAATCAAAAACCATCGTCCGCTCTTTTGTTTCCACAACAAAACAGCTATGGTGCACAAACGTTATAATCATGTTTTCATCCTCTCTATGATTGCATTGGCTCTCCGGTACACCTCGTCCGGATCCGCACCGATAAAAAATTCCTGCTTTTCGTATCGGATTTCTCCGTTTATCATTGTAAGCAGCACGTTTTGCTTGCTTCCGGCATACACAATATTTTTAATGATATTATTTTCGGGCTGCATATTCGGCTGTTTTAAATCCAAAAGAACCAGATCCGCAAGCTTTCCTTCCGCCAGGCAGTCGCAGTCAAAAAGCCCCATGGCCCGCGCCCCGCCGGTTGTCGCCATATAAAGCGCTTCCTCCGCCGAAACACACGCGGCGTCTCCTTCCCGCACCTTTGCAAGGCCGCTGACCAAAAACATCTCCCGGAACATATCCAGGCAGTTGTTGCTGGCCGGCCCGTCCGTGCCGATTGCCACAAAAATCCCTTCTTCCAAAAACCGCTTCACCGGAGCAATGCCGCTCGCCAGCTTTAAATTAGACGCCGGATTGGTCACGGCATACAGCCCGCGCTTTTTAAAAATCTCAAAATCGCCGTCTTCCAGATAGATACAGTGATAACCGCCCCCGCCATACGCATACATCCCAAGCGCTTCCGCAAGCGCCGTCGGGGTTTTGCCCCAGCGCGTTTTGCAGTCCTCTACCTCCCGTCTGGTTTCCGCATTGTGGAACCAGACCGGGGATTTTACCTTTTGCGCCAAAGCGGACAGGCCCTCCATCAGCTTCAAAGACGTCGTATATTCCGCATGGAATCCCATCCGAAAATCCGTAAGCGGACCCATTTCACGAATTACGCCGTACAACTCCTCCACCTCCGAAAGCGACTGGCAGAAATCGTTTAACCCGCTGGTAAACACCGTGCGGAACCCGCAGTCCGCCGAGGCCCGCGCCCCGGGCAGCGGCGCAAAATACATATCGAAATTCGACGTTATGCCGCTCGTCAGATATTCCATAATCCCAAGCCTGCACAAATGATAAATATCTTCATGCGTCAGTTTCGCTTCTTTCGGAAAAACCTGTTCAGAGAGCCATTCCTGCAAGGGCAAATCATCGGCGTAAGAACGCAGAAACGTCATAGCGGTGTGCGTATGGGCATTTTTAAAACCCGGCATCAGCAGATTTCCTCCAACGTCGTATTCCCTGTCCCACCTGATTTTCATTCCGCCCGTATACTCTGACGCGCGCCCGGTATCCGTCCCGTCGCCGATGTATGCAATCCGGCTGCCAATCACCCAGAGTTCGCCCTTTGTCAGCGCAAGCCCGCGTCCCGCGCATCCTGACAGAAGCGCATCCTGCCTGAAAGATTCTATCCCGTCCAAACTGTTTTTTTCTTGTAAAATTAAAATTTTTGCGTTATAAAACCGGATATTCATAGCTTTTCCTCCGATCTTTTTGCTCCGTCTCCAATCTTTCCTTCCCTTCTCTCCGAGCTTTTCCGGCGTCTTCTCCAATCCTTCTTTCGTTTTCCCGGACCGCTATTCTCCCATCCCCGAAATCACCCGGTAGACCAGCCGCCCGAATTTTTCCGCCGCCTGATCCGCCGCCCGCTTTACCTCGTCATGGCTCAGCGGCACAGGAGAAATCCCGGCTGCCAGATTAGAAATACAGGAAATCCCCGCAACCTCCATTCCCATATGGCGCGCCGCAATCGCCTCGCACGCCGTACTCATGCCGACCGCATCCGCGCCCAATATACGGCACATCGCAATTTCCTGCGGCGATTCATACTGCGGCCCTGTCATCTGCAAATACACGCCTTTTTTCAACGCAATCCCGCACTCCTTCGCCGCTGCGCAAACCAGTTCCAAAAGCCCTTTATCATAAATCCCGCTCATATCCGGAAAACGCTCCCCCAGTTCCTCCACATTCGGCCCGATAAGCGGCGAAGGCACAAACGAAGCAATCTGCCCGGTAATCGCCATCAGATCCCCCGGCTGCATCCCATCCCTGATACCGCCCGCCGCATTTGTTAAAAGCAGCCGCCGTGCACCCATTAATTTCATCAAACGGATCGGAAGCACCACATCCTGCATGGCATACCCTTCATAATAATGTACCCTGCCCTGCATACACACAACCGGAACCTCCCCGGCATACCCAAACACAAACCGTCCTTTGTGCCCGGCCACCGTAGAAACCGGAAACCCTTCTATCTCCCGGTAATCCATGACGGCTTCCGTCCGAAGCATACTGGCAAAACCGCCCAAACCGGAACCCAATACCAGAGCAGCCTGCGGACAAAACCCGGTTTTCTGCCGCACGCTCCGGTAACACCTCTGTAATTTCTCATATACCTCGCCCATACCTGCCTCCTTATCTGCCAAACTTCTTTCCTTGCGCCATTCTGATTCAAAACTGCGGATATCGAAACTTTTCCAGTCTCCTTATCCAATTATACATGAAAGCACGGAATTTTTCAAACACGCTCTAATACTACAGCGAACGATAGGGAGTGGATGGCAAAAGGGCCGTCAA
>OFGB01001817.1_pt1 | contig 12332 bp, 11 predicted proteins | sample 1521491 | NCBI WGS metagenome assembly OFGB01 (sample SAMEA3504095, study PRJEB24116) | mouse gut metagenome | biome: mouse gut; feature: mouse-associated habitat; material: faeces | place: Denmark | collected 2011
ACTTTACAAAACAATTTCAGCCGGATATACTTATGCCTGTGTGATGATATATGAGATTTTATGTGGAGCAGTTTATCAACTTTTTAATCAGGATTATAATATATTAGTAAGGGGAGCGCCAGCGCCCCAAAGTTTGCCCAAAATGAAAACAGGAGGTTATAAAATTGAAACAAAGAGTTCTTTCAGTTGCTTTAGCATTGTGCTTATGCGTTTCTTCTCAGTCAGTGTCCTACGCATTGCCGAAAGATACATCACAACAGGAAGAGATTCCCGAGGAAAAATCCATGGAGGAAGCGGATGATGATGTTGAGAAGTCCGCTGTCGTGCAGAAAACCACGTTACGGGAGGAGGATATTCTTTCAAAAGAAACCTCAGACGAAGCTGCTGTTCGTAGCGGTGATATCCTGTCCCCGTCGGAAGCCTATGAAGCCATGATTGCATTAAAGGATCAGGAGGCATATAAGGAAGGAACAACCTGGACTAATGAGGAGCCTTATTCAGATGCAAAGGGTTATTACCGTTGGAAGGGAGGTCCCCTGGATGGAAAAAATATCAGCGCCGTAGGTTGTGTGGCCTTTGCATTTATACTGAGCGATGCGGCGTTTGGCAGTCTGCCGGCAAGGATGTACTCATCGGGGGAGTTTTCGTTTGACGATATAAAGGTCGGAGATATTCTGCGGGTAAATGGTGATGCTCATACGGTGATCGTGCTTGAGGTGAGCGATGTGGGCGTGGTTGTTGCCGAAGGAAATATCAGCACCGGGGACCATAAAGGTAAAGTGCATTGGGGACGGGGAATATCAAAGGAAGAAGTGATGAGAGATACCAGCCATTATATCACCCGTTACCCGGAAAACTATGTACCGCCGGAGGATCCGGATGCCAATGAATTAATAGCAGACGAATCTCTTGGGAGCGGGCTTGCCTGGAAGCTGACAAAAGCGGGTACGCTGACCATTTCAGGAAAAGGGGCGATGCCGGATTTTGACAAAGCTGCGGATCAGCCGTGGAGCAATTATGCCGATAAGATACGAAAGGTTGTTATCGAGGATGGCGTTACTGGTATCGGTTCAGGCGCTTTTTGGGACTGCGGCGTTATCAGTGCGGAGTTTTCTGCCGGTGTGACGACAATCGGCAGCAATGCTTTTCGTGGTTCTCAGATGATTTCCGCGGTTATCCCAGGCAGTGTGAAAACCATTGGCAACAGCGCATTTCGAGATTGTAAAAATCTCAGTTCGGTGAAGATCAGCGAAGGGATGGAAACCATCGGTTCAAATGCATTTCGGGCCTGTACGGCCCTTGACGCCATCGCGCTGCCGGCAAGTATTTCAGAGGTGGGGGATGCGGCATTTATGGACTGTACGGAAATGAAAAGTGCCGCATTTGCTTCCGGCGGCAGACAGGTAAAGATGGGAGACAATGTGTTTACACGGTGCTATAAGCTGATGCGTGTAACGCTGCCCGAAAGGATAGACCGCATTGGAGAGGGGATGTTTCAAAACTGTCTGATGCTTGCCGGAGTGGAAATTCCCCGGGGGGCGGAAAGCATCGGGGGATCGGCTTTTGCTTCCTGTTCAGGCTTGACAACAATTATCATTTCCGACAGTGTATCGACAATAGGGATAGCTGCATTTTCGGCCTGCCCTCTGAAAGATATATATTTTACCGGCACTGAAGCGCAGTGGAGGAGTATAAGTAAGCTGGGCGATACGGCATCTGCGCTGGCAAAGCCGACAATACATTACAATTATACTCCTGGTACCGGTCCTTCCCCGCTTCCGGAACCGGGTGACGGAGACAATGATAACAGCACCGGCGGCAGCAGTAATAACAATACCGGCAGTAATCATAACAGCGGCGGCAATAACAGGGATGATTCCGGCGGATATACGCCGAAAAGCCCGGAGGAGATAAAAAGGTATGCCTGTAAGGGGAAAGAGGTGATTGAGTATATCCCGGCGGGAACAAATGCCTATCAGATCGCCATAGAGAATGAGGTGCAGGGACCTTTGTGTTTTGAGGCTTTTGAGAAGGTCCTTGGGGATTATACAATTGGGAGGACGTATAACATTTATCCGCTTTCCGGCACGGCCTACGGTATGGAGAAGGAAATACAGGTTACTATGAAAATTCCTTCCGTCATTTATAAGGAGAACAGAGAGTATAAGATGATTTGTGTTACAAAGGACGGGAAGCCGATTCTTTATGGTGATTTGGATAGCAACCCTGAAACCATCACCATAAAAACAAATAAGTTCTATGCTTATGCGTTGATTTACAAATAAAAGAAAAAAGGGGTATCTATGGGAAAAATCATAAAAGGTATAGTATTGACACTGTTGTTTCTGACTTTAAGCGCTTCCACTGCTTATCTGGCGTATCTGCACTTTTTCGCGCCGGCTGAGGAAGATCTTTCTGGGGAATGGACGGCAGATCTGGATATGACAGGCCATGCCGCGCTTGCGGCTTTTGACTGGCTGCGGGATATCGAGGCAGTTCCCGTTTCTTATGAGGAGGTGGAACGCCGTATGGGGAGATTGACCGTAAAGGTCAATTTAACTTTGGAGGAAACGGAACGGTCGGAGGGGACCTTTGACTGCCATATTTTGCCGGAAAGCTATGAAATCTGCAATCAGGCTGCCTATGAGGCGTTTGCCGGCGTATTTCGGGAACTTCTAGCAGAGAGATTGCATATGGCAGACTATTCGGAAAGTACGGATGAAGAAGCCATAGAAGCCCTTGTAAACGAGACCTTTGGGATGTCCACGGTTTCCTACCTGATGTCCTGCGGTCCCGCATTGCTACCGCCTTTGGAAGAACTGCAGGCAGAATATGATGGCGGTGGTATTTACGCGGCAGAGGAGGACATTCTGATACGACGGTTTGACACAGGTGGGGCTGTCCATACGAAGATGGAATATTATATCCGGAAGGATTCCGATTTGATCCTGTCTGCGGAGGCCGATGCTAACCTGGCTTTTCCCGAAGAGACTGATGCGGCTGACGGAGATTCGGCTTTATCTGAGGAAGCTGATGCTGACCTGGTTTTATCGGAAGAAACAGATACGGCTGACATGGATCCGGCTTTGTCCGAAAAAGCGGACGCTCTCGGTGCCGATCAGACCTTGTCCGAAGAAGGGGGCACGCCGGAAACCGGTTCGGCTTATCCGATGATATACAGGTTAAAACAACCTGCAAACTAAAGGAATCTTCAAATGGAAAGGGCATATGGAGAGGGAAGGAGAATACATGAAAACAATCCTGAAAAAAACAGGTATCCTTATATTGACAGTTATTTTGATCTGTTCTATTTGGCCGCTCAGGGCGGATGCAGCTTTTGAGATTCCGGGGAATTGTCAGGTGCAGACGGATACCGGTGCCGCCGGTATTGTAAAAACCCTGGATTACAGTTACGATGGCAACACATATTTTTCCCTGCGGGATATGGCCATGCTTCTGAAAGATACGGAGAAATCCTTTTCTCTGGAGATTACGGGCAATTCCGTTGTCCTGCACCCGGGAGGTGCCTATACCCCTGCGGGGGTGGAGAATCTCCCCTGGGAAAGTGCCGAAAATCAGGATATTTCCCTGCGGCGAAATAAATTTGATGTAAGGGAGCAGACGGTATTTTACTATACGCTTATTATGGAACTGCCCACAGGCGTTTATGACTGTTTTATCATGGCGGCGGATCTGGCTATGATTCTGGATGTGGATATTACCGTTCCCGCCTCCGGTTCTCTGCAGATCCATACGCAGGAACCGCTTGATGTTTCTCCGGTTTCCCTGGAGCAGGCGGGCTATTTTTACGGCGTCAACAGCGTACTGGTGGGAGATGCCACTACTGGGGAGGTTTACTACGAATATCAGTCCGACAGCCCCTGGCCGATAGCCAGCACTTCCAAACTTATGACCTGCCTATTGACGATGGATGCCATCGCGGCAGGGCAGATCGCTCTTGATGAGGGGGTGACCGTCTCCGGAGCGGCTCAGCTGTTGGCGGCCTCGGACGATGGCGTGATTCCATTGGAAGCAGGAGGACAGATCACCGTGCGGGAGCTGCTGCTGGGTGCGCTTTTGCCTTCCAGCAATGAATGTGCCTTATGCCTGGCGGAGGCCATCGCCGGTTCGGAGGAGGCTTTTGTTGAGATGATGAATCAGAAAGCCCGGGAACTTGGACTTTCTCAGACTGTTTTTTTCAATTGTAACGGGCTGCCCTTTTATACGGAAGATTTCATTCCGGCAAAGCGCCAGAACAGTATGAGCTCAGCGGATATGTTCCGGATGGTATCCCATCTTCTGAAAGTGTATCCTCAGATTACGGATTTCACTTCTCTTAAAGAAGTTACCCTGGAATCTCTGGACCTTGAAGTGCGCAATACCAATCCTCTTCTGCGGAATCTGCCTGAAGCCACCGGACTGAAAACCGGGACAACCAACAGAGCGGGAGCCTGTCTGGTCACATCCCTCAGGGCGGATGACGGAACGATGGAGCATGATCTGGTAGTCATTGTTTTTGGCAGCGAGGACTCCATTGAGAGAGGGCGGGTGTCGGGGCTGCTGGCAAGATACGCTCTGAACGCTTTTGAGGAAGGGGCGGGATGGACGGAGTCCGGGACCACATCCCAGCTTTCCGAAAATCTGCCCACACACGCCGAGGCGGCGGTGGAGCGGATTATTCAGACTGCGAGAAAGCGCGCCGGTGACTAAGGCGGATTGGACAGAAGTTTAGCCGCCTTAATCGTATGGCTGAGTACTTTATATGACTGCCGGCATCCGGAATGCTTCGCTTCATGACAAAGTTCAGCCATACAATATACATGGTTTTTTTATGTGAAATAGTTCACTACGAGAATAGCGCTTCCGAGAACGGAAAGTACTACGCCGGTCGCCCGGTTTAACGTGACGGCGCTTGCTTTGTTTGCGAATCTTGCGGCGATTCTTGCCCAGAGCAGAGTGAATATCACGCAGAGTAAAAGACACCGCAGATCGGGCATGCCGCCGATGACAAAATGGCTGACGGCGCCTGTGAAGGCGGTGAAAGCCATGATAAATACGCTTGTCCCTACTGCCGTCTTTAATTCATATCCTAAAATGCCGGTCAGAAGAAGCAGCATCATCATACCGCCGCCCGCGCCGATAAAACCGCAGATAAATCCCACCGCAATTCCGCTGATCAGGGACTGGATAAAACGTTTTTTGGCGCTGACCGAAGTCATGGATTCTTTGGTTGTCATCACAGGTTTCAGGATAAATTTAATGCCGAGAAACAGCGTCATAAATACCGAGAAACCGCCCATTGCGGCGTTTGGCACAAGGCTTGCCGTAAAGCTTCCGACCAGTGTGAAGAGCAGAACGGCTCCCATCATGACAATGCCGTTGCGGATATCCAGATTTTTGTTTTTTCCATAGGTGTAGGCGCTGACGGCGCTTGCCAGAACATCGCTTGCGAGCGCGATTCCGACGGCTTCGTATGCCGGAAGCCCTAAAAAGGTGATCAGCATGGGGCTGATGGCGGCGGCGCTCATGCCGGCGAATCCTGTGCCGAGTCCGGCGCCCATGCCGGCGATAAAACAGATAAACAGAGTATAAATCATAGTTGCCTCCTCTTAACGTTCCGTTTCTCTCAGGTAAATATTGATATTGTGCAGGATACGGCTGTTGTACCGTTTCATATGGTCGAGTTCCTCCCCGGAAAATCCGTTCAGCATGACAGAAAGGAATTTTTCCTGGCCAAGATGCCCGTCCCGGATGATAGCCGCCGCTTTATCACACAGTTTCAGGTGAGCTGTCTTTCGGTTGCTGTCTGCATATTCCTTTCTGATATAACCGGACTGTTCCAGCAGTTTGACGGAGGATGAGACCTGGGATTTGGACAGATATCGGATTTCTATAATGTCCGTCGCCGTATCATAAAGGGGATTGTTGGCTAAAAACAGCAGTATGTCCAGTTCCATCCGTGTGATCCGGTGAATTTCACAGGTTTTTTCCATGCACTTTGCATAGAGTGTTTTGATGGCGTTCTGATGGGCCCAAGGGTTTGGCGGTATCATAGTCATATCCTCTTTTTGTTCTTTTTAGAACTATTTTACAGAGAAAAACAAATTTGTCAAGTAAGAAATGCGGAAGAAATAATAATGACAAAAAAATGTTATTATGAGTTGACAAAATCAACTCAGTATCTTATACTATGAGTTGATGAATACAACTCATACGGAGGGAAGGCATTTGAACGATGATTTAATCAAAAGAATACGGGATTTTAACCGTTATTATACTGTGTGGTTAGAAGTAATGAATAAGGAGTATTTGGAAACGGGGTTTTCATGGGCAGAATCAAGAGTGCTGTTTGAAATTCATATTTGTCCGGGGATAAATGCTACCGGATTATGCGAACACCTGAATATGGATAAAAGTTATATCAGCAGAATCCTTATGAAATTTGAAAAGCGCGGTCTTTTGACAAGGGAACTTATGCCAGGCAGTAAAGGGTTAAAAAAAATATGGCTGACCGGGGCGGGAGAAAAAATAGCACATCAGATAAACAGGAATGGCAATCAGCAAATTGTTGAGAAACTCAAAATGTTAGATGAAGATAGCTGCATAAAACTTTGCGAAGCAATGGAATGTATTAAAAAGGTTTTAAGCGAAAGCGAGAAAGGAGGAGAGCGGGAATGAATCAGGCAATTTCCATTCGTACATATAAGCCGGGAGATCCCAGCATGGTTTGTTATTTTCAATATAAGCTTTATGAGAAGCAGTATAACTTTAACGGTTTTTATGAAAAGGAAATGCTGGAAGGAATGGCGGAACTTTATAATGATTTGGAGGGGAGCCAAATGTGGGTTGCCGAACTTGACGGAAAAATGGTAGGAGATATTGCGATTATTAAAAAGGGAGCCGACAGGGCCCAATTAAGGTGGTTTGGTGTGGACTTTAACCTGCAGGGGCAGGGGTTGGGAAATGAATTACTTAAAATAGCAATCAGTTTTTGCAGAGAAAAGGGTTATGTGTATCTCACTTTAGGTACACTCGATATTCTAAAATCAGCAAGACACCTCTATGCAAAGTTTGGATTTCATAAAACGAAGAGTGAAGCTTATAATGAGTGGGATAAAAACAGAGATATGTATCGTGAAATTTGGGAGTGTGAACTTACCTAGTACTACCTTGCAGAAATTTCGGTGAACTCAGCGCCCGCTCTTTGCGTCATTGCCGCGTTGTCATCAGTCAACGATGCCACCGCATCGCCTCCTTCTTCCGCCTTGCCCTGACACAAATATCGGGCACTGATTTTCACCGTTATTTCCGCAATGCAGTACTAGTTTGTCCGTATTGCTCCATTACAAATTTGGCGGGCAAGTATGCTGCGGTGAGACCGAACTGTTGACTTTGGAGGGAAAAAGTGGTACAATGCCATTATGTTAAAAAATTAACAAAACAATGGCAAGGAGGAGTAGAAATGGCAAGATTTACATTACCGAGAGATCTGTACTACGGAAAGAACGCTCTGGAGAACCTGAAAAACCTTTCAGGGAAAAGGGCTATCGTCGTATCAGGCGGGAGTTCGATGAGAAAGGGAGGATTTCTGGATAAAACGGAAGCTTATTTGAAAGAAGCCGGCATGGAAGTCAGGTTTTTTGAAGGCGTTGAACCCGATCCGTCCGTGGAGACAGTGATGAAAGGCGCGGCGGCAATGACGGAATTTCAGCCGGACTGGATCGTTGCGATAGGCGGCGGTTCACCCATCGATGCGGCGAAGGCTATGTGGGCATTTTACGAATATCCCGAGACTACTTTTGAAGATCTGTGCACGCCCTTCAATTTCCCGAAACTCAGGACGAAAGCATTATTCTGCGCGATTCCGTCCACATCCGGCACGGCTACGGAGGTGACGGCGTTCTCCGTGATAACGGATTATGCAAAGGGCATTAAATATCCTCTTGCCGATTTCGAGATCACTCCTGATATTGCAATCGTAGATCCCGCGCTTGTGGAGAGCCTGCCGGCAAAACAGGTTGCCTACACAGGTATGGATGCTCTGACACATGCCGTGGAGGCATATGTTTCCACACTGAACAGCCCGTTTACCGATCCGCTGGCGATTAAGGCGATCGAAATGGTATTTGATTATCTGCCCGCTTCCTATAACAAGGACCTGGATGCGAGAGAGCAGATGCATTATGCGCAGTGCCTCGCAGGGCAGGCTTTTAGCAACGCTCTTCTTGGTATTGTTCATTCCATGGCGCATAAAACGGGCGCGGCGTTCTCCACGGGACATATTCCCCATGGATGTGCAAACGCGATCTATCTTCCGTATGTCATCAAGTATAATGCCCATGAACCGGAAGCAATGAGAAGATATGCCGATATCGCAAGGCGTGTAGGGTTAGGCGGCACTTCGGAGAAAGCGCAGGTAAACGCGCTGATCGAAAAGATCGAATCCTTCAACCGTGCCATGAATATCCCGAGGACGATTCAGGAATTCGGCGTGAAGGAGGAGGAGTTCCTCGAGAAACTTGACGCCATCGCGGCAAACGCTGTGGGCGATGCCTGCACGGGCTCTAATCCCAGAGCGATAAATAAGGAACAGATGGCAAAGCTGTTCCGGTGTACGTTCTATGGAACAGAAGTGGACTTTTAAATAATATACATAAACAGGCGGCGCGGGAGGGATCTCCTGCGCCATTTTGCATAGTGCGCCTTGCGGCGCACGTTATAAGAATGCGGCGCCGGATAGGAATCTGCGGTAGGAAGCGGATCTGCCGGACGCTGTAAAAAGAGCGGGAGAAGGGCGCGTAAAGGAAGGGGAAAGGAGAAGCACTATGGAACAGGAAAATGCACTGCGCAAAAAACAGATCAGCAGATTTATTACGATCGGAGAAATTATGCTCCGGCTGACGCCGCCGAATTATGAAAAGATCCGGGGCACGTCGGGGTTTGACGCAAGCTATGGCGGGAGTGAGGCGAATATCGCGCTGGCACTGGCGAATCTGGGGGTGGACAGTACCTTTTTCAGCGTGGTACCCGATAACAGCCTTGGAAAAAGCGCCATCCGGTGGCTGCGCTCAAACGATGTGCACTGTACGCCCATGATTCTGTCAACACCGGAGCAGACGCCGACGCATCGGATGGGAGTCTATTATGTGGAGACGGGGTACGGCATCCGCGCCTCCAAGGTGATCTACGACAGGAAAAACAGCGCCTTTTCGGAATTTGATTTCTCCGCCGTTGACCTTGACCGGCTTCTGGAAGGATATGACTGGCTGCATCTGGGCGGCATCACGCCGGCGCTTGGGGAGAGCTGCCGGGACTTTGTGATGGCATGTCTGAAAAAGGCGAGAGAAAAAGGGCTGGTAATCAGCTTTGACGGCAATTTCCGCAAAAACCTCTGGAGCTGGGAGGAGGCAAGGGATTTTTGTACGGAATGTCTGCCCTATGCGGATGTTTTATTTGGGATAGAGCCTTACCACCTTTGGAAGGATGAAAAGGATCATGCGAAGGGAGACTGGAAGGATGACATTCCCCTCCAGCCTGATTTGGAGCAGCAGGACCGGATATTCCGGCGGTTTGCAAAGCGGTATCCGAATATTCGCTGTATCGCGAGACATGTCCGCTATGCCCACAGTGTCAGCGAGAACAGCCTGAAGGCCTATATGTGGTTTGAGGGGCGCACAATAGAGAGCAATCTGTTTACTTTTCATATTCTGGACCGGGTGGGCGGCGGTGATGCCTTTGTCAGCGGGCTGATCTACGGGATGATCCATCACTACAATGCTTCCGATATGGTGAATTTTGCCGTGGCAAGCAGCGCCATCAAACATACCATCCACGGGGACGGCAATATCACCGATGATGCGCAGACCATAAAAAATCTGATGAATATGAACTATGATATCAAGAGATAAAAGATAGAAAATACTGATGGATTCTCATATCCGTGTCCAGTTCGGGATGAAAGGACAGTGCCAGTTGGTTCTGATAGCGGACGCCCACGATATTGCCCCTGGCTTTCGCCAGAATTTCCACATCATCCCGGACGGATTCGATATAGGGGGCGCGGATAAAAGTCATCGGGATATCCTTCATGCCGCCGAAATCCCGGACGGTATGAAAACTGCAAAGCTGCCTGCCATAGGCATTTCTTCTGACCGTGACAGGCAGGGTTTGAAAATAGCTGCGTGTATCGTTAGCACTTTTTTCCGCAAGCAGGATCAGCCCAGCGCAGGTGGCGAGCACCGGGAGACCGTCCCTGATCTTTTCCCGCAGCGGACGAAGCATATCCAGTTCTCTCAAAAGTTTTCCCTGGGCGGTGCTTTCTCCGCCGGGCAGGATCAGCCCGTCAAAGGGCTTCGTCAGATCCTCCTTTTTCCGAAGTTCCATATAATCTGTTCCAAGTTTTTGCAGGAGCTGCTCCTGCTCGTAAAAGGCGCCCTGCAGCGCAAGTACCGCAATCTTCATAATGGATTCCTTTCTTTTCTCCGTGACGGTTGGTACCCGCCGGTGGGTTACTTTCCGCGCTCCGCCATCAGAATCTCAATTTCCTGTTCGTTGATGCCGACCATCGCCTCCCCCAGATCTTCCGATAATTTGGCGAGCAGTTTGGCGTCGGTATAGTTTGTAACCGCCTGTACGATGGCGGACGCCCTCTTTGCGGGATTGCCGGATTTGAAGATGCCGGAGCCCACAAAGACGCCCTCCGCTCCAAGCTGCATCATCAGCTCCGCATCCGCCGGGGTGGCTATGCCGCCGGCTGCGAAGTTGACAACGGGAAGTTTTCCGTGTTCCTTTACATATTTGATCAGCGCAAGGGGAACGCGCAGTTCTTTTGCCGCCTCGAAAAGTTCATCCTCCCGCATGGAAGTGATCCCGGCGATTTCCTGATTCATTCTGCGCATATGCCGGACCGCCTGCACCACATCGCCGGTGCCGGGCTCCCCCTTTGTGCGGATCATGGAAGCGCCTTCGCTGATGCGGCGCAGCGCTTCCCCCAAATCTTTCGCACCGCAGACAAAGGGCGCCCGAAATTTTGTTTTATCGATATGATATACATCATCCGCCGGGGAGAGTACTTCGCTCTCGTCAATATAATCGATTTCGATGGCCTCCAGGATCTGTGCCTCCGCAAAATGTCCGATGCGGCATTTTGCCATGACGGGAATAGACACCGCTTCCTGTATGCCCCGGATCATGCCCGGATCGCTCATACGTGAGACGCCGCCGGCTGCCCGAATATCCGCGGGAATCCTCTCAAGCGCCATGACGGCGCAGGCTCCCGCCGCCTCCGCGACCTTTGCCTGTTCGGGCGTCGTCACGTCCATAATCACGCCCCCTTTTAACATCTGCGCCAATTGTCTGTTTAACCGATATCTTTCTTCTGACATTTTGATGATCCTCCTTATGAATGCTGTTATGTGATAATAAATACTTTTTATAAACCTGAAGGGCGGTAAATGAACAATGCAAGTGTAGGACTGTTCCTCACGGCGTTCGGCAATGTCAATGGTTCACATGCCGCTGCTTTGTGATGCGTAACAGTTCAGCCTTTCGGCTGCACTGTTACGGAATCCGCCCTATTTTAAGTTCACCTACGGTGAAAGGGCGGATTCTATTTTCCCATCACACATTTTTATATGCTGAACGGTTACTGTGATGCGGCAGTTGTGGGACAGGGGCGCTTGCAATCTTGTTCAAAACCCAGTATAATACAATCTGACCATATTTAAATATCCACTTCGCATAAAAATAAAATGGTCAGTGAGGAGAATCTCTGCGGCATGCTTACCTACTCTTTTCAGTCGGCGGGCTCAAAGCCCCTTTACCAGCATTTGTACCAATGCATCAAACACGATATTGTGCAGGGGACTCTGGCGGCGGATGAAAAACTTCCCTCCAAGCGCAGTTTCGCGAAAAATCTGGGCATAAGCACGATCACGGTGGAAAATGCATATGCACAGCTGGTGGCGGAAGGATTTGTGTATTCTCTGCCGAAAAAGGGTTTTTTTGTGACGGATATCAGAAAAAGTCTGTCGGAAAAGGAAAATAAGAACAGCAAAAAAGAGGATAACATGGAGATCGGGGCGAAAGAGTATCTGGCGGATTTTACCAGCAACCAGACCTGTTCGGAGCAGTTTCCCTTTTCTATCTGGGCAAAACTGATGCGGGTGGTACTCAAAGAAGAACGGGAAGGACTGATGATGAACGCGCCCTGTGCGGGAATCCGGCAGCTGCGGGAAGCCATCGCGGAGCACCTTAAGGCTTTCAGGGGAATGGAGGTGGAGCCGGAACAGATCGTTGTGGGGGCGGGGACCGAGTATCTGTATGGGCTTCTT
>OFGB01001823.1_pt1 | contig 12286 bp, 9 predicted proteins | sample 1521491 | NCBI WGS metagenome assembly OFGB01 (sample SAMEA3504095, study PRJEB24116) | mouse gut metagenome | biome: mouse gut; feature: mouse-associated habitat; material: faeces | place: Denmark | collected 2011
TTAGGGAAATGTTACGCTGTAAAGCCTTTCCCGATTGATACCTGCATTTCACAACAAATCCCAGAATAATTTAAGCTGTTTGCATTTTTTCTAAGGTTGCAATTTACAACTTCAAAGGGCTTCTCATTCTTCTTTGCATCACGAAGTGATATCTCCGCAGCCTTGCCAAATCCGACTATATTGTGTACTGCCAAGGTGCCACCCCTGTATCCGGATTCTTGTTCGCCGCCATGCATAAATGCGGTGATAGGCTCGATGCCAAACATATCAGATTTCAGATAAGCCGCGCCTATTCCCTTGGGACCGTATATTTTGTGAGCCGAACAGGAAGCATAATCAAGCCCCATATCATGAACATCTAATGATACCTTGCCCACCGCCTGGGTTAAGTCGGAATGAAAAGCAATTCCATACTTTTTACATAACGCAGCAATTGACTTAACATCGCTCACTGTACCAATCTCATTATTGGCATAAATTGCTGAAATCAAAGCTGTGTTTGGTTTGATTTCAGCACTCACAGCCTCTGTCGTGATTTCTCCAATATTGCTCACATCCACGAAAGTCGCTTCATACCCACGGTCAACACACCTTTTATCACCGAACAGGCTCACCGTTGGATCATTGTTGGAATACAGCTCTCCGTTAAGGTATTTGCAAGTATTAAGTGTCGCCTTATGTTCGGCCACAGATGTTATGATATGATTTCTGCCATCTCCATAATATCTGCGATAATCCATGTATCCCTTTATGATAAAATTTGTACTCTCTGTAGCCCCGGAAGTAAAAATAATCTCCTCTGACGCAGCCCCGAGCAGCTTGGCAACATGGCTCCTGGCTTCTTCTACGGCTCTGTGTGCATTTATTGCCTTACAGTAATACTTACTGGATGGATTCCCGTATTCTTCTCGAAGATACGGCAGCATAGCCTCCAAAACCTCCTCGTCTACCGGCGAGGTTGCGCTATTATCAAAATAAATCATACCGTATCTCCCACTCCAAGAACTTGAAGAATATACTTATCAACACTGCCTGCGTGATTGTACATATCCAGAAGCAACTCGCTCCCCCGGTCAATATGTGCTTTCACATACTTTGGAAAATACTCTTCTTCCGAAAGATAACGTTCCTCCACCTGTTCAATCAAAACCTTAAAATAGGTTTCATTATCCCCGGTAATGGTCTGCCTGTTTAAATCCAATCCTTCTGAATCCATTTCAAAATCGGCTACTGAGGTATTTTCCTTCAAAGACCAGGCAATTGCATGTTTCACCAAAGTGTAGGGCTTATAATTTGTCCGGCTCTCCAGCTCCTGAAAAATCTGCTGTGTCCTCTTGGATGTTTTTAATCTAAAAATCATAAGCTATGCCTCAAAGAAGTATCTCGTCTCTACCGACGTCTTGTTTTGATTTTCGTCATTAATCAGCAAATATTCCCTCGCAACGTATGGCTTTATAACCTGGTAATACTCCTCGTTAATTTCCTCGTCTGTTGAGAGGATAACAACCTGCTTGCTGATATTCGGAAAAAACTTCTCTGAAATCTCCTTTCTGTGGTTTGCATCTATTCGTGCATATGGTGTATCGATTACGAACGGGATATCCTGTCCGGACAATTCAATAATTGACCAGTACAATGACAGAATAAATATCTGTCTCTCACCTCTTGAGAGCCGGCTCAAATCGATGTTCTTATATAGCTCGAACCTGTCCGAAGCATTGAACGAAAGCTGCTTCTGCAATTTGCCAAGCGAGTCCACACTATAGTATTCAAACAATGACTTTTGCCCATCATTTCCAATCATCGTCGCAAATCCCGTCTTACCAAGATTCTTCATCAAATACGCCAGTTCACCGGCAGTATACGAAGCATCCTGGTATAAATTGAATTGGAATGCGTCATCTATCTCTATATGCGTAATAAGATTATTCTTTCTGTAAATACGATGCAGATTCTTTACAATCAGTCTTTCAAGTCCTCTCTTTACGTCCTCTGTCTTTTTCGACAGCAACGTATCCATCATGGAGGACAGCCCTGTGCTTAATTCAAAGACATGCTTATTCTGCGCATTATCCTTTACTTTCTGCCATGCGTGGTCTCTTTGTTGCCTTAAAACAGCTATTTTTTCATTAATCCCTGTCAGTTCTGTTTTGGCTTCATATAACTGCTCATTCAGTGCACTTGAACGCTTCAACAGATCGTTTTCCTGCTTCTGGAACTGTGCCGCATCCTCGTCTGCCATTGCGCTCTTTAGCGTTTTATTGATCTCAACAGTGCGTTCTGCTGCCGCCTGTTTCTCTCTTACTGTGCGTACCATATCCTGAACATCAAAGTGCTCTAACGTGGATATCATCGCATTCACACGCGCAGTCTCATCTTTTGAAAGGTCATGTATCGGACTTGCATCTTCCTGGAATCCTTCCGGCTTGAATTTATCCAGCAGCATATTCAGTACATCATCAACGGATTGAACTTTATCCGACAACGCCCTCTGAATCTCGCCCTGATACAAAAGTCTCTGAACGTAATGGAATATCTCTTCCTTTTCTTCGTAATCCAATTGTTCAGAAATACTTCCGGTGATTTCTTTAATAATGTAAAAAGGCATCAATCCTTCTACAAACATTTTAATCTTAGCCGTAGATTCTGCCTTCACCCGCTCGGCCTTATCAAAATCCTGCTTCAGCTTTTTTCTGTCCAAATCGGTGATCCCTCCCACATTTTTAAATGCGGTTTCCAACTCTATCCGTTCCGTTTCCAGCAGTCCAATCTTCTCCTCAATGGATTCAATCTCGGCAGTCAGTGCTTCGCTCCTATGTTCTGCCGATTCAACAGCACCCTTTGTCTCTTCATATTCTTTTATAAGTCTAGACTCATCCTCCGTCGTAGCCTTTCCGGCATACCCATGAGTATACTTCCTGATAATTTCATATGTATCCAGACCGCATAATGTGTATACAGCATTCCTGACATAAGAGTTGTATGAACTCGTTGAGAAAACACTTCCTACCTCTTCTCCATCGAATAAGAAAAATTCAAACAGATCTGGCGGAATCAGACTCTTTAAATAATTCTGGAAATATGACAGTTCCTGCTTGTCCAAAGTCTTTTCGTCAAGCTTCACATAGTATGTTTCGACAAGCTTCTGTCCACTATAATCCCACTCGCGCGTGATTTCATAATCCCTCATTTCTCGTTCCAGCATGAAGGAAATGTTAATCTGAACTCTGGCTTCAACCTTATTCGTTTGGAAAGCCTTTGAATTTATACAATCCTTGATTTTTGACACATAATGTGGATTAATACCAACGTACCCATATGCAAGGGGTCCGTATAATGCAATCTTTATAGCAGTAAATAAGGACGTCTTTCCGGCTCCGTTCTTGCCTCCAATAAGCACAATGTTTTTCTGTTCGTCATCAACAGAAAAATCAAACTCATTTACACCCTCAAAGGAGTTGAAGTTATATAAAATCACTTTATTTATTTTCATCTTCAATCTCCTTCAAGGCAGCATGGTGCAGCCATTGCTGGTTAAGCAACCGCTCCAAAGCCTCTTTCATAATTTTCTGGTTCGAAAAGTTTTTATTATAATTTACAGACAGAATAATATTCCTTACCAAATCGAAAGGAACATCATTCTCTTCTGCCAATCTTTCAAGTTCTGCCACCGTTTCAGCATCAATCAAAGGCTCTTTATACTGATACCATGGAAGCTTAACGCCAGTGAGTTTCTCGTATAATTCCACAAGTGTTCTTCGGGAGAGATCCAGTTCTGCATCCCAAATCTCATCGATTGCTTTAAGTTCCTCGACAGTAATCAGCTCATAACCCATCCGCTGCTGTGTCTCTATAAGCTTTGTCAGAATAAGTTGTCTAGCCTCCCACGTAAAAGGACCGTATCCCATCTGACCATCCTTCGTTTCGTACACCGTGCCGTTTCTTCTTTTCTTCTCTCTTTTATCGTCATCGTCACGAATACTCATAAGCCAGGATCTGAATTTAGATAGAGGAATAAGTTCACGATGTCCGCTTCTTATAAATCCATTCAGAGATTTGTCTTCTTTGACTACGGTACACACCCAACATCCAAATCTCGAATTACCACAAGACTGCGTCTGTCCTCCGGCATGGAGCCCGGCAAAAGGACATTCTCCGCTGTCTGCGTCCGCATAAAGAGAAACCAATTCATTATTATTTGACCCCCACGGAGTTTCTCCACCGTCAAGGCGCAATAAAACATCCCACACATCGTCTGTTGTCAGCTCGACGATGGGATTATAGACATAAGCATCCTGTATGGTTTCATGCCTGTTCATCAAGCGATTAGCCAGTTCTCTACCTTCAATACGTCTTTTTCTGGCAATACTCTCAGCTTTTCGAACGCCTAAGAGAACTACAACCTCGTTCCCTTCTTTTTTTATTACCTCTCTGATATAATCCGCACTCGGATTAATCTTTAATCGGTCTGTACACCATCTGAAAGTTCCATTCACTCTCGGCGTAGGGAAGCCTCTTCCTATTACATTTGCCCAGAATGAATTGTTTGCCGGAGGCATGACCATGGTGGACACTATAGGAAGCCCATCTCGTTCAGCGGCTTGCCCTATCAGCTCATTCATCTTATTCAGATAGATTTTTATTAAAGGATTCTCAATCCTTGTGTCCGAAGAAACTATGTATACTTTTTTATGGCGTTGCCAGTCTGGCAGCGTCTGGAGCATCTTATAGACCAGCTCAACGACCGTTGTCGAATCCTTTCCGCCGCTGTAGCCGATCACCCACGGACGATTATCTGATCTATATACACACTGTATTTCCTCGATCAGTTCCTCCAGAGTGTTTTCATTAAAATAACTATTTGCTGCCATCATCATTACCCTGATTCCGGATCACTTGCAAAAGTTCCAGAGCCAGCTTCCTTTCTTTTTCATCCATCCCGCTAAGAGAATTCATTATTTTTTGCTGCAATTCATCCGTGCCTTCCTTGCCGACGAACTGTCGTCCCACAAGTTGATCCAAGGTAATGCCGTATATGTCAGCCGTCTGCATAAGCAGTCCGATATCCGGAGTTGATTTATCGTTTTCGATGTTGCTTATGATTTGCTGCGAAACATTCAGCTTCTCTGCCAGTTCTGTCTGTTTTAATTTGTTCTGCTTCCTCAGCTTTGCTAAATTCTTACCTAAACTTTTTTCTGACCGATTACCCTGTTTTTGCATCTATTTTCCCTGCCTAAAACATGATTTCAAGGCATACATACCGCACGCCTTAAAAAAATTGCATAGTTATTTAATTATTAAGTCTACCATATCTTGCGCAAAATTACAAGAAAAACTTGTATAAAACGGCTATGCTAACAAAATTATTGTGTTTTGTACTGAATACAAATATCTTGCTAGTGACAAAATTAGAAAGGAGAAAAAACAAAAATGTCTTGTAAAAATTGCAAAGAGGAGCTGACGCAAGATAACGTCTATCCTTCTGATCGCCGGTATTGAGCCTACTGTAGTCAAAAACATGCCCTCTACCTGCAAGAACGCAGACAAACATTGGCTTCACTTAGAGATATGAATCTGGAGCCAAAAATTGTACAGACACGCTATCTCATACGTCAGACTGTTATGGAATTTGGACTTGATAAGGTCTATATCTCCTATTCCGGCGTCGAGGATTCAACCGTGTATCGCATATTGCCAAACAAATGTATCCGGACATCCTGCATCTCTTTTCGAATACTACCAATGAGTATCCAGAAACAATACGACATATTCGATGGGAGAAAGAAGAGAACGGCACGAATCTAGTCACCGTTCTTCCAAGCGATGCCAAGGGTGAAATGTGGACATTTAAGAAAGTCGTAGAACACTATGGTTACCCGATGTTTTCCAAGCGAGTATCTAATGCCATCCGCACCTATCAACATGCTTTATCCGATAGAACACGGAATCACTCCATTGATTACATCAAGAGAAATTTCAAGAAGTACAGCCAATACAAAGAACTGCCGATTTCTGATAAGTGCTGTGACCGTTTAAAAAAGGAGCCACTTCGCCGGAAGGCTCGTGAACTTGTACTCGAATGTGCCATCCTTGGCATTCTTACCTCAGAAAGCCACCAGCGCGAAAAGGACTGGCCGGAACATGGCTGCAATGTATTTCACGAACGTCAAGACAACCAATCAAGACCTCTTTCTTTCTGGACGGAGGATGATATTCTTGAACACATAGAAAAGTACGATGTGAAAATTTCAGAATTATACGAAATGGGCTATAGCCGTAACGGATGCATGTACTGTGGCTTTGGTGTACAGCTTGAACCGGAGGGACAAAACCGATATCAAAAACTCCGTGATACACACCCGACACAATACGATTACTTTGTTAAAAACTTCGGCCCGCTAATGATTGAATTCAATATAGCTTACACATGACAAGTCTGATTAGATGTTTTATCTTGTCAGACTTATTTTACGCAAAAAAGAAAGCCGCCTGGAATCACCTGTTCCTGACCGCCTTCTGCTCGTTTCATTTTAAATCATCTTAAAATGCCTGAATGCCGCCTTGATGGCCTGACGCTTATCCTCGGGACACTGAGGTACTCGTCCATCTTCATTCTTCGGGAGATTGTAGTTTTCCCTCTCCACAATGCCGCATTCTCTTTTGACCTGGGTTATGTATAAATTTGTTACCTTCAGGCCATGCTTCTCCAACACGAAAGACTTTATCTCTTCATACGTTGCCTTTGTTTCTGCGCTGGACAGTTCCAGCTCCAACATTTCTAGATTCATCTCTATCTGAGCGTCCGGTTTGCGTTGGGACAAAAGGCACACAGTCTCCACATGATAAGTCCCCGGGAAGAGATCAATTCCCCCAATCCTCTCCACCCGATACCCTCTACCCTGCAGCATTTCCAGATCCCGCACCAGGCTCGTAGGCTTACATGCAATATACACCATTCTCTCCACTCCGAAATCCGTAATCTTCTGAAGCGCCTTCGGATTTACCCCGTCTCTCGGTGGATCCAGCACGATCAGATCCGGCTTCTCATGAAGCCCATCGATCACCTTAAGCACGTCTCCTGCCCAAAATACACAGTTTGCCAGCCCATTCAATCCAGCATTCTCTTTCGCCGCCTCCACGGCTTCTTCTATAATCTCAACGCCCACCACCTTCTTCGCCACCGGCGCCAGGATCTGCGCAATTGTCCCTGTTCCGCTGTACAAGTCGAAAATCACCTTATCTCTTGTCTCTCCGATATATTCTCTTACTGTCTCATACAGTACTTCCGCCCCCAATGAGTTCGTCTGGAAGAAAGAAAACGGCGTAATTTTAAATTTTAGTCCCAGCAACTCTTCATAGAAATAATCCTGTCCGTACAGAATTTCAGTTCCTTCATTCTTCACAACATCCGCCACACTGTTATTCTGCGTATGCAGGATTCCCGCGATCGTACCGTCAAGCTCCAATAACAGCAGTCTCTTTACCCATTCCCCTTCAATAAATCTGTTCTCATCAAAACCGCATTCTCCTGTCGTCACTATATCGATCAGGATCTCCCCTGTTTTTACAGCCTTGCGCACCAGAAGATGGCGAAAAAACCCTGTGTGTCTCATACGGTGATAGTAGGGAAGACCTGTTTCTCTTGCATATTCCAGCGTACACAACAGAATCTTCCTATAGTCCTCATCCACAATCCGACAATCTCCAACGTTCACGATGTCATGAAAACTACCTCGTTTATGCATTCCCAGAGCCAGCGGTCCATCCTTATATTCATCCCCAAAAGAAAACTCCATCTTATTGCGGTATCCTTCCTTGACTGGACTTGGCTTGATTCCTTCCCAGATATATTCTCCTTCCACCGCTTCATCCATCATAGCTTTTATCTGAATGCTCTTCATCTTAATCTGCTCTTCGTAAGGAAGATTCTGATAAGTACAGCCACCGCACTGCCCAAAGTGAGGACACGGAGAAGTTATTTCAAGCGGTGAAACGTCAAGAACCTCCAGAATACGTCCTTCCGCTTTTCCTTTACGAATCTTATTGACAGAAAAACGCACTCTTTGTCCCGGAATCCCATTTTTTACAACCACATATTTATCTTCATCAGGCAGCAATATTTTCCCCTTATTCGGGAATTCTACTCTCTCGATTACTCCCTCGTATACTTCTCCCTTTTTCATAGCGCCTGTTTTCCTTTCTTTCTGTAATTTGTAATTCTCCGTTCTAATATCCCGCAGCATTGACTTTTTACTTCTGATACTTCGCCTTCAATATTGTTCCGTCTTGTTCTACCTCTATCCTTTCAATACTCTTTACATATTGGTTGAACTGCGAATATCCGTAATCGCTGATCTTAAAATCCTCATATTTCTCATATACTTTATTTCCGAGAGTACTAAGTTCTACTCCGTTTTTACCGCCTCTCTTAACCAGAAAGAGCACATATCTGTCAATATCCTCTTTCATTCCCCAATCCTCTCTCAGAGCAACGGAAACCAGATTACCATGTTTCACCAATTGAACCCTTGAGAATTCTTCCAAAAACTTCGACAACATATTATAGCCGTAACTGCGTACGTCAAAATCCGGATACAGACTTACCAGGCGGCTTCCTACTTCACCAAGCCCTGTCGGACGATTGTTGTCCTGATTCTCAATGACCATCTTAATGATAGCGTCCTCAATCTGCTCTTTACTCAGATTATCATGAGTTTCTTCCCCCTTTGAATTCCCAGGTTCCTGCTCATTCAGAAGATTCTCAAGAATAGTAAACTTATCACACGCCTTACGGAATGGTTCCGGCGTCTTATTCTCACCCATGCCGATCACCATCTTCGCACTCTCTCTGATCCGAGTTACAAGCCGCGTAAAATCACTGTCGCTGGAAACAATACAGAAACCATCCACATCATTCGTATATAAGATATCCATCGCGTCAATAATCATCGCCGAATCCGTTGCATTCTTTCCCTGTGTATAACTGAACTGTTGAATCGGCATAATGGAATTTATCAAAAGCTCGTCCTTCCAACTGGAATTATGCGTACTTGTCCAATCACCATATATCCTTTTATATGTTATAACCCCATACTTTGACAATTCAGTAAGTATAGGTTTAATATACTTCGCAGACACATTATCTGCGTCAATCAATAATGCATAACACTGCTCATCCATCTTCTTCCTCCTTCTACTATCCATATATGTGCAGGCTCTTTCCCGACCAAATTATCCCATCACAAAAAAACAGGTAAGATCCCCGCATAACATTCCGGAATTCTCATACAGAACGCTTTGCCTCTCCTAGACAAAATCTTTTCCGAAAATGTTACGCCAATGCGACAGACGTCACTACCCTGCATACCATTCATAAAACAAGATAATTAACATCTGCCGCATCGGATGGAGTGCTAGTACCCATTGCAAAATTTACCGTAACCCACACAAATATGGCACTAGGCTTCTAACCTGTTTCTTCTAATCACATATTCAGCTATAATTCTTCTATACCTGATCATCTTCATTGAAGAAATCATCATCAAAATCATCCTCGAAATCTTCTTCGAAATCTTCCAGATAATCCGGGGTAAAGAAACAATATACAGCATAAGCAATCGCTGCAACTGCCGCAACTGCACCGATAATAGCCAGAACCCAGAGAACTGTCTTGCAGTTCTTGTCCTCCTCTTTCTTATTCATCAACTCACTCAGTCTTGTTGCAGCAATGATCTCTTCTACTTTATTCATGCTTCCTACATCCTTTCCTCTGCTTTTTCAAGTCGTGTTCCACGTCCTGATAATTTCAAATATTAATTTTATTATAACACTAACATTTTAAGATTACTACATCTTTATGAAAAATTCTCAAAATTCTCGAAATATTTCACAGACCGCTTCCTGCTTACAAGCCGAATCCTGTCCAATCTGCACTGTAATACCATCGGCCAGATTGTCAGATCTTCTTAAACTTCGCAGATGCGGCAAACATCTTCTTCATCTCCAGGCCGGCGAATTCCACCGCGGCCTCGCCGCCTGCCAGATTGTCAGATCTTCCTAAGCTTCGCAAATGCGGCAAACATCTTCTTCGTCCCCGGCCCGTCAAACTCCACCGTGACCTCATAATCCCGGCCGCCTTCCACAATAGCAGTCACCGTTCCCTCTCCAAACTTCATATGGCTTACACGGTCACCGATCCCGTATGCCAGCTTCCCGCCTGCCGGTGTGCCAAACTGCTTCACAGGCTTCTGCGCCGCATAGACCTTTGTCTGGAACGCCTGCTTCGCCTGCATATACGCATTCTTCTTGGGAATCTCTTCTTCCTTCTCCCTCTCAAATGCATTTCCCGTAGACACCAGCTCCACCGGGATCTCCTTTAAGAACCGCGACATCCGGTTAAACTGCGTCTCACCGCGGACCATCCGGCGCCTTGCGCAGGTAAGCGTAAGCTCTTTCATCGCCCTTGTGATCCCCACATAGCAGAGCCTCCGCTCCTCCTCCAGATCCTCCATATCTTCGGAAACGATCGTCATATAGCTCGGGAAGATCCCATCCTCCATACCAGCCAGATATACATGGGAAAATTCAAGCCCTTTCGCACTGTGAAGCGTCATCAGCACCACATGATCACTGCCTGATTCCAGATTATCTATATCCGCCACAAGAGCGACCTCCTCCAGGAACCCGCTCAGTGTTGCCGGCTCATTCATCTCCTCGCAGGTCTCCTCATATGCCGCGATCTTGCTCATCAATTCGTCAATGTTCTCAATCCTTGCCTCTGCCTCTTCGTCTCCCTCAGCCTTAAGGCTCTCAAGATACCCCGTCTCATCCAGGATCTCCTGCATCAGCTCTGATACCTTCATCTCCCGGGCGTCCGCCTTGAAATGCTCGATCAGAGCCACGAAGGACTCAAGCTTCGACGCCCCCCTTCCAATGCCGGGGATCAGATCCACAGCCCTTAACGCCTCATAGAACCCAATGTCCTTCCCAGACGCATATTCCTGGACACGGTTGATGCTGGTCAGACCGATCCCCCGCTTCGGCACATTGACGATCCGGCGTACCGCAAGGTCATCCCTGCCGTTATCCACCGTCTTCAAATAGCATAAGACATCCTTAATCTCACGTCTTGCATAGAAATTGATGCCTCCGATGATCCGGTAAGGCACATTCGCCGTCACAAACTTCTCCTCGAACAACCGGGACTGTGCATTGGTCCGATACAGGATCGCAAAATTTTCATATGTACCCTCCTGACGGTCCACACGGGCCTTGATATCATCCACAATATATTCCGCTTCGTCATAAGCCGAATCAAACTGGCGCAGAGAAAGCTTCTCTCCCTCGCCGTTCGCCGTCCACAGCGTCTTGTCCTTCCTGCCGTGATTATTTCTGATCACCGCATTCGCCGTATTCAGGATATTACCGGTAGACCGGTAATTCTGCTCCAGCTTGATGACTTTAGCATCCTCAAAGAACTCCTCGAAATTCAGGATATTCTTAATATTCGCTCCCCTGAACTTATAGATCGACTGGTCATCATCTCCAACCACACAGAGATTCCGGTACTTAGAGGATAACAGACGTACCAGCTCAAACTGCACCGTATTCGTATCCTGATACTCGTCCACCATGATATAACGGAAACGCTCCTGATAATGGTCCAGCACATCTGCCTGCGTCTGGAACAGCTGTACCGCTTTCACAAGCAGATCGTCAAAATCCAGCGCATTATTCGCTCTCAGCTGCTTCTCGTATTCCTCGTACACCTCCGCAATCTTCCGTTTGGAAAAATCCCCTTCCGCACGCCTGTAAAACTCCTGCGGCGTCACCATTTCCTCTTTTGCATGGGAGATCGCTCCAAGAAGAGTACGCTCCTTATACACTTTCGTGTCGATCTTCAACAATTTGCAGACATCCTTCATAAGCGTCTTCTGATCGTCACTGTCGTAGATAGTAAAGTTCGAATCATACCCCAAAAGAGGAATATGCCTGCGCAGAATCCTCGCACAGCTTGAGTGGAAGGTGCTTACCCAGATACTCTCCGAGCCGAAGCCCACCAGCTTGTCCACACGCTCCCTCATCTCCGACGCCGCCTTATTGGTAAATGTGATTGCAAGGATGTTCCACGGATTCACCCCCAGTTCATCGATCAGATAGGCGATCCGATGCGTCAGTACCCTCGTCTTGCCGGAACCTGCCCCTGCAAGTACCAAAAGCGGTCCTTCTGTATGAAGCACCGCCCTTTTCTGTTGTTCATTTAACGTATCGTATATACCCAATCCTC
>OFGB01001825.1_pt1 | contig 12273 bp, 11 predicted proteins | sample 1521491 | NCBI WGS metagenome assembly OFGB01 (sample SAMEA3504095, study PRJEB24116) | mouse gut metagenome | biome: mouse gut; feature: mouse-associated habitat; material: faeces | place: Denmark | collected 2011
CATAACATTGTTCGGCATTATCGGCAGGAGGGCGTGCCGGAAGTACTGGATAAAATGTTTTACCATTGTTAACCTGAGAGATTCCGGTTTGACGGGCAGATAAAAAATTATAACAGAGCGGCGGCGTAGATGTTGACTATTCCGCCGCTTTGCCTTACAGGAAGTAATTCAAAAAGAGGTATTGGATTTTTACGGAAATGCAGTCTATAATAGTACTGATAAGACGGTATTGATAAAAGACTTCATATTGGCATAGCGTTATGGCGCAGAGGATATGGAAGCAAAAGGTCCGCACCATTACGGAGTCATATTCAGAGGAATAAGGGGGAAGCGCAAAAGAGACATGAAAATATTACTTACACTGGATGATAACAACGGTTTGATGTTCAATCGAAGAAGGCAGAGCAGGGATATCGTCGTCAGGGAAAAGATTATGGAACTCACTGCGGGCGTCAAACTGTGGATGAACAACTATTCTCAGGGACAGTTTCAGGATGTGGAGAAAGATATCTGTGTGGATGAGGATTTTCTCTGCAAAGCGGAAGAGGGCGAATATTGTTTTGTTGAGAACGTGGGGATCTGCGGGGCGGCGGACAGGGTGGAGGAGATGATCCTGTTCAAATGGAACAGAAAATACCCCTGTGATTTCCGGCTGGATTTTCTGCCCTGGGATCACGGATTTACCTGCGTGGAAACGGAAGAATTTCAGGGGAACTCGCATGATAAAATAACAATGGAAGTATGGAGGAGAGAGAAATGAAAAGGCTTCGGAATGTATGGATTGTTCTGATTCTCTGCTTTATCCTTGCCGGCTGCGGTGCAGGGGATGCGGCGGTGAGCGGACAGGAGGAAGTGCGGCAGGCGGATGAGAACGGACAGGAGGAAGCGCTGCAGGAGGACGAAGGAGGATGGGAGAGCAGCGATGAGGATGAGAGTGTCTCCGAGCGGACCAAAGAGGCGGCGGAAGGTGCTGGCAAAGGAGCGCGCAGCGTTTTAGATCAGGCGGCGGAAGAGGAAGAGATCACCTACATAGATGTACCGGTGTACACGGGAGATGCGTACACGGTGGTGAATGAAAATATTCCGTATTTTTCCGATGATGAACTGACCGATGTTTCCTTTGAGTATTATGCGGAACTGGATTCGCTTGGGCGGTGCGGCGCCTGTATGGCAAGCGTCGGGCAGGATATTATGCCCACTGAGGACAGGGAAAATATCGGCAGTGTAAAGCCCACAGGCTGGCATACGGTCAAATATGAGGGGATCGTCGACGGGAATTATCTTTATAACCGCTGTCATCTGCTGGGCTTTCAGCTGACGGGGGAGAATGCCAATGAAAAAAATCTGATTACGGGAACCAGATATATGAATGTGGAGGGTATGCTGCCCTTTGAAAACATGGTGGCGGATTATGTGAAGGAGACCGGAAACCATGTGATGTACCGGGTGACGCCGTTGTTTGACGGGGATAATCTGGTGGCGGACGGCGTGCTGATGGAGGCAAAGTCTGTTGAGGACGGCGGAGCGGATATTTCGTTTAACGTGTTCTGTTACAATGTTCAGCCGGGCGTTTTGATAGACTATGCCACCGGCGAGAGTGCTCCGGATGAGGCGGCAGCCGTACAGGAATCATCTGATCCGGCGGCGCAGGAGCCGGAGACGCGGCAAAAATCCGATGGGCAGGCGCAGGAGCAGGCGGAATCCCGGCAGACGCAGCAACAGGAAGAAAATAGTCAGGCATCTCAGACGCAGCCGGAAATACAGTTTGGGCAGCAGGAGGAGCCGAAGACGCCTGCGGCGCTGACGGGAGGCGGCGCTTATGCGGTCAACGGGAAAAACGGAAAGATACATATGACAGGAAAATGTCCGGCGACAGGGGATTCGGATAAAGCGATGACGGAACCGATTTATTTTAATACATATGAGGAGGCGGAAGAACGATCGGTCCTGATTGATTCGGACCTGAAAGACAGAAAATGCGGTAATTGCTGGTAGTTTTGGTATTTGGTAAAAAAATCATTTATTTAATGCGGGAATAATTTTGGTGTTTTCGGGGCAGATTATTTATGGTCTTTAAGTTGTTAAGACAGTTTACAATCGAAAAGACAAGGGGGTTATCATAAATGAAAGCATTGAATATAATCGCTTTGACGATCGGTATAATCGGCGCCTTAAACTGGGGGCTCATCGGATTTTTCAATTTTAATCTGGTGGAATTTATATTTGGATTTAACTGGATTTCGCGTATCATTTATGCGGCGGTGGGCCTGTGCGGATTATATCTGTTGACCTTCTATGCTAAAACAGGAGAAGGTGCCTGTGAATAATGGCATGAAAAGTAACCGGAGCTGACAGACCGTATCGGTTCCGGTTATTTTTGGCAGAGGTAATAACTTGAAATGAAAAATTTCACGATCCTGATTTGAGTGCCCGCTGAAGCGGGCGAAGGGGAGTTAGAGAAAAATGGAAGATGCATACAAAAAAATCAATTATATACTGGTACGGCTGGTGAATGAGATCTGGGAGTTGGAAGCGAAAGCGATCATCACGGATGAATTTAAGGACCTGACCAACAACGATATGCATGTGATCGAGGCGATCGGACTGAGTGAGGACAAAAATATGTCTTCCGTGGCAAAGAGGCTGAATATTACCATGGGATCTTTGACTACAGCGGTCAATCATCTCGTAAAGAAACAGTATGTGGAACGGAGCCGCAGTGAGGAGGACAGAAGAGTGGTCCTTGTGAGGCTGACGGAAAAAGGGATCGCGGCGTATCGGCATCATGAGGAATACCACCGCCAGATGACGGAGGCGGTGCTGGAAAAGCTGGATGATGAAGATCTGCCGGTGCTGATGAAGGTGCTGGATGCGGTGAATGACTTTTTTAAGGACTACGGAAAACAGAATATTACCCGCTGAGAGGAAGTAAATTTCAGAAAAATACAAAAATATGATATTTTGTCTTGCCAAAATATCAAAAACCTACTATAATGGTGTTTGTGTTCAGGAAAAAACATATGAATACGGGAATGCTGGAATAGCGCAGTCGGTAGCGCAACTGATTCGTAATCAGTAGGTCGAGGGTTCAAGTCCCTTTTCCAGCTTAAAGAGACAGCACTTATGTAAAAGTAAGGAGCTGTCTTTTTTCTTTATAGAAGAAAAGGTACCCAGGGGAATGGGAAGCAGATTTGGCAGGAATGGGGAATGATATGAAATATGTATGTCTGGGGCAGGAGCAGGAAGAGCAGGAAAATTTAAAACAGGAATATAAATCGGCCAAATGTCTGGGTGAAGTCAGACTGGGGGAGATTCATCTATTCTATCGCTATTTTATCAGGATCAGGTATATATCTTACAGGGAACTGAGGCAGGCATATCTGCGGGAAGAAAGTGGTGAGAGCGGAGAATTTCTTCTGAAGGAATTCTATTTAATGTTGAAGACTGCGGATGGGGGACTTCATAAACTGCGGATGGAGCGGGAAGTCAATGCCAGGGAAGTACTGGCATATCTGGAAGAGAGAGAGGAAGCGGTCAGGATCGGATTTGACTGTTGGGACAGGCAGGGGCGTTGTCAATAAGGCGGACTGAATGCGTCGGTTAATGGATTGCCAGGTTGAATTGTTTCAGGTCATATATAAAATTGATAAAACAGCATACAATACCTTGACAGCATAGAAAACAATGATACAATATATAGTATGCGCAACGTGTTTGTGCCATATATTTTGTGTTATATATCATGTGGCTTATACAGCTGCAGTGATGGAAAGGAAAATGGGTGGGGTTTCGTAAATGAAGATCATTAAGAGAAGCGGCGCAGAAGTGGCATTTGACCTGGAGAAGATCATAGCGGCAATCTGTAAGGCGAATAACAGTGTGAAGACGGAAGAGAAGCTGACAGAGAAAGAGATCGATGAGATTGCCGAGGTGGTGGCTGCAAACTGCGAGGACATGAAGCGTTCTCCCAGCGTGGAAGAGATTCAGGATATGGTGGAGAATCAGTTGATGAAATACCGCGCTTACACAATGGCCAGGAATTATATTACTTATCGGTATAAAAGGGCGCTTGTGAGGAAGTCAAACTCCACGGACGAACAGATCTTAAGTCTGCTGGAGTGTAACAATGAGGAAGTGAAACAGGAGAATTCCAATAAAAATCCGACGGTCAACAGTGTGCAGCGTGACTATATGGCAGGAGAGGTGAGCAAGGATATTACGCGACGTTTTCTGCTGCCGCCGGATATCGTGGAAGCTCATGAGAAGGGGATCATCCATTTTCATGACGCAGATTATTTTGCCCAGCATATGCATAATTGCTGTCTCGTTAATCTGGAGGATATGCTGCAGAATGGTACGGTGGTCAGCGAGACCATGATAGATACGCCAAAGAGTTTTTCTACAGCCTGTAATGTAGCCACGCAGAGTATCGCCCAGATCGCCAGCTGTCAGTACGGGGGACAGAGTATTTCGCTTTCTCATCTGGCGCCTTTTGTGCAGGTGAGCCGCGGGAAATTCCGCAGGGAAGTCAGAAGAGAGATGGAGGAAGCAGGAATTGCGGTCTCTGAAGAACAGATCAATCAGATTGCAGAAAGCCGGGTAAAAGATGAGATCAAACGAGGCGTACAGATCATACAGTATCAGGTTATCACCTTGATGACCACCAATGGACAGGCGCCTTTTATTACGGTATTTATGTATATTGATGAGGTGCCGGCCGGCAGGCTGAGGGACGATCTGGCGTTGATCATAGAGGAGATGCTGGTGCAGCGGATCCAGGGGGTTAAAAATGAAAAGGGCGTTTATATTACGCCGGCTTTTCCGAAGCTGATTTATGTGCTGGAGGAGGACAATGTCCGGGAAGATGCAAAATACTGGTACCTGACAAAGCTGGCGGCACAATGTACCGCGAAAAGGATGGTGCCGGATTATATTTCGGAGAAGATCATGAAGAAACTGAAAGACGGCAACTGCTATACCTGTATGGGATGCCGGTCTTTTCTGACGGTCTATCATGACGAAAATGATCAGCCGAAGTTCTACGGACGGTTTAATCAGGGAGTGGTGACGCTGAATCTGGTGGATGTGGCCTGTTCTTCCGGAAAAGATTTGAAGAAGTTCTGGGAGATTATGGATGAGCGGCTGGATCTTTGCCGGCGTGCTCTTATGTGCCGCCACAACCGGTTAAAAGGCACTCCCTCTGATGTGGCGCCGATTCTCTGGCAGAACGGGGCGCTGGCACGGCTTAAGAAGGGGGAGAAGATCGATAAGCTTCTCTATGACGGCTATTCTACCATATCGCTGGGCTATGCCGGATTGTGTGAGTGTGTCCGCTATATGACCGGGAAGAGCCATACGGATCCGGAGGCAACGCCTTTTGCGCTTAAGATCATGCGGTATTTGAACAATGCCTGCAAAGAATGGCGGGAAGAGACGAATATTGATTTCAGTTTGTATGGTACGCCGCTGGAGTCAACGACTTATAAGTTTGCAAAATGTCTGCAGAATCGTTTTGGCGTAATCGAGGGTGTGACGGACAGGAACTATATTACCAACAGCTATCATGTGCATGTAACGGAGGAGATCAATGCTTTCGATAAGTTGAAATTTGAATCCCAGTTCCAGGAGCTGTCTCCGGGTGGGGCCATCAGCTATGTGGAAGTGCCTAATATGGAGAATAATCTGGAGGCTGTCCTTTCCGTAATGCAGTATATTTACGATAATATTATGTATGCGGAGCTGAACACGAAAAGTGATTACTGCCAGAAATGTGATTATCACGGAGAGATCCGGATTGTCACAGACAAGGATGGTAAACTTATCTGGAAATGTCCTAATTGCGGAAATACAGACCAGAACAAGATGAATGTGGCAAGACGTACCTGCGGCTATATCGGAACGCAGTTCTGGAACCAGGGGCGCACGCAGGAGATTAAAGAGCGGGTGCTGCACCTATGAACTACTCGGAGATCAAAAATTGTGATATTGCCAACGGGCCGGGTGTACGGGTGACGCTTTTTGTCAGCGGGTGCACGCATCACTGTGCAGGATGCTTCAATGAGATGACATGGGATTTCGATTACGGAGTGCCTTTTGATACAGGGACGGAGGAGCGGCTGTTAACCCTTTTGGAGCCGGGATATATTGCAGGATTGACGCTCCTTGGCGGGGAGCCGATGGAGTATGCGAACTGGTGCAGGCTGCTGCCTTTTCTAAAAAAGGTGAGAGATATATATCCGAAGAAAGATATCTGGTGTTATACGGGATATTGTTTTGAAACGGATATTTTGAAACGTTTCTGTAGACAGTGGGAGGATATGAAGGAATTCCTGGCCTGTATCGATGTGTTGGTGGATGGAGAATTTATTCTGGAGCAGAAAGACATCAGCCTGCAGTTTCGGGGGTCGCGAAACCAGAGGATTATTCTGGTGCAGGAATCACTGGCTTGTGGAGAGACTGTACTATGGCGTGGAGCCGGTTCGCAGAGCATTGGACAGGACAAAAGAACAGCAAAGCAGAGAGTTGGGGAGAGTCTGATATAGGCTCTCCTTTTTGGTTTTCAGGAAGCGGGCAATCGCAAATCCCTCTTGACTTTAGCGATTAAAAGTGCTAAAGTGTGAAAGGCGGTTTTTATGGAGCCGGAACAAATAACAGGAAAGGGGTCTGTTCATGTCAGCATTGGAGGAGATTCGAAACCGTTTTAAGAAGGATCGTTTTGCAACGGAGGCTGCGGGGATCGTTATTGACCATGCAGAGCCGGGGAAGGCGGTGTGCTCTCTGACGTTGGAGGAGAAGCATATGAATGAGAATAATGTACCCATGGGCGGCGCTGTCTTTACACTGGCAGATTTTACCTGTGCCATCGCATCGAACGGGTATTCCGAAAAGAAGACGGTCAGCCAGCAGGTATCCATTACCTTTCTCGCGCCGGCGAAGGGCAGCCGTCTGATCGCGGAGGCATCCTGTCTGAGAGAGGGGCGCACCACGGCGTTCTATGCGGTGGATGTGAAGGACGAGCTGGGAAATTATGTGGCCCATGCCACGATGAACGGATATATTATGAAGTAACGGATGATATATAACGAAATTTCAAATGTCATTAACTATAGATTGTGGAATTTGAGAAGGAGGAACTCTATCATGGTGATCACGGAGTTTTTGGAGCGCAACGCGCGCCTGTACGGTTCAGATACGGCGCTGGTGGAGCTGAATCCCTCCCAGGAGCGGGACAGTGCGGTAACCTGGCGGGAGGCGAGTCTGATCGAGAGCGCGGAGAATGGCGCTCCTTACCGCCGGGAATTAAGCTGGGCGGATTTTGACAGGCGGGCCAACCGTTTCGCGAATCTGCTCTTAAGCCGCGGCCTGGAGCGGGAGACGAAGGTGGGTATTCTGATGATGAACTGTCTGGAATGGCTGCCCATCTATTTTGGGATATTGAAGGCTGGCGGTGTGGCCGTACCCTTGAATTTCCGGTATTCGGCGGAAGAGATCAAATACTGTCTGGAGCTGGCGGATGTGGAGGTGCTGGTGTTCGGACCGGAGTTTATCAGCCGTATGGACACGATCGCGAAGGAGCTGCCGGGGATTAAGACGATGTTTTTCCCGGGCCCGGAGGGGCCTTCCTATACGGAAGACTGTCTGAAGCTGATGGGATTCTGTTCTTCCAGCGCACCGCCGGTGGCGCTTCAGGAGACGGATTATGCGGCCATCTATTTTTCTTCCGGGACCACCGGGTTTCCGAAGGCAATCCTGCATGATCACAGGGCGCTGCGTTCTTCCTGCGAGACGGAACAGAACCACCACGGGCAGCGGAAGGAGGATGTGTTCCTCTGTATTCCGCCGCTTTATCATACCGGGGCGAAAATGCACTGGTTCGGTTCCCTGCTCACGGCCGGCAAGGCAGTGCTTCTACGGGGCGTGAAGCCGGAGTGGATCCTGCGGGCGGTGACAGAGGAGAAATGTACCATCGTGTGGCTGCTGGTGCCCTGGGCACAGGATCTTCTGGATGCCATCGACTCCGGCAAGGTGGAGATGGAACATTATCTGTTGGAGCAGTGGCGGCTGATGCATATCGGGGCACAGCCCGTGCCGCCCAGTTTGATTCAGCGTTGGAAGAAGCATTTCCCGCACCATCAGTACGATACCAATTATGGGCTGAGTGAATCCATCGGGCCTGGCTGTGTGCATCTGGGCGTGGAAAATATACATAAAGTGGGAGCCATCGGCAGGCCTGGCTATCACTGGGAAGCAAAGATCGTAGATGAGCAGGGCCGGGAGAGCGCCCAGGGCGATGTAGGCGAATTGATCGTTCATGGACCGGGTGTCATGCTCTGTTATTATAAGAATCCCGAGGCCACCGATGAGGTTTTGAAGGACGGCTGGCTCTACACGGGCGATATGGCGCGTATGGATGAGGACGGCTTTATCTATCTGGTGGACCGGAAGAAGGATGTGATCATCTCCGGCGGTGAGAACCTGTATCCGGTGCAGATCGAGGACTTCCTGCGCAGAAACGACAAGATCAAGGATGTGGCGGTGATCGGACTGCCGGACGCGAGACTGGGTGAGATCGCGGCGGCGGTGATCGGACTGAAGGAGGATGTCTCCTGCACGGAAGAGGAGATCATGGAATTCTGCAGAGAACTGCCCAGATATAAGCGGCCGAAGAAGATCATCTTCGACGAGGTGCCGCGGAATCCTACGGGTAAGATCGAGAAGCCGGTGCTGCGGGAACGGTACTGTCACGGCAGCCTGGTGGAGGCCCAGATCAGGAATTAAAGGAGCAGAGGGATAAACGATCCCGGAAGCGCAATCATGTAACAAGCGGAGGGAGAAAAAGAAAATGGATCTTGCGATTAAATTAGTGATGCTCATCGTCTTTTTCGGTGTCATGATCGGCATCGGACTTTACTGCCGGAAACATGCCACCGATGTGAATGGATTTGTGCTGGGCGGCAGGAGTGTGGGGCCGTGGCTGACCGCTTTTGCCTATGGGACAAGCTATTTCTCGGCGGTGGTCTTCGTGGGTTATGCGGGGCAGTTTGGCTGGAAATACGGAATCGCCGCTACCTGGGCGGGACTGGGGAATGCGTTCCTCGGTTCCCTGCTTGCCTGGGCGGTGTTGGGACGCCGTACCCGTATTATGACACAGCATTTAGACAGCGCCACCATGCCGCAGTTTTTCGGAGAACGGTTTGAGAGTAAGCCTTTAAAACTGGCGGCTTCGGCCATTATCTTTATCTTTCTGATCCCTTATACGGCCAGTCTCTATAACGGGCTGAGCCGTCTGTTCGGGATGGCTTTCGATATCGACTACAGCGTGTGCGTGATCGTGATGGCAGTGCTCACCGGCATTTATGTCATAGCCGGCGGCTATATGGCTACCGCCATCAACGATTTTATACAGGGTATCATAATGATCTTCGGCATCGTGGCTGTGGTGGCGGCGGTATTAAACGGCCAGGGCGGTTTTCTGGCGGCGCTGGATGCGCTGGCGGCTGTCAGTGACGAGTCGGTGTCGGCGGCACCGGGGGTGTTCAACTCCTTCTTCGGACCGGATCCGGTGGGGCTTCTGGGGGTGGTGATCCTTACCAGCCTGGGCACCTGGGGACTGCCCCAGATGGTACAGAAGTTCTATGCCATCAAAAGCGAGAGTGCGATCAACAAAGGCATGATCATCTCCACTGTTTTTGCGGCGATCGTGGCGGGCGGCTGCTATTTCCTGGGCGGCTTCGGACGGCTGTTTGACGATAAGATCGATATTGCGGCCAACGGGTATGACTCGGTGGTGCCGACGATGTTGTCAGGGCTGCCGACGATCCTGATCGCGGTGGTGGTCATTCTGGTGCTTTCGGCCTCCATGTCCACGCTTTCTTCCCTTGTTTTGGCATCCAGTTCTACCTTGACGCTGGATTTCATTAAAGGTAATATTATGAAAGAGATGGATGAGAAGGAACAGGTGAAATGGATGCGGGCGCTGTTGGTGGTCTTTATCGCGATCTCCGTAGTGCTGGCGCTGATCCAGTACCGTTCCAACGTCACGTTTATCGCCCAGCTCATGGGTGTGAGCTGGGGCGCGCTGGCCGGAGCTTTCCTGGCTCCCTTCCTTTACGGCCTGTATTGGAAGCGGACCACGAAAGCAGCCTGCTGGGTGAGTTTTTTGTTCTCCACGGTGGTGATGCTGGCGAACATCTTTTTCCGGTCGAGCTTTCCGGCGCTTTTGCAGTCGCCCATCAATGCCGGCGCCTTCTGTATGCTGGCCGGGCTTGTGATCGTGCCGGTGGTGAGCGTGGTGACGAAAGCGCCTGCCGGAAAAAGGCTGGAGGAGATCTTCTCCTGTTATGAGAAGAAGGTGACGGTTTCTGTGAAAGACTCCATCGGAGATCAAAATTAGGGAAAACGATGAAGGAGGAAAAGGATATATGAAAACACTGATGCTCGGCAACGAGGCGGTTGCCAGAGGTCTTTATGAAGGAGGCTGCAGCTTCGTATCCAGCTATCCGGGAACGCCCAGCACGGAGATCACGGAGTGCGCGGCGAAGTATGAGGAGCTGTACGCGGAGTGGGCGCCCAATGAGAAGGTGGCGCTTGAGGCAGCGTTTGGCGCATGTCTTTCCGGAAAGAGAAGCTTCTGTGCCATGAAGCATGTAGGCCTTAACGTGGCGGCGGATCCGCTTTTTACCATATCTTATACGGGGGTGCATGCCGGACTGGTGATCGGCGTGGCGGATGACGCCGGCATGCACAGTTCCCAGAACGAACAGGATTCCAGACATTATGCGCAGGCATCCAGGATTCCCATGCTGGAGCCTTCCGATTCCGCGGAAGCGCTTGCCTTTGCGAAACTTGCCTATGAGCTTTCGGAAGAATTCGATACGGCGGTACTGCTTAAGATGTGCACCCGCGTCAGCCATTCGCAGAGCGTGGTGGAGACGGGGGAAAGGGTGCTTCCGGCGCAGAAAAAATATGAGAAGAACCCGGGTAAATACATTATGATGCCGGCCAACGCCAAGAAGCGTCATCCGGAAGTGGAGGTGCGCACAAAGGCGCTGACAGCCTGGGCGGAGACGACAGAGATCAACCGCATCGAGACGGGCAGCGATCCGTCCTGCGGCATCATTACCTCCTCCACCTGTTATCAGTATGTGAAGGAGGCCTTCGGGGATACCTATCCGGTATTGAAGCTGGGCATGATATGGCCCATGCCGGAGCAGAAGATCAGGGAGTTTGCGGCTGCTGTAAAGCGGCTTGTGGTGGTGGAGGAGCTGGACGGCTTTATCGAGTCACACTGCAGAAGTCTGGGGCTTACGGTGTCCGGCAAAGACCTGTTTTCCAATATCGGCGAGCTGAGTCAGAATCTGGTGAAGGAGAAGCTTGGCGGGAACGTACAGGCGGGAGCGGCGCTTGATGAAGTCATTCCGGCCAGACCGCCCGTGATGTGCGCCGGCTGTCCGCATCGCAGTATTTTCTATGTTCTGAAAAAGATGAATCTCACGGTGCTGGGAGATATCGGCTGCTATACGCTGGGAGCCGTGCAGCCCCTGGGAGCCATCGACACAACGATCTGTATGGGTGCTTCTGTTTCCGGACTGCATGGATTTGTGAAAGCAGGAGACGGGGAGAGCGCAGGCAGGACGGTGGCGGTCATCGGGGATTCCACGTTTATGCATTCCGGTGTTACGGGACTGATCAACATTGCGTATAATGAATCGAATTCCACGGTGATCATACTGGACAACTCGATTACGGGTATGACGGGGCATCAGCAGAACCCTACCACGGGCTATAACCTGAAAGGGGATCCCTGTGCGAAGATCGATCTGGAAAGTCTGTGCCATGCCGTGGGGATCAAGCGGGTAAGGGTGGTGGATCCTTACGATATGGAGATCTGTCAGGCAGTGATAGCAGAAGAGCTGGCGGCAAAAGAGCCTTCGGTCATCATTTCCCGTCGTCCCTGTGCGCTGCTTAAGTATGTGAAGCATCCCGGTCCCATCTGTTCCGATACAGAGAAGTGTAAGGGCTGTAAGGCCTGTATGAAGATCGGCTGTCCGGCTATCAGCATGGTGGACGGCAAGGCGAAGATCGATGCGACGCTCTGTGTGGGATGCGGCGTCTGTGAGCAGTTGTGTAAATTTGACGCGCTGGGTAAGGCTGAATAAAGCGCTTCGGAATGGAGGGAAGATTGAATAAATTCTCTGATGAGCAATTTATTCAATCAAGAATTTGTGCCGAAGCGTCACAAATTCTGTTGATCGCAGAGCAGAATCGGAGTAT